>Ga0082212_10003232_pt1 | contig 23229 bp, 19 predicted proteins | sample TergutNt197P3_FD_71548 | JGI IMG/M metagenome (GOLD analysis project Ga0082212, IMG submission 71548) | Neocapritermes taracua P3 segment gut microbial communities from Petit-Saut dam, French Guiana - Nt197 P3 | ecosystem: Host-associated > Arthropoda: Insects > Digestive system > Gut ...
TTCAACATGGATTTTACTGGTACACTTTCACCGGATTGCCCGGTACACTTTCACGCGGAATGCCTGGTACACTTTCACCGAAATCGCCACTTCAAATCATTTTGATTTACCAAATACACGGCAAGTCAGACTTAATGGTAGCAATTTTGGTTCTGGAAATTCAAATGATCCTTCTCCTGTTGGTAATGATAATCATGGAAACTCGTGTGCGGGAGTCATTGCTGCAACAATGGATAATAATGAAGGAATAGCTGGAATAGCACCAAAGTGTAAGATAATGCCATTAAGATGGGATGGTGCAACAACCTCCAACCAAATGGCAGCAGCGATAGAATTTGCAGCAGATAATGGAGCAAATATTATTTCGAATAGTTGGGGATATAGTACTTCAAACAACAATTATGTACCTGCTATTGTTGCTGCAATTCAATATGCTATCAGTAAAGGAGTAGTTGTAGTTTTTGCAGCAGGTAACACAGCACGACATTATTCATGTAATGACAATGGTTATGTTACATTTCCAGCAAATGCAAATGTAAACAGTCTTTTAACCGTTGGCGCTTCTGATAGATATGATCAACAAGCTGATTACAGTCCAACAAATTCTTTAATTGACATCGTTGCTCCTTCTCATAGAGCCTATCCGCCGGAAGCATATTATCCAAGTTGTGGAGGTATTAGTGGAGAAACTTTTGAAATGTGGACTATAGATATACCAGGTAATACTGGATATAATCCATGGCCGTCATCAGGAATTCATCCTCCTGCGACAGGTGAAAATCTTCCAAATAGTGGAACTAATTATCTTGCTTATACAGGCAGATTTGGAGGAACTTCCCATTCCTGTCCGGTTGTTGCAGGCGTTGCAGCCTTGGTATTATCTGTTAATCCTAATCTTACACCACAACAAGTATTTAACACACTAACTTCAACGGCAGATAAAGTAGGAGGTTATACCTATGTTAGTGGAAAATGTAATCAAATGGGGTATGGAAGAGTAAATGCTTATGCCGCAGTTCAAGCGGTATGTCCACCAATTGTCAATTTCATCGGTACTGTAACCACACCTATCACCATAACTTCCGACACAACCATAGTAAGTTGTGGCGACATTAATGTTCAATATGTTAAAGTTCAAAATGGCGCAAAACTAATTCTTGATGCAGCAGGTAACGTTAATATTATTAGTGATTTTGATGTAGATTTAGGTTCGGAATTTGAAATAAAATGAAATAAAAAAGGGTGATCGCCCCTTGTTTGGCATAGCGTGCAAATAATGCAAAGACCGTTCGACGAAGCGTCCCGCTTTGTCGCGTTAGAAGCAAGCGTTTCGCTTGCAACAAAACGAAGTTTTGTCCGTTATATATAAAGAATGGATAGAATATTGAAATATGAATTGTTGTGGGAACGGGAGTTCCATCATTTGCACACTATGGGCAACGGGAGAATTTTATTATGAAAGCAAAATATATTTTTATAATCATACTGTTGTCGGTAATAGTGGGATATAACAGTTTTTTATCGCAAGGCAACAATCCTGTTACAACCGATTTGTCAACAGACAGTAATCGAAGTAAAAATTTAATCGACAAATTTAATACGTTTCGTGCTTTGGATGGTTTGCAAAGCAATGACATTGTTTTAGATATGGATGGAGGCAATGTGGCAAAGGCGCCTGTTGTCATGGAACGGCAAGCCGAACTCTGCCAAAACGTCCCCAATCCGTTTACCCAGTCCACGCAGATACAATATTATCTGCCTGAAACAGTTGGCGAAGCTTTTCTTTGTATCTACGATAAGAAAGGACAACAACTGAAACAAATCGTACTCACAGAGCGAGGCTTCGGCAGTGAAACTGTTTTTGCTTCCGAATTTGCACTGGCGGATAGCTACTTTTATGGACTGATTATCGATGGTAACCGGGTAGATTTGAAACGAATGAGATTAATAGAAGACATCCGGCCTGTTAACACCGATTTGTCAACAGACAGTAAACGGAGTAAAAATTTAATTGACAGGTTTAATACGCTTCGCGCTTTGGAAGGTTTGCAAAGCATTGAACATGATACTGTTTTAGACAATATCAGTAAGATATTGCTGACAGATGAAACTAAAATCTATAGAAAATCGGCAGGCGTTTATGATGAGGATTCTATCAGATTACAGTTTCGTGAAAAAGGCATTCTTGATTACCGGTATGAGATTAAGGAAATATTGGACAGGGATACGGTAGCTGTTTTTAAATACTTTTTTTTAGCAGACAGCTGGAGTCATATCCGTGCGGGATATTACAGAACCGGGAACAGGCATATATTACTCAAAACGGAAAGTTATTTGAAGTATACTCATGTACTTGTGTCTGGTCATTGTGAGTCCACTGATAAATCTATAAGATCGGTTAAGCAGGAAAGTAAATGTTATACAGATTCTCTTAGGTATTATTTTAAGATTTTAATTCCGGATCAATATTATTATCGATTTGATGAAAAAATTCCTTCGAGCAGTGAAAAAGAAGAAAATATAAAAAAAGAAGAAATACAAATGGCGTCCGGTATATCAGAGTATGGGGAATACGATTTCTCAATTAAATCAGTTGGACATGAAATAGATAAGTTCTTGGTTATTTTGAATAAAAATAATCAACGAGTAGTAGTTATTCAACAAAAATAATTCAATAACCTGTAAAATTATAAATACATGAAAATCAAATATATATTTATGTTATTGTTCAGCATGTTAAGTAGTCGTTCCTTAAAGACAATATAACTTCTTATATATTAGAAAAATAGTTTGAGAAAAGTTTGGTAAATTCCACCAAATTTTGTACATTTGTATTCAATAAAGTGGAAAATTATGTTAGGAAAATTACCGGAAAATCAGCGTGAACTCTTTCGTACCCGACTGGAAGATTTGATTAATCCCAATCACGAACTGGCACTACTGGCACAGGCGATAGACTGGAAGTACTTTGAGAATGAGTTTAAGCCTTACTACTCCGATAAGGGCGCCCCGAGTGTTCCGATACGAACCATGGTAGGTTGCCTGATGCTCAAACATTTGTACAATCTTGGAGACGAGAAGATACCCGAACACTGGGTATGCAATGTTTACTTTCAATACTTTTGCGGCGGCATATTTTTCGAGCATAAGTTTCCCTTCGATCCAAGCGATTTTGTACATTTTCGCAAACGTGTTGGGGAAACGGGAATTGCCAAAATATTTGCCTATAGCGTGCAGCTTCATGGTCCGGAAGTTGTCAAACAGGCGAAGTTTGTCTTGTCAGACACGACCGTTCAGGAGAATAATACGACCTTTCCTACCGATGCAAAATTGTGTAAGAAAGTCATCGATAAATGCAATAAAATCGCTGATAAAAAAGAGATTAAGTTGCGACAGAAATTCTTGAAGGAGAGCAAACAACTTCTACGGGACACTTACAATGGCGGGCATCCCAAACGGGCTAAAGGGGCAAAGAAAGCGAAAAAACGCTTGAAAACGATAGCCAATAAAATGTTGCGCGAGTTGGACAGAAAAATGACGGAAGAACAGAAGACTGTTTACAAAAAGGATATTGAACTCTATCAACGTGCTGTCAATCAGCAGAAAAACGATAAGGGCAAAGTTTACAGTCTTCATAAACCTTTCACCAGGTGCATCGCCAAAGGCAAAGCGCACAAACAATATGAATTTGGCAACAAAGTGGGGTTGATAACCGGAGGGAAGAAAGGCAAAAAAATTATTCTGGCCATTGACGCATTTTTGGAAAATGTGTTTGATGGACACACCATAGAGCCATTACTTAATCAAATGAATATGAATAAATTAAATCTTCCCAAGGAGCTTGTATACGACCGTGGAGGCAAAGGAAAATCGGAAATTAAGGGAGTAAAAATTATCATTCCCTCGCCGCCCAAAAAGAAGGATACCCGCTATCAAAAACAGACCAAACGCAAGAAATGCAGAGCCAGAGCCGCCATCGAACCCATCATCGGACACTTGAAAACGGATTATCGCATGCAGCAGAATTATCTTTGGGGCGAAAAAGGCATACAGATCAATGCCTTGATGGCGGCAACTGCTTGGAACTTGAAGAAATTGATGGAAAAATTGAAAGAAGAATTTTTGCAATTTATTTTTCGACTCTTTTTTCCGCAAAATTTATTCCATCTATATTGTTGCGCCGCCTGAAAAGGTATTTTTAAGGAGCGACTAATTAATAACGTAAATTTAATTTAAAATGGGAACATTTATTATTCTTTCAGGACCAAGCTGTGTTGGAAAAGGTCCGCTCGTTGATACTATGAATTTATATTTTAAATCCAAAGGGGTTAAATACGGGAAACATGTACTGTATAATAGTCGTGCACCACGTCCGGCTGAAATAGATGGTATAACATATCATTTTTGGGACATAGTGAAACAAAATGCAGAAGCGCAAATAAATCCCAAATGCAAAACATTCATGGTGCGTTCCGACCAACAGATGATAAATTTTGAAACGTTGGAAAAAGAACTTAATTCTTTTGATATTGTTTTGCTAGAAATATCCATTGACCATGTACAGAAAATTATAGGATTTTGTAAAGAATTTGAAATTCTAGCAAAACAAATTTTTGTCTCCCCGCTTTCAGAGGATGATTTTAACTTAATCGGTGGCAGTTTTGCAAATCCACACGACCGTGAGATTGCAATAAGAGCCGTTATGCTGACGAAATTAGCCAATCGCGGGACAGAAACTGAAAAGAAACAAATAGCACGCTTTCAAGATGCATCAAGAGAAATGCAGATTGCCATTAACAATAATGCACATATATTCTGCAACCATTTTGGTGAGGATAACAAGCGACTTTGGAATCTGTTACAAGAATTTGTCAGCGAATCTGGTAGTCTTGAAATTGCTAAAACATTTATTGAATTTTTAGAACTAATTTAACGATGAAAAAGAGGTTAAACCCTAAACTTCAGAAACTTGAAGAACTGCGTTTGGCACTGGAACAGGCAGTCAAAGCAGTGGTAAAAATAATCGAGATTGAAGAAGATGAATCTGCAAAAAAGTTACAAGAGCAATGTGATATAAAGGAATCAGAAGAAACAAAACAAGAATCGGAACAAAAGAAGCCGAAAGAAGAGATGGTCAGAGTAGAAGAGAAATTAAAAGATGAAGAGGAAAAATTTCATCCTTTTCTCGGTGGTTGTCCATATCCGAGTTGCTGTTGTATTGGATGTTATGACTCGTGTTCGTTCTGTTCCTTTCATGATGAAAAAAAACGCTGTGGTTATTACGGGTGTCCACTTGCATAAAGGTAAAATGCCGAACGCACAACCTGCAGTTTGACGCAAGCGGGGGTGTGTTCTCGGCTGACAATGTGTGGGTAACATCATCGTTTGTTCTCGTCCGAACCTTTGCGATACTCCCGCCACTGCGCAAAGCCGCAGGGCGTTGGAGGCAAGCGGTGGACAGCGCAGCGGAACAATAAAACGTAAAAAAATATTGAAAAAATTTAAAAGATATGAACGAAAACACAAGCAGTGAATACTATTTTTTGATGGCGGATTATGACTATCCTACATTAGAATACAGAAACCCCGATTTTGTACTTGACAGATTTTTATCGTTGTACAAACCTTTCGTTTTGCCGATAGATTATCCGATAATTGATTTCTATCTGAGGCGGAAACTTGCAAAGCCTAAAATGGTTGATTATCATTTATATCACGGTGCGAGACATGTTATTTCCAAAAGGCTGAAAGAAGCATTTGAAGAGATGAATCCTGTTAATATTCAGTTTGTTTCTGCAGTAATTCACGTAGGCAAGCAGGAAGACGTAGATTATCCCGATTATTTTATCCTTCATTGCCACAATGCTATTCCTGCCATGGATAAACAAAACTCTGTTTGGAAACCCTGTAAAAGCGGAATACCCGATAGAGAAGTATTAAGTATTGGAAAATTAGTTATGGATATGGAGAAACTGAAAGACATACCGCTTTCGGAGCGGCTTATTTTTGCGTTGGGAGAGTGTCGTAGTTACACCTTGTTTCATGAGTCCGTAATAGAACACATCGAAAAACTAAGTCCCAAAGGTTGTTATGCCGTCCCTGTCGAAGACTGGTACGATGATTTGATGATGGATTTGTAGAAAAACCATGACAGATAACTGTAAAACAAGTAGAAACGCCAGCCTGTAACGGGCGGTTTGGCAAGATAGCGGCATTAACACCGCAGAAATGGCAGTGCGAATTTGGAAGTTACTACCCCGCAGGAACGTTAGTGAAGCCGCTACCTCGCCAAGCCGCAGGTCGTTAGTCGCCATTGACGTGCACCGCACCGACAGTGGAAACTTGAAATGACGTAATGAAAAATTTTTTACAAAAATAGTTTCTACGGGTAAAAACTCGCAAAAAAATTGTACATTTGCAATCTGAAAATAATTTATTGAAAAATTTAATAACCTATTGATAAATAATGCCAAAGAAAAGTAAATACAGCCACCTTTCAAGAGAGCAACTCGAAGCCAAATTGGAAAAATTGGAACGAGAACGCTACGGCTTGGTTTGGGAAGATAAGGAAGAAGATGTTGCCAAACAGTGTGAAACAGAATTGCCCGTATTGAAAGAAGATACTTCTCGTGAAATTATAAACGACTCTACAAAACCTTACAACTTTATTATTGAGGGAGACAATTACCATTCACTTTATACCCTTAATTTTACACATAAAAAGAAAATTGATGTTATTTATATTGACCCGCCTTATAACACAGGGAACAAAAATGAGTGGAAGTATAATGACAGTTGGGTAGATAAAACCGATTTTTATAGGCACAGCAAATGGCTTTCATTTATGAACAAACGATTAAAATTATCTCGTAGTTTATTGAGAAATACAGGTGTTATTTTTATTTCTATCGATGACAATGAGTTTGCTCAATTAAAACTACTCTGCGATAATATTTTTGGAGAACATAACTTTTTGGGAGAGATCGTTTGGGAAACCGCGACAGACAATAATGCAACTCAAATATCTGTAGAACACGAATATGTATTATGTTATGCAAAAAATAAAAACTTACAAAATAAATGGCAAGTAAAATCAGACAAAGCGATAATTATTCAAAATAAATATGAAGAACTGAAGAAAAAATACAAAGGGAATATTAATTTGATTGAAAAGTCATTAAGAAATTGGATTAATGCTCAGAAGAAGTCAAAAGAACTTGATTTATCTGGTGTTTCACATTATTGTTATGTAGATGAAAAAGGTGTTTTCTATCCTGGTAATTCAGCAAATACAAAGCCAGGCGGGTATATATTTGACATAATTCATCCAACGACTAAAAAAGTATGTAGTAAACCAGAAAATGGCTACAGATGGCCTGAAAAAACATTTTGGGATGCTGATAAAAATAATAATGTTTTATGGGGAGGAAATGAAAACACAATTCCAAAAATAAAGAAACGAATAGAAACAGCAACCGAACTATTAAAAGCATATTTTTACGAAGACAATAGAAAATCGACAAAAGCATTAATAAATTTAATGGAAGGGAAAGTCTTTAATAATCCAAAATCCATGAATTTATTAAAAAAAATAATACGTTTTACCACAAACGAAAATTCTCTTATCCTCGACTTCTTCGCCGGCAGCGGCACAACCGGACACGCCGTTTTGGAATTAAACAAAGAAGATGGCGGCAACCGACAATTTATCCTTTGTACCAACAACGAAAACAATATTTGCGAGGAAGTAACCTATCCGCGTATCAAAAAAGTAATTGAGGGCTATGCCGATAAAGCAGGCGTTCCCGCCAATGTAAAATATTTCAAACAATCCTTTGTGCCGAATATCGCAAACGACCAAGATAAACGGGAATTGGTAAACCGTAGTACAGAATTACTTTGTATGGCAGAAAATACGTTTGAGAATATCGTAAAACGAAGTTCAAAAAGCGAATTTTCCATTTTCAAAAGTGCGTTCAAACAAACGGCTATTATTTATGATGAAGAGAGTATTGAAAAATGCGTAAACAAGTTAAATTCAATAAATTCTTCGTTAGAAACAGTAGTTTATGTATTTAGTTACGACCACACTTACGACGAGGAAGATTTTAAAAACTTAAAAATTGATTTTTCAGTAAAACCCATTCCCGAAGCCATATTGAATATCTATCGTAAAATTGCAAAAATGAAAAAGAAATGAAAGAAATAGAATATCAAAAGAAGTATATCAAAAAATTAGTAGATACAGCAACCGAATTTCTAACAGATGAATACAGAGATTCAGGGACAATTGTATTTAAAGCGCCGACAGGTTCGGGCAAAACTTTTATGGTTTCGCAGGCAATGACAAAAATGGTAAAAGATAATCCCAATATTGCTTTTGCATTTATTTGGATTTCAGTAAACAAGTTGCACGAACAAAGTTTGAACAGTCTTTCGCGTTATTTTGAAGATGAACGTTTGCTCGAATGTTTAGAAAATACCGAGTTGAATAACAATACCATTGAAGAAAACGAAATTATGTTTATCAATTGGGAAAGTATCAATAAAGAAAATTCGCTGTTCAGGGTTGATAACGAGCAAAATTGGAATTTACAAACTGTTGTGGAAAACACCAAAGACGAAGGCAAAACAATTGTACTACTCATTGACGAAAGCCACCGAAATGCTAAAACCGATAAATCACAAGAGTTGATTGATATTATTTCACCACGGTTGGTTATTGAAATTACCGCCACTCCAAAGTCTTCTTCCGGAACATTGATTGATATTCCTTTACGGGAAGTTATTCAAGAGGGAATGATAAAAAAAGAAATTCAAATCAACAATGCCAAACAAGATTCGATTAAAAACAACAATGATTTATTATTGTCCGCCCTTCGCAAACGCAGGCAATTACAAACGGCGTATCAAAGTTTGGGAAAAAATATTAATCCACTTTTGCTGATACAAATTCCAAATAAAAAATCTAACGATATAACGCTGCCCGAAGATGAAATTATTGAAATATTGAGCAAACAGGATATAACCACTCATAATGGGAAATTGGCGCTGTGGCTTTCGGAAGATAAACGCAACAAAGAAGATGTGGAAAGTGCTACAAGTCCTGTTGAGGTATTGATTTTTAAGGAAGCAATCGCTTTAGGGTGGGATTGTCCGCGGGCAAGCATTCTGTTTTTGCAACGAGAATGGAATAATGAGCGGTTTGAGTTTAATATCCAAACACTTGGACGTATTATGCGTATGCCCGAACAAAAACATTACGACGAAAAGTCCGAATTAAATATCGGATATGTCTATTCGGCTTCAAATGCTTTTACCATTGTGGAAGATTTGGCAAGAGATTATGTAAGTGAACAGAAACTTGTAATTGACAACGACATTTACAACAAAAAACCTCAATTATTTAGCGAACATATTCGCAGAAAAAGAGAATTAACCAGACTGTCGGGCGATTTTAAAATTATGTTCAACGAAGCGGCAAGAGAGAATAAACTGAAAGAAAATATAAACACCAATGTTTCGCAAATTTCAAAAACGGTCAAGTTGTTGGGACGAATTGAAGAATTGGATAAAGGGCAAGATGTTGTATTTGATATTTCAAAATCAATAACAAAAAGTAGAGCAGAAATTCAAAGCAGTTATGACAAGTTTTTACGCCAAATGGTAAATCCGTATGAAATTGCCCGTTCACAAAACATTCTTAAAACGGCAATTCGCAGTTGGTGCAAAAATGAGTTGAATATTGGAGATGATGATATTATTCAACTAATTGTAATGAGCCAAAGTCAGGGAAACAATTCGCAGTTTAAACAAGTCATTGAAGATGCAAAAGAACGCTATAAAAATTTACCTACAAAAACAGACGAAATTATAAAAAATCCAAATTGGGAAATTCCAGCATTTGTAAATATATTTTCCAATTTTGAAAAAATAGAACCAAGTGAAAAATCTATTTTAAAACAGGATGATTCAAGTTGTTTTCTCGCAAAAACAGATAAAAATGGGGTTTCCGAATTATCAAAACCCGAAAAAGATTTCATTACAAGAATGGAATCGTCAGACGATTATTTACAATGGTGGTTCAAAAACGGAAAGGGAGAAAGCAAATATTTCAGCATAGCCTACAAAAAGGAAGACGGATTTTATTATGGTTTCTACCCCGATTTTATCATAAAGACAAAAAAAGAAACCGTTGTTGTTGAAATAAAAGATGATAAAGATTATAAAGCGGATAATTACTATAAATTATTAGCAGGAAAAGACTACTTGTCTCGATTAGAAACAGAAGAAACGACACGTTTTTATATTCTTTCCCCTATAGACTACGATAAGTTCTTCCAGCGTTTGAATGAAATGGATTTGGAAAGTTTTGAATCTAATTACGAAAAACGTTTAACGACTTATATTAAAAGTCAGCAGTTGCAAATTTCTGCAAAAGAAGAAAGCAATGAAAAACTATCTAAAACAGAAGAAGAATATAAAGAGTTGTTTACTGAATACGAAAAGTCGCTTACGCAACTTCAAGACGAAGCGTTTAAACGGGAATTAACAGAATTGGAATTAGAAGATGCAAAAAAAATCATTGAACAATACAAATCAAATATTGAAATACTGAGCAAAACCATTCCTAATAAACCCGAAGTAAATACACAAAAAATAAATATTCCAATACCATTTAATATTTGTGTTTTAGGTGAGGTTTCCGATGAAGCATTAATTCGTAAAGAACTTAATCAATATTTTCAAAAGCAAGGAATAGAAACGAATGATTGGGATATTGATTTTTTCAACAATGTAAAACTACAAAATACTGATATATTGAAAAGTTTGGTAAAGGGGCAGACAAAATATAATTTAATTGTAACAGGGCAAATACAACACCATAGTGGAAAAGGAAATAAAAAAGCCAACATCATTTCAGAATTGAAAAATGAAAAATATATCCCCCATACTGTTGGTTGTTCCCCAACAAACTTATTGACAGCAGATAACTTAATTGATAGTGTTCACAAATATTTCAAAGAGTTTTTACGGGTAAAAACTCGCATAAATGCAAAATAATCACAAATAAAAAATAGTTATAAATGATTGATAATGTTGAATATATAATTGATAAATTTGAGGCTGGATATATTTTCACCGCAGATGATTTTTCCACAACGGTGGGAGAAGCCAAAAATGTCAGCAAAACGCTCAATCACTTTGTTGCAACAGGCTATTTGCGTAAATTGTCAAAAGGAAAATTTTACAAACCTAAAATAAGCAAATTCGGCGAATTACCTCCTGATACCTATCAAGTTGTAAAAGATTTAATCCAAAAAGACGGTAAACTAATCGGCTATATTACAGGATATTCCGCTTTCAATGATTTTGCGCTTACTACGCAAGTTTCCGCCATTTTGGAAATTGGAATGCGCAAAGAGAAAAAAGCCATTGTTCGTGGTATTTATCGTATTCGTTTTATACGGCAGGAAAATACGATAACAAAAGAAAATATTCCTCTTTTGCGGTTGCTTGATTGCTTGCGATTTTTCAAAAATATTCCCGACACAACACCCGACAACGCTTGTCAGCGTTTGATTTACTTAATAGGGAAACTTGACGATCAAGAACTGTGTAAAATTAAAAAATTAGCGTTGAAATACACACCACAAGCAATCGCACTTTTAGGCGCAATACTTGAAACAATTAAACCACAAGAAGATACAAATTTATTGTTTAAAAAGTTAAATCCGATAACGGTTTACAAACTTGGAATATCCGACAAAATTTTACCAACGCTAAAAAAATGGAACATTCAATGAGATTACATACTAACACACAGGATTTTAACGAATTGATTAGATTAACGGCAACGCATTTCAGTATTTTGCCCGAATTTATCGAAAAAGATTATTGGATTACACTAATTCTTAATAATTTATCGCAATCTTCACACGCAAGTAGCGTAGTTTTCAAAGGCGGAACTTCGCTCACAAAAGGCTATCGCATAATTAATCGCTTTTCGGAAGACATTGATATTGCCTTACTTGACGAGAAATTGACAGGTAATGCTCTGAAAATCAAAATCCGAAAAATTGAAAAAGCCATTACCGCCGACTTAACAGAAATTGAGGAGCCGGGTGTAACTCGCAAAGGTTCAGCCTATCGTAAATCACTATTTCAATATCCGAGCAATACTAACAGTCGCCTCGTAAATAATGTTCAAAAGCGTATTATTGTTGAAATCAACTCATTTGCAAATCCTTACCCTTTTATACAGAAGGAGATCACTTCTTTTATTGCAGATTTTTTAACTGCAACTAATCAGAATGAAACAATACAAGAGTATGGGTTACAGCAATTTCCGCTAAACATTTTAGATAAGCGCCGTACAATGCTCGAAAAATTGGTATCGCTTATTCGTTTTTCGTTTTCAGATAATCCGTCAAAAGAATTGGCAAATAAGATCCGCCATTTTTACGATTTGTACCACTTAGCAAACGACAAAGAATGTTCTGCTTACATTCAATCTTCTTCTTTTTACGGTGATTTACAAGAATTATTTACGCACGACCAACAAGAATTTGACCGTCCGAAAGGTTGGCAAACAAAAACGGTCAAAGATTCGCCGTTATTCAAAGATTTCCCTGCTTTGTGGACAAATTTGAGTTTGACATATCAAAGTGAATTGACGCCGTTAGCATTTTCGGAAATCCCTGATGAAAAGTTGGTTGCGGACAGTTTTATAGAAATAATGAAAAAAATCTAAAAGTGAAAAATGGGGAGATGACCGACCGTTTTTTTGTCGGCAAATCTCAATGCAAATTCACCCCAATCAAATGCATAAACTCTTCGCGGGTTTCTTTGTTGGAGAAGGCGCCGATGAAGTCGGAGGTGGTGGTGATGGAGTTTTGTTTTTGGACGCCGCGCATCGACATACAAAGGTGGTGGGCTTCAACAACAACGGCAACGCCCAACGGGTGCAAAGTTTCGTGAATACAGTTTTTTATCTGCGTTGTCAGACGTTCCTGTACTTGCAGACGGCGGGAAAAAGCCTCCACCACACGGGCTATTTTGCTCAGTCCGGTGATGTATTCGTTGGGGATATATCCTACGTGCGCTTTTCCGAAAAACGGCACTAAATGGTGTTCGCACAGCGAATATATCTCGATATCTTTCACAATCACCATCTGTTTGTAATCCTCTTTGAACATCGCCGTGCGGAGGATTTCTTCGGGTGAGGCGTGATAGCCTTTGGTGAAAAACTGCATTGCTTTGGCAACGCGCTCGGGGGTTTTTATCAAGCCTTCACGGTCGGCGTCTTCGCCCAGCAGTTTCAGTATTTCCCGATAGTGGCGTGTGAGTTTTTTGGTTGTTTGTACGGGATAATTTTCGATGATTTCAAAATTTTTCATTTGTATATAATTTTATTTTACCGCAAAGGCGCAAAGGTTTTTCGCAAAGTACGCTAAAAAATAACTCAAACGCGAGCGGTATTTTTACGTTTTAGAATGGAAACAATCAGCACAACTTCCCAAGTAGTGAAAAGAAGGTAATAAACAGTGAAAGTAAGGATAAAACTGACGGCATTGGGAATGTTCTCGGATTGTATTAAAAAGGCGTATATCAAGATGATAGCAATAAACAAAAGCATCCGCACAACGGAAATTCCCAGAAAAGTAATGAGAAATTTGCGGGGTTCTTTTTGAAACGATTTTAGCAATAACCGGAAAATAAATCCCGTCAAAATGAAGTAAAACAGGAGTATAAAATGCCACTGAGCGTGGATGGCGGGAACAATATTGCTATATCTCAATCCGGCAGTGATGGCGCCCAAGATGAGGGAGAAGATGAGGGTTTTTGTTAATAATGATTTCATGGTTTAATAAAGTTTAAGAGTTTCGGGGTTTAATAAAGTTTCGGAGTTCAAAAGTTTCGGAGTTTGAGAGTTTCGGAGTTTGAGAGTTTCGAGTTTCGGGGACGTAGCGTCATTGCGAGCGGAGCGAAGCAATCCAGAGTTAAACGTTTCGGGGTTTGAACGGGACGCACCGATTACAAATCGGCGCGAGCGGAACTATTAAACTTTTGAACTATTAAACTTTTAAACCTTGTATTTTTATGTATTTTCTCCGGACGACATAGTACAGTTTCCGGTAAAGAAAGCGCCGATTTCTATCACCATTTTTCCGGTTTTGATGTCGCCTTTGATTTTTGCGGTTGATTTCAGCACCAGAACGTCTTCGCAGTTAATATATCCGTTGACTTCTCCATATATCTGTGCATTTTGACATTTCATTTCACCTTCAACGTTTCCTGTTTCTCCTACCACCACACGACTGGGAGAGGTGATATTGCCCACTATTTTTCCATCAACTTTCAAATTGCCGCTACATATAAGGTCGCCTTGCAGGACTGTTCCCTGTATCAATTGATTATGAGCATTTTCAATAACTTGTGGTACTTTTGTCATAATATGCCTTTCCGTTTTATGTTACAAATAATTTTTTTCAAAGAAATTTTTATATTTTGATATTTCCGGATTTTGAAAGAAAATCGGATAATTTTCAAGTGAAATAACAATAACTTCTGCTCCGTGTTGCGATTTAATAATGCCCATGACATAGTTGTCGGTGGTGATGTGGTAATAATATTTCATAGCGGCTTCTTTATTGGCAAATGTTCCAACGGTAACCATTCCTGTGTCTTTGTCGAGCATTACATTGTTAACAGAGAGGTTGCTTACTTTGTAGTTTAGTCCGTTAAAATCGGATATTCTTATTCGTATGGCGTTGGAATTAAATACGTCGGGCAGATAGACCACCAGCATTTGGGCGCTTTCTATTTGTTCTGTTTGGAAGATAGAGATTTCTTTTTCTTCTAAAATGGCGGCGCTTATTGCCTCTTCTTCTTTGGTAAGTTCGATTTTATGTCCGGTGAGCAGGGCGTAAACTTCTTCGGCGCGGGGTTTAATTTCGCTGTGTGGATATTTTACAATCAAACGGCGTAACTGGGCAATGGTGCTGTCTCTTGAAATCAAATTACCGGAACTCATAGCCTTCAAAAAATCAAACTTCGGAATAAGGTCATCGTCGGGAAATTCTTCGTTGGCGCGGTCGGCGTTGATGAGTACCATATAATGTTGGTCACTTTTATACGCTAAATAAGTTTTTTCGTATAATGTGGCTACGGATTTTGCCCGTGCTTCCATATCTTTGTAATAGTCGGGGTCTAAAATAAGTCGTGCTACATCGCTTTCGGGGTAGCCGTTCACCAGCATATCAATATATTTTTGACGGTTTATCTCATCGCCAAGTTCGGTGTAGCATTTGATAATCAGATAGTAAGTCAGTAGTAAATATTGGTTGGAAGCGGTGTCGGGGTAGCGTTCAATCATCTCTCCGTAGGTATCGGCAGCGCGATTGGTTTCATACAGACGGTCATGATAAATGTTTCCGGCGTTGAAATAGGCAATCACAATCATGCTGTCGGATGCATGTCGCAATTCGGGCGTGAGTGGTAAATTTTGCAGGTAGTATTCCCGTTTTTTGACGTCTGTTTCAAAAGATGTAGTGTCTTCTATGGGCAGCCCGTCGGGACCCAACACTATTTCAACATCGCCATCACCCCAATCGAATGATTGTTTGTTAGAGATAATCCAAAGGTCTTCCAACTTCCGGTTTCCGTATTTTCGGAGAAAATCTTTACGTCCCATCGAAACGGTTTGCGGGTTGTAAAAATACCAACTTCCCGTATTTTGTTGATTTTGGTATCTGGGGTCGCGGTAGCCTAATTCGGCAATGCGGCGTTCTTCTTCTTCCAAACGTTTTTCTTCTTCTATGATGCTGTGAATGATGCCATCGATAAGCGCAAGTCGTTCTCTTTCAGGCATATCGGCAACGCGTTGCAGACTGTCTTGTTCTCTAATAAGAATAAGATTGGTTACAAGGTCGGTCAAAATGGCGCCGCGCGCTTTGATATTTTCGTAGTCGGGATAATCTTTCGGCAACACTTGCAAAGTAGTGTCGTAATAGGCTTGCGAGGTTTCGTAGTCGCGCTCGTCAAAAAGAATAGCGGCGATGGTAAGTCCCGAAAGCGCTTTTTGATAGTCGTTTTGTACGCTGACGGCGACGCTTTTACGGAGGTAATCTTTTTCGGCGGCGATGTCTCCGTTTTTATGTGCTATTTCGTAGAGTGCGTAATAAATCTGGTCGCGATATTCTTCGTAGCGTTTTTCTTTGAGCATTTTGTTGAGTTGGGCGATGATAGGACCTTGTTCGCCCGAACCGGCGGCGTAGCATTTTGCCAAGTTGATACGTGCATTAAAACCAATTTCAAAGGTGGTATTTTTCTTTACCAAAAGTGCATAATATTCGCTTGCTTTGTCGTAATCTTCGAGGTGTTGATAGATTTGTCCGCTGATAAATTGCAACCGGCGGCGCATTTTTGTCGTTTGTGCGTATTGAATGGCATTTTTCAAAAATGGCAACGCCGATTTATATTCTTTCATCAAAATATGGTGATTGGCAGAGGTTTCGTGGTAAAACGAAAGGTGTTTGCGTTTGCCTACCTGTCCCTGGTCAATCATCAATCGGGCTAATTCCAACTCTGTTGCCGAGATGTTAAATTTTTCGGTTTTATCCAATGTGTGAACGAGCCACAAACGCGATTCAAAAACCATTTTTGGGTCGGGGAAGTTGGCAATGAGAAATTCAAAAGTGCGTTTAGCGCTGTTGTATTCACGTTTGTAAAAGTAGGCTTTTCCCATCATCAGGTAGGCGTCGTCGATCCATTTGCAGCGTTCTTTGCCATCAATAAACATCGAATGTCGCTGAATGGTTGCCGAGCCTTTTTCCAAAGCGCGGTCTGATGGTCCGTTCATTTGTCCTGCTTCCTGTATGTTGCCGGTGTTGTAAACAGGGAGGATTTGTGTGTAGTTGTCTTTTACATTTTTTTGAAACTCTTTATGACCCTCTTCTAAGGCGTCATTTCCGTTCCACCATACATTGTAATGGGCTGTCAAATTGTGATAGTTGCGGTTGACAAAAGAGTTTTTTTTGGTAGAACAGGCAGAGATACTCACGCACAAAACTACCGCTATCATCGCAACAGACACTGAAAAAAACTTACTACGAGTTCGTATATCGTTGAAAATCATTATCTTTCTTGTCTATTTAATTATCTAAACATATATAACATAACTTTTGCAAAAATATTTTATTTTTACGGTTTAACAAAATTTTTTTCATAGTGGCGGCGATGAAATCTATTTTCCGTAATGTCCTTTCAAAGAAATAATATGTAATTTATTGTTTATCATTTCATAAACGATACGGTGTTCATCGGTTATATGCCTTGACCACAAACCTGCCAATTCGTGTTTTAGCGGTTCGGGTTTTCCTATTCCTGTTTCGGAATGTTGCATTATATCGTCAACCAAATCATCTATCTTTTTTATGATTTGTTTGTTTCCGCTTGTCTTCCAAAATGTTTTATCTTTAAGCGCTTTGGGGTGTAATTCTATTTCCATAAATCTTCCCGCTTAATCGTTACCCCTTTCGCTTTCCGAGATTTTACTAGTTCCGATACAAATTTTTTGTTATACGGATATTCTTCTTTTTTAGGCAGAATAATATCCACATAATCACTAGTTTTACTTAAAGATTTTAAAAAGTCCAAAAAAACCCTACCGGACGCCATTCTTTCGTTGATGCTCACAATGTAATTTGACATATCCTTACTATTTACAAATTTTCGGCAAAGGTACAAAATTAATGTCATTTGTGCTTAAAAATAAAATGCCGCCGCCGTCCCACAAGTTTCCATCGTATAACTCGATGATTTCCATACTGTTACTTTCAATGAATTTTCGTATTTCATCGCCTTGCGAATGTTTGGAGAGCGAACCGATGATGACAACCGTTTTTCCGAACACGCCGCAACAGCCTCCGATAAATCCGTTTCGCACTCCCGAAAGTACAATTTCTTCGGGACAAACAAACTGAACCTCAACGTTTTGCAGCAAAAGATTTTTCTCAATATTTCTATCCGAACACAAAAAAGAAGTGTCGGAGAGCGGCAACAAATTACAGCGCGTATAGCCTTGCGTGGTGTGAATTATTTTCTTTCCGGCGGCGTGTTGCAACAGCGTTTCATCGCTCAATTTGGTGTTGTGAATGAAAAAAGAGTGGGTGAAAACGGCGTTGTAATAGACGGTTTGAGGATGTTTTTCGCCCACTTTATTTTTTCCGGTGATGACGTTGAAACCGGCTTGAAGCAGTTTTTCGGTGATTTCGGCGGGTGCGTTGGGAGCAGCGATAATTCCGGTTGGCGTTTGACAGTAAAAAATATCGGGATGTGCGGCAATAGATTGATACACACTGTTTTGCGGCGGCAGCCACAACACTTCGCCCAGCGTTTCTAAACGGCGGCGCGCCGGTTCAGGCATACGGTTGTCAGCAGTAATCAACATGGAAATTTCTTTGCGTTAAAGATTCGGTTTCCGTAAAACGAACGGTTCTAAAATGTTGTTCCAACCAATTTCTGTTGCTTCGCTTATGTCCTGCCGCCAATCCGGAAGCGCCTTTGGGAACGTGTATGCAGATGTTTTCGGCAATGCCGAAACGGATATTTTTCTCCAACTCGCCTCTCCATAAACGACTCTCTACCAACTCGTTAAACGACGGATGATAAGGACCGGCAACCAACGTAGCGCCGCTGTCGAAACCTTCTGCGCGATGCAGTCCGACCCGTAAAATTTTGACGTTGTGCTGTTCAAAAAAAACGACCAACCCGGCACACAGCGCAACGGCTTCTTCTAACGTTTGCGGTTGATAGGTTTTGTTGTGATACTGTTGTTCCAACATCGTATTTTTGACAACAAGACAGGGATAAATTCGCGTATTTTCAGCGCCCAAACGCACTATTTCCTTTGCCGTGTGCCATGTTTTTTCGGACGTGTCGGAAGGTAAACCGGTCATCATTTGCAACCCAAAAGGCATTTGACAGGATTTCAAAATCGCGACAGCGCGCTCAATATCGCCTGCCGAATGACCGCGTCCGGAAACTTTCAACACCTCATCATCAAACGATTGCGCACCGAGTTCCACCATTTTTACACCAAAAGATTTCAACAATTCAACAGATTGATTATTAACATAATCCGGTCGCGTAGAACAGCGCAGCGATGTGATTTTTCCTTCGCGAAGAAAATGTTGTACTGACTGCAAATAGTCCGTTTGCTGTTGAACGGGCAGTCCGGTGAAATTGCCGCCGAAGAAGGCAATTTCCGTCTCGCTGCCTTCCGGAATGGTCGTCAAATAGCGTTCAACGGTATCCACAACATCGGCAACAGAAGGCTGCTTTTGCCGTTCCGTGATATTTTGCTGATTACAAAAAACGCACCGGTGCGGACACGCCGCCTCCGGAATAAAAATGGGAATGTTGTAGTGTTTGGAGAAAATCACGTTTTTTCTATTCTTTTAAAAATCCATATTCATATACTTTCAACTCTGTTTTTTTTGCCAAAATTTTCAACGCAAGTCGCAGATTATCAATTAGTTTGTTATACATTTCGTCATCGGAGTTGTTGTTCATTTTTCCTTTGTCATTGCGACCTTGAAAATATTCGCGAATGTCGTATAATGAGGCGTTAATATTTATATTTGGCTGCTTGTGATAATATTTCCACAACTCCCGTCCGGCGTTAAAAACGTTTGCGGCTTCGGGTGAAAATTCGCGGTTGATGCTCGTTTTTTCTTCTTGTTGCTCACATGTGTAGATGTTTTGAGTGATTTTTCCGGTCATAAAACCGACCATAAAATGACTTTCAAACTTATTGCGGGCGTTCACTTCGTTTTCCATAAATGGAATCCAGTGATTGACGCCGTGTTTGGAAGATATGTTATTGTTAAACAGCGTGTAAGCGAGACAATCATTTTGAAATTCGAGGTCTTTTTTCCATTTATTATTAGGGTAAAGAAACTGGTCGCGATTGTTTAACCAATTTGGCTTAATGCACTGACGAACAGTTAAATAAATCGCCATTTCCATCAGGTTGCTCTTTGTTATCCGAGATGTTTTATGTTGTAAAATATCACTTTGAGTTGGTTGAGAGGTAATATATACGCCATTTTGTTGTTGCATATCAACTCCCGGTAAAATGATATACCCGATTTCTTTATCTTTTTTATCATAAAACTCTCGCAACCAATCACTTATAAACATTTTTTTATCGGTTGCATAAAATGTTTTTTCCCCCGCTTGCCAGCAAAATTTAACATCTTTATCATGAAAAAAAACATCGGTGTTTATCTTTGAAATATTTTCTTTTTTCCCTAAATTCCAAATAAGAAAACTTATTGGAAAATGCCCGTTGACGTTATCAAAAGTATTTGCCTGACAAATGAATCCTTTTAAAAATTCTGCTTTAAAATAATTTCTGAATTTTAAGAAATTTTGAGCATTAATAAATTTTGGCGTACTAAAAGAGGCTAATTTGGCATCAGAAATTTTTTGATAAATTCTCAAAAAGAATTGCACATAAAGTTCTCGTGTGGCAGTACCAACAATATTTTGAAAAACATCATACATTTTACTTGTAGTGGATACTTTTGCCTTATGTTCGCCTTTTCCTGCAAAAGTTTTTCGATTTCCATGTTCGGCATACGGCGGATTAATATAGATAATCAACTTTTTACGTTTTTTGGGGTCGTTGATAATATTTTGCAATTCTTGCGGCAGTTTTGTAAAATCATCATTCAAAAAATCGAATTGAAAAACATTGTTTTCCAACAGATTAGCGCCGTTTTGTATGCGGTCGTGCATGATGTCCACATCGGTTTTATCAAGTGTTGAAGCCCAAATATTGTATTTATTGGTCAATCCTGCGAGCAAATTTCCGGTTCCGGCGGCGCAATCCCACACATAATATTCATTTTGCCAATTTTTTCCAAAAACATCGGCAAGATATTTTTGAGATAATTCAACCCAGATTTGCGGTGTGTAGAAACTTCCTTTTCTTTCTCTAACATCTTGTGAAACAAGCAAATTTTGTGTGATTTTAATTTTTAATTCACCCTCTTTTATATTGCTGTGTTTCATACTTTTTTATGTGCTAAATGATTCCACCCCTGTGCCTGAATGGGATAAACCACGCCTTTTTTGCTAATAAGTTGCAAGCCTGCGGCGGCGTCTGTGATGTGTCCTATCGGGGTTATTTCGAGGTGGTCTTTGAGTTTTTCGTAATCTTTTTGGTTGATGGTAAAGAGCAGTTCGTAATCTTCGCCGCCGTTCATTGCTGCTGTGGTGGGGTCGATGGAGAAGGCAACGGATTGTTCGTAGGTGGTCGGGTCGATGGGCAGTTTGTCTTCGTAGATGGTGCAGCCTTTGTCGGATTGTTTGCAGATGTGATGCAGTTCGGAGGCTAAACCGTCGGAGACGTCAATCATCGAAGTTGGCGTGATGTTCAGTTCTTTGAGAAGTTCGATGATGTTGCGGCGCGCTTCGGGTTTCAGTTGCCGTTCTAACAGATAATCAACGTTTTCGAAATCGGGTTGCATATCGGGATTCGCTTCAAAAACCTTTTTTTCACGTTCCAACAGCAACAGTCCGATGTAGGCAGAACCCAAGTCGCCGGAGACGAAAATCAGGTCGTTTTCCTGTGCGCCGTTGCGATAGACGATGTTTTTCTTGGGTGCAGTTCCTACTGCCGTTATGCTGATATACAAGCCGGCGTGGGTGGACGAGGTGTCGCCTCCCACCAAATCAACGCCATAGCGAGAACACGCCAAACGGATTCCGGCGTACAACTCTTCGATGGCTTCCAACGAAAAACGGTTTGAAATGGCAATAGAAACGGTGATTTGTCGCGGCGTTCCATTCATGGCATAAATATCGGAAAGATTGACTATCACCGCTTTATAACCCAAATGTCGCAATGGAACATACGTCAGATCAAAATGGATACCTTCAATAAGCAAGTCGGTGGTCAGTAACAACGCCTCATCTTTTTCCGGCGCTGCTATCACTGCTGCATCATCGCCAACGCCTTTTAACGTTGATGGTTGAACGGTTTTCAGGTTTTGGGTAAGGTGGTCAATAAGTCCGAACTCCCCTAATTTTTGTAAATCTTCGCAAGGTTGATTATTATTTTTCGACATAACATCTATTAAAATATGACCTGCAAAGTTATAAAAAATTTACAATGTTCACAGCAATCTGTCAGGGCAAACGCATTAAAATTTAATTTTTGCTAACAACTTTTCAAACAAAACAGCACGTTAGTGCTTGAATATCAATAGAAAAGGGATTTCACATAACCAATTTTGCCCGTCAGGGCATTAACGGTATATCTCCTAACGGAGAATAGAAAGAGGGATATAATTCGTTTTCTATTGATATAAATCGCCTACGGCGAATATGTAGTATGGTTTATTCGATAAAAATTTTAATGCGTTTGCCCTGAGCATCTGTATTTTTATACTACTTTTGTCGAAATTTTTAACAAAGAAAAAATTAATGTCAATATTTGTTTGGATAGGATTTTCGGCGTTTATACTTGTCATGCTGGCGTTGGATTTGGGAGTTTTCAACCGAAAATCTCACGAGATAAAGATGAAAGAAGCGCTGTTGTGGAGCGCTTTTTGGATTATTCTGGCGCTGTTATTTAATGCAGGAATTTACCTTTTTGATGATGGCGACAGCAAACAAAAAGCCTTTGATTTTTTCACGGCGTATTTGCTTGAAAAGTCGCTTGGAATAGATAACTTGTTCATTTTCATACTGATATTCAGTTTTTTCAAGATAGAACCGAAATATCAGCACAAGGTTTTGTTTTGGGGAATTTTGGGCGCATTGGTGATGCGAATTACTTTTATTTTCACAGGAATTGCGCTTATCGAAAGGTTTCAATGGGTGATGTATCTTTTTGGCGTTTTGCTCATTTATTCCGGTGTTCACATTTTTTTCAGAAAAAAAAGTAACGGGTTTTATCCAAAAAAGAACAGACTTATTCGGCTGTTTAGCAAGATGATACCTGTAACGCGCAACCACGAAAACGGTAAATTTTTTGTGCGCATCGATAAAAAACTCCACGCCACAACGCTCTTTATTGCGCTACTGTTTATTGAACTTTCGGATATGATTTTTTCCGTTGATTCCATTCCGGCGGTGCTGTCGGTCTCGAATGACCGCTTTATTGTCTTCACTTCCAACATTTTCGCGATACTCGGACTGCGGTCGTTATAC
>Ga0082212_10003233_pt1 | contig 23227 bp, 24 predicted proteins | sample TergutNt197P3_FD_71548 | JGI IMG/M metagenome (GOLD analysis project Ga0082212, IMG submission 71548) | Neocapritermes taracua P3 segment gut microbial communities from Petit-Saut dam, French Guiana - Nt197 P3 | ecosystem: Host-associated > Arthropoda: Insects > Digestive system > Gut ...
GAGATTTTTGATTTTCGGGAGATGGTACTGTATGTATTATCGCCCCACATCACATCAATTTCGGGGCGGTCAGCCGAACTTGGCGTATAAGTATAAGTGATAATTGTAAACTCGTAGGTTAATTCGCTCACATGTTTGTATGTAATTTCACCGGCGCGCTGGTGCGTGGCAAGACCAACATTCCATACCAAAATAAGCCCGAAACAAAATATAAACTTACGCATTTTCTTGACGAAGCAAAGAAAGCAGTTTTTCTTTAAACACAGCCTCTCGTTCTAAAAAAACAATTTTAAAAGATAGGCATGAAAAATATAACCAAATTCTGTCTAAAATTATATATTTGCCCCCGTAAAATATAGTTATTTATGAACGTAAAAATCGCTGTTATTGGCTTAGGGTATGTGGGGCTACCACTTGCCCGCCTATTTGCTACCCAATACCCTACCGTTGGATTTGATCTCAATTCTGAACGTATCAAGATGTTAATGAGTGGACACGACGACACGCTCGAAGTGGAAGACTGTTTACTGCAACAAGCATTGAAAGATGGATTGCTCTGTACTTGCAACCTTGACGATTTGCACGGCTGTAACGTGTTTGTAGTGGCAGTACCTACTCCGGTAGATGAAAACAATCGCCCCGATTTAACTCCGTTGGAAAAAGCCAGCGAAACCGTTGGACAAGTTATCGCAAAAGGAGGCGTAGTAGTTTACGAATCTACTGTTTATCCGGGTGTTACAGAAGATATTTGTTTACCCATCGTTGAAAAAATATCGGGATTAAAATACAACACTGATTTCTTTGCAGGGTATTCACCGGAAAGAATCAACCCTGGAGACAAAGAACATACTGTTGAAAAAATCAGAAAAGTAACCTCAGGATCTACACCGGAAACTGCTGATTTTGTGGATAGTTTGTACAATTCCGTACTTTTAAACGGCACTTTTAAAGCAAGTTCTATTAAAGTGGCAGAAGCGTCCAAAATTATTGAAAACTCGCAGCGCGATGTGAACATTGCCTTTATGAATGAATTGGCTAAAATATTCAATGCCATGGAGATTGATACGCATGAGGTAATTGAAGCCGCCGCATCAAAATGGAATTTCCTAAAATTTAGTCCCGGACTTGTGGGAGGGCACTGTATCAGCGTTGACCCCTACTATTTAATTGAAAAAGCACAGTATTACGGCGTTATGCCCCGCGTGATGTCCGCCGCCCGAAGACTGAACGATGGAATGGGCGAATATGTTGCCAATCAGGTTATAAAATTGATGAATAAAAAAAGTATCTTAATAAAAGATGCTCATATCTTAATTTTGGGTATCACTTTTAAAGAAAACTGTCCGGACATCAGAAATACACGTGTTGTGGATATTTACAACATTTTAAAAGAATACACTTCAAACATCACGATTTTTGACCCGCACGCCCATCCGGATGAAATTACAAAAGAATACAATATTCATATTGAAACAGAGTATGTTGAACATTTAAAAAATAAATTTGATGCCATTATTTTGGCAGTAGCACATAATGAGTTTAAAACTATTAACTTGCGAGAATTTGGAAAATCCAACTGTGTGGTGTATGATGTGAAAGGAGTGGTAGAAAAGAAGCAAATAGATGGGAGATTGTGAAATAATTTTATGGATATTTGCAGCGTAAAACCTAATATAATTAATATTAATCATAATTAAACAATAATCAACATGATAAAAGACGATTTTACTGTTAGACACTGTGGTCCGCAAGGCGCTGAGATTGAAAAAATGTTACATCTCTGTGGTACAAAAACATTAGACGAATTAATTGAACAAACCATTCCGGCTGCTATTCGCTTGCCCGAACAGTTGCCGCTCCCCGATGGTTTACCCGAAGGCGAATACCTGCAAGCCGTTAAAACAACCCTGTTGAAAAATAAACTGTATAAATCTTATATCGGTATGGGATACTACAATACGTTTACCCCCGCCGTGATTTTGCGCAATATTTTTGAAAACCCAGGCTGGTACACCTCCTATACGCCCTACCAAGCCGAAATTTCACAAGGGCGTTTGGAAGCGTTGCTCAATTACCAAACGATGATTACCGAACTTACCGCAATGCCGTTAGCAAACGCCTCTTTGTTAGACGAAGCAACCGCCGCCGGTGAAATGATGCTGATGTTTTTTAACAGTCGCAGCCGCGAGGCGGTGAAAAATAATGTGCGTAAATATTTTGTTTCGGAAGATGTTTTTCCGCAAACACTGGGCGTTCTGAAAACCAACGCTGCACCGCAAGGGATTGAAATTGTGGTGGGCGAAGTAGGTAAAGTGGAACTTGACGGTAGCTTCTTTGGCGCTATGCTGCAATATCCGGGCAGTTGGGGAGAAATATACGATTATAAACAGTTTACATCCGATGCGCAGGCAAAAGGGATCTTTGTAGGCGTTGCCGCCGACCTGCTGGCGCTCACTGTCTTAACCCCTCCGGGAGCATGGGGCGCCGACTGCGTGGCAGGCTCCACACAACGTTTCGGTATTCCAATGGGATTTGGCGGTCCTTCGGCAGGCTACTTCGCTTGCAAAGAGGATTTTAAACGCCAACTTCCGGGGCGTATTATCGGGATTACGATTGATGCGCAAGAGAACCGCGCCGTGCGTATGGCATTGCAAACCCGCGAGCAACACATTAAGCGCGAACGCGCTACCTCCAATATTTGTACGGCATCTGCATTGGTGGCTATTATGTCCGGCTTTTACGGCATGTGGCACGGTGCGCAAGGGCTACGAAATAAAGCGCTCAAAATTAACGTACTCGCTGGCGTATTGGCAACAGAAGCCGAAAAATACGGATACAAACAACATAACAAAACATTCTTCGACACCCTGTGCTTTGAAGCCCCCCAAGGAATTACCACCGAAGAGGTTAAAAAAACAGCAGAGATGCGCGAAATAAATTTTTACTATTGGTGCGAAACCTGTTTCTCGCTATCGTTAGACGAAACGGTAAAGTTGGAAGATGTGAACCTCATTCTCTCCGTTTTGGCAGAAGCAGCAGGAAAATCGTTTACCCCTTACGTTTGCCAACCTTGCACTCCGGCGCTGAATATTCCCAAAGAATTGCAACGCACCGGCGCTTTTATGCAGCAGGATATTTTTACCAAATATCAATCTGAAACCGAAATGATGCGCTATATGAAGAAGTTGGAAGTAAAAGATTTGTCGCTTAATCGTGCGATGATTCCGCTGGGCTCCTGCACTATGAAACTGAATGCCGCCGCTGAAATGTTGCCGTTAAGTTGGGCGGAAGCGGGCGCACTACACCCTTTTGTTCCCGAAGAACAAGCGCAAGGGTATTTGGAAATGATTAATGAAATGGATAATTGGTTGCAGACAGTTACCGGTTTTAAAGCCATTTCGTTCCAACCCAATTCGGGTGCGGCAGGCGAATATGCCGGCTTAATGGTAATTCGTAACTATCACATAGACAAAGGGAATGCCCACCGCAATATTTGCCTGATACCGGCATCGGCGCACGGCACTAATCCGGCATCGGCAGCCAAAGCCGGTTTGGAGATTGTAATCGTAAAATCTACGGAGCATGGCGAAATTGATGTAGATGACTTGCGTGTAAAAGCCGAGCAATACAAAGATAATTTGTCGTGCATTATGATTACCTACCCCTCTACGCACGGCGTGTTTGAAGAAGCTATTTTGGAAATCATCAAAATTGTTCACAACAACGGCGGTTTAGTGTATATGGATGGCGCCAACATGAACGCACAGGTAGGCTTGACTTCTCCGGGTATGATGGGCGCAGATGTGTGCCATCTGAATCTGCACAAAACTTTTGCCATGCCGCACGGTGGTGGCGGTCCCGGCGTGGGTCCTATCGGCGTTGCCGCACATTTGGCAGATTATTTACCCAACCACGAGCTGTATAGCGTGGGCGGCGAAAAAGGAAGTCAGGTTGCTGCCTCCCCGTATGGTAGCGCGTTTCTGTTACCTATTACTTACGGCTATCTCAAAATGTTGGGCGGCAACGGATTAACAGAAGCCACTAAAATGGCTATCCTTAATGCCAATTATATGGTGGCGCGATTAAAAGACCATTACAAAATTATGTATTTGGGAACGCAAGGACGGTGCGCCCACGAGTTTATTCTCGACTGCAACGAGTTTGAACGCACTGCCGGCATACAGGTTATTGATATTGCCAAACGTTTGATGGATTACGGTTTTCACGCGCCCACCGTGGCATTCCCCATTCACGGCACGTTGATGGTGGAACCTACCGAAAGTGAGCCTTTGAGCGAAATTGACCGTTTGTGCGATGCCCTCATCTCCATTCGGGAAGAGATTCGTGAAATTGAGGCAGGTAACGCCGACAAAGCAAACAACGTAATTAAAAATGCTCCTCATACCGCTAAAGTAGTGTGTGCCAACGAATGGAACAAGCCCTATACCCGCGAACAGGCTGCCTACCCCATGCCGTATGATGATAAATACTGGCCTACCATTGGCAAAGTAAACGATGCGCACGGCGATAGAAATTTAATGTGTTGTGTGGAATAAGTTGCTCAAGTATTGCTTAATGGTTTCCTCTAAGCCTAAATACAGTGCATCGCAAATAAGGGCGTGTCCAATGGAAACTTCCAATAACTGGGGGATATTTTTGGCAAAATAGGAAAGGTTGTGCAAATTCAGGTCGTGCCCTGCGTTTAAGCCCAGCCCGTGTTTTGCCGCTTCTTCCGCCGCACAAATATAGTCTTCGATAGCCGTTTGTGGGTTATGTGAATAGTTTGCTGCATAACTTTCCGTATATAATTCAATTCTGTCGGCGCCGCAAAGTTTGGCGTTGCGCACCATTACCGTGTCGGGGTTCACAAAAATGGAAGTTCTGATTCCTTCTTTCTTAAAGTGTTGACACAATTCAAAAAGCAACTCCTGATACTTAATGGTGTCCCAGCCGTTGTTTGAGGTAATGGCATCGGGCGCATCGGGAACTAAGGTTACTTGCTGCGGTTTTACTTCCATTACCAAATCAATGAAATCTTTAGAGGGGTACCCTTCAATATTAAATTCTGTGGTAACTATTTTTTTCAGGTTCCGAACATCTTCGTAGCGGATGTGGCGCTCATCGGGGCGTGGATGCACGGTAATGCCCTGCGCGCCGAACGTTTCGCAATCTTTGGCAACTTGAATAAGATTGGGGAGGTTTCCGCCGCGCGCATTACGCAACGTGGCTATTTTGTTAATGTTTACGCTGAGACGTGTCATAATATTTTTGTATGTTTACTGTTTATTTCGTATAAAATTTATCATTTCCCCAAACGCGCACACACGATTTTGCACACATATCGTTACAAAATACAAGCCCGCCTGCGAATAATCGTATCCTTTCAGGCGAATGCTGCGACGGGGGGGGAGGGAGGGGGTGTAGGGCATGATATTTTATTTTCCTTTTGGTAATTTTCGCGTTAATTTTTCAATGGATTTTTCTTCGCTTTTTAATTTGCGTTCTACTTTCTTGATATCTTCGGCAGGAGGTAACTGTTCCGGAACAATACCGCGTTCCAATAGCATTTTTCTTACTGCCAAGTTGTTATCAACATGTTCGGTTTCTATAGGTTTTACGCCTTGCAAATCTTTTGTCTGTACATTTACAGAGGTCATTTCCGCAGCCAAATCTTTTGCTTTGATATTGATCGTGGGCAAGAAATCGGCAACCGGACGAGCATCGGGAACACCTAATTTACGTTTCAACATTGCCGTGTTCAGTCGAAACAGGGCTTGGTCGCCTTTTGAACGGATAATGGCAAAATTCATATCGTTCACGCCTCTCTCGTATAAAATACCGGATAATTTTTTCTCAGTTTCTGCTAATTTGGCGCGGGCTTTTACGCGCTCGTAATCCAAAATGCGCTGTTCAATAATCTCTGCACGGCGGGTTTGCACGGCAAAATAGTTCTGTGCAAAAGCAATTTGTTCCTTACGAGTGTCGCCATTTTGTGCAATCAGGTAGCAGGCATAACGCGTGAGAAGAATTTCATCTATCTCTTTTTCAGCGCCCGATCCGATCTGAACCATTTTCCTGACGTCAGGAAAATGGTTGTTGATTTTTTCGCCTGCATTGAAGCATGATTCTTTGGCTTTGTCAATAACTTTTGAGAAATTTTCCCATTTGGAATATCCCAATAAGTTTTGCAATTCCCTTGCGCTCCAACACTCAATATCTTCTATTTCGGCAGAGGCTTGCTCAAATTGCGAAAATAATGCTTTGATTTCTTCGGATTTCATATATCTATATTTTTATCGTCACAAAACAGATCCCCGCCTGCGAATAATCATATCCTTTCAGGCAAATGCTGCGACGGTGGTGGAGGATGGTGGGGGTGTATTTCATTTATTTTCAATTATCTTAATTTCCTCCCCCGGCACCCCATAAATCTCATAAACCACCTCATCTATTTTACTTTCGATATATTCTATCCGTTGTTTTAGTTGTTCTATTTGGTTAGGTAAGGTTGCCGATTGCAGGTCTTTATTAGGTTGCAAAAATAGCATTTTTCCAACAGTTTTTTTGGAGAGCTATGTTCGCGGTTAAATCTTTGTTTAATGGAAAGTTGTGAATATTTTGCGGAGAGAGGGGGATTCGAACCCCCGGTAGGGTTATCCCTACGACAGTTTAGCAAACTGTTGGTTTCAGCCACTCACCCATCTCTCCTTTTTCTCACAGGGCGGCAAAAATATATTTTTTTTGTTGTCTCGCTCCTCTTTATCTTAAAAAAAACATTTTATTTTTGCCGAAAAATTTTTGATGACGTTTACGGTATCTCAAATTGCACAAATACTTTCCGCTTCAATCGAAGGAAAACCCGACGAAACAATTCATACTATCTGTAAAATTGAAGAAGGCGTGCCGGGCGGTTTGTCATTTCTATCCAATCCTAAATATACCGACTATATTTACGAAACAAAAGCCTCTGCAGTAATTGTAAATGCAGATTTTGTGCCGACAAAACCGGTGCCAACTACGTTAATACGCACCGAAAATTCATATTTGGCTTTGGCAAAATTATTGGAGGTTTACCAACAAATGAAACCGAAAAAAATAGGAATATCCCCGCAAGCCTGTATTGCCAAAACTGCAACTGTGGGCGAAAACGTTTATATTGCCGAGTTTGTGAGCATAGGCGAAAATGCAATCATTGAAGATCACGTGAAATTGTATCCCTCTGTTTGTGTAGGCGATGGGGTGAAAATTGGAAAAAACAGCACGCTCTACGCCGGCGTAAAAATATATGCCGACTGCGAAATAGGACACGATACGATCATTCATGCCGGCGCAGTAATTGGCGCCGATGGCTTCGGCTTTGCCCAACAGGAGGGCGACTATTTTAAAGTACCGCAGGTGGGAAATGTAGTCATTGGAAACCATGTGGAGATTGGCGCAAATACTTGCATTGACCGCGCAACATTAGGCTCTACTAAAATTCACGACTATGTGAAGTTGGATAACCTCATTCAAATTGCACACAACTGCGAAATTGGAGAGGGCTCTGCTTTTGCTTCACAATCGGGAGTCTCCGGCTCTACTAAAATCGGAAAAAAAGCAATCGTAGCAGGACAGGTCGGCATTATCGGACATTTGAAAATTGGAGACAACGTGATTATGGGCGCTCAATCGGGCGTAACGCACAATGTGCCGGATAATAAAATCGTTTTGGGGACGCCCGCCGTCTCCGCTTTGGAAGAAAAAAAACTTATTATATATAGAAAAAAATTACCTGAATTGTTTAACCACATTAATGAATTAGAAAAGCAGATGAAGAAATCGGAGTGATTTTTTCAAATAACAAGTTTTTTATGAAAAAAAATCAAACTACTATTGCATCGGAGGTTTCAATCTCCGGGAAAGGATTGCACACAGGACTTACTGTGTCTATTACTTTACAGCCGGCGCCGGCAAATCATGGAATTGTTTTTCAAAGGATTGACCTCCCCGAAAAACCTACCGTGAAAGCGCACATTCTCAATGTTACGGATACGCCCAGAAGTACAAACCTTAAAGAAAATGGAGCTACCGTTAAAACCGTAGAACATATTCTTGCCGCTCTATCCGGCATGTTTGTGGATAATGTTCTTATTCAAATCGATGCCGAAGAATTGCCTATTTTAGACGGCAGTGCGCTCCCTTTCGTTACAATGATAAAACAAGCCGGCATGGTTCAACTGCCCGAATTGAAAGAATATATTTCCGTAGATGAGGTGGTGAAATTTGAAAAACCGGACGTGGGCATCGAACTGATTCTCGTGCCGGCAGAAAAATTTACCATGTCGGTAATGGTAGATTATGGTACCTCAGTGCTGTCAAGCCAGTATGCTTCTATCAAAAAAATGGAAGAGTTTACAGATAACATCGCCTCGTGCAGAACCTTTGTTTTTCTGCATGAATTACACTATTTGACGAAAAACGGTTTGATTAAAGGCGGAGAATTAAACAATGCGATTGTTTTTGTAGATAAAAAACCGGAACCGGAAATTTTAGAAGAGATTGGCGATTTTTTCCATAAAAAAGATATTCAAATTAATGAAAACGGTACGTTAAATAATGTTAAATTGCAGTTTTTTAATGAACCCGCCCGCCATAAATTACTCGATTTGCTGGGAGACCTGTACCTGCTCGGAAAACCCATCAAAGGCGAAATTATTGCCCGAAAACCCGGTCACTTTGCCAATATCGAATTTGCCAAACTGATTTACGAGTATTTAGAAAACAGGTAACATTTCGCTCAGCAGCTGCGTGGGCAGCCCCATTACATTATAAAAACAACCTTTAACAGCGGTTACGCCAATCAATCCTATCCATTCCTGAATGCCATACGCGCCGGCTTTGTCGTAAGGTCGGTAGTTTTCTACATAGTATTGGATCTCTTTTTCTGATAATATTTTGAATGAAACCTCCGTAATGCAATGCCGCGTCATCGTATCCTGTGCCTTCCGTACAGACAAACCGCTGATTACCTGATGGGTCTTCCCCGATAGTTGTTGCAGCATAAACACGGCTTCGGCTTCCGTTTTAGGTTTTCCCATAATCATTCCCTCTAAAACTACAATCGTATCGCAAGAGATAAAAATATCGTTTTCAGAATATTCCGAAAAATTAATGGGCGCTAATTTCTGTTGTGATACATATTCTGCTACTTGTACGGGCAAAAAGTGATCGGGGTACGTTTCATTTACATCGGTATGCAATATTTCAAAACAAAATCCCATCTCTTCCATCAGTTGCTTGCGCCGTGGCGATTTGGAAACCAAAAAGATTTTGGGGTTAGGATTCAAAGTTTAAGGTTTAAGTTAGGCGGAATTGCAATTCCGCTTAACACGTTACAAGCATCACATCAATCAAAAAGTTCTTTCAGCGCATTTTCTAATGCGGCGCCGCGAAGATTTTTGGCAATGATTTTTCCCTCTTTATCAATAAGAAACGTGGAAGGAATAGCCGATACGCCGTAAATTTTGGCGGCTTGCGACTGCCACTGTTTCAGATCGCTTACGTGGTTGGGCCAAATCAGCCCGTCGTCTTGAATGGCTTTTACCCAACTGGCTTTGTCTCTGTCTAACGATACGCTAAACACCTCAAATCCTTTGCTGTTGTATTTTTTATACATGTTTACCACGTTTGGATTTTCCATTCGGCAGGGGCGACACCATGCAGCCCAAAAATCCAACAATACAACTTTTCCTCTCAAATCGGAAAGTTTTAAGATTTTGCCCTCCGGATTTTCAAATGCCAAATCAGGAGCCAAAGCGCCCACAGAACCGGCATTAGCCGGCGAGTTTTCTATTTTATAACGCTCTGCTACAATAGGCTGAGTAGGATATTTTTCATACAACGCTTTAATAATTTCCTGATGCAGCGCTAAATACTGGTCTCTTGGAAACAAATCTATAAACATTAACACGGCGAGGTCTGTTTTATTGGCTAACAAATAGTTAATTACCGCGTCATTTCGTTTTTTGCTTTCAGTATCATAAAATGTCTGGTATTTTTTTACGATAGCAGACACATTTCGTTCAGCTTCCTGTAGCGCCACTTTGCCATACCCATCTTCCCCTTTTGTAATGCCCATCAAATTTCTTTCCGTTTCTTTAACTTTGGAACACATTTGAGCCAGTGCAATAATTTTTGTCGTTAATACATCTTTCTCTTTTTTCTTGTCTGCCAAATCATGAATTTGCAAACTGTCTTTGAAAAGCAAATAAGATTTTATTTGCGCAGCAAAACTTGAAAAAGCAGTTTCCATTTTCTCATTACGTTGCGCTAAAAAATCCAAATATCTATTTAAGCCTGCTGCATAAAAAGATTCAAAATTTGTGTTTCTATTGTTTTTAAAATCATAAAATTGGCTCGTACTTTTCACATTATTGGCATACTTTGTATATTTGGCATCAATCTCTTTTAATACATTTGAAGCAGTATAAATAAAAACATCGGTCTCTTTCGAGTCAACTTTTCCTTTTATAAGTTTAGAATTAACAAATTGTTGCAATGAATCTGTGTTCTTTGCCACCTCCAAGCAATAATTGTCTGCTTCGGTGTTGGCGTCAAAGAAAGGTTTAAACTGAGATTGAAATTCGTTGTAAAACTGTATATCTTTATCGTTTTGCAACACACGGGTCAGGCTGTCGGCAAGTATTTTAGTGGCGCCATACTTTTCGGAGGCGGTTTTACAAAATGCAATACTGGGAGACCCTTTCACCGATAATACCATAGGAAGACTTTCGCAATCTAATGTTAATTCAATATTTTGATTTGGCGACAAACACAGCATAAAAATCTGTCCCTCAGGATTATCATCAAAAACCAACTTATAGAGATCGGTTTGCGGAATATTGGCAGTAAGTTTAAATGTACCATCTTGATTGATATTGGTTTTGCCGAAAGAAACGCCATCGGTTTTATAGAGTAACTGTAAATCAACTTTCTCAAAACAGATGTTTTCAATGAGCCCATTAATAGTTGTTTTTTGGGCAAACGCAAAGGAAAAGGAGAAAAGGAGAAAAGGTAAAAGGGTAAAAAGAAAAAAAGGATAATGCTTCTGACTTCTAACTTCTGACTTCATAATTTTTAATTTTTAATTCTTAATTCTTAATTCTTAAACCGTGTGCGGAATCACGATGTCATCGCAGTATTCGCATCGGTATGATCGTTTTTCTGGGTCAACCAAATGGAAAATATGGTCGGCATAATTTTCCATAGAGGTAACACAACGCGGATTTTTGCATTGTATTACATTTACCACTTTTTCAGGAACGGTAAGTTTTACTTTTTTCTCAATGGCGCCGTTTTTAATTACATTAATAGTAATATCAGGATTAATTAACCCTAAAAAGTCCACATCCAAATCAATCACATTATTAATTTTGATAATATCTTTTCTTCCCATTTTTTCGCTATAGGCATTATTGATGAGCGCCACGGTATAGTCTGCTTTATCTAACTTCATGTAATAAAACAACTTAATACCGAATCCGGCGGGGATATGGTCAATCACGATTCCTTTTTCTATACTGGTAATTTGAAGCATAATTTTTTTGGTTAATAGATTCCTAATAATTTTAATATTAACGCCATACGGACATACATTCCATTTTTAGCCTGTTGAAAATATTGGGCGCGGGGGTCGTTATCCACTTCAATACTAATTTCGTTTACGCGCGGCAGCGGGTGTAAAATGTAGGTTTCGGGTCCGGCGTGTTTCATTTTTTCCTTATCTAAAATAAAACGGTCTTTCAGCCGGATATAATCTTCTTCGTTAAAGAAGCGCTCGCGCTGCACGCGGGTCATGTACAAAAAATCCATCTCTTTCATGTAGGGCTCCATTTTGTCGGCTTCAATACATGAGATATTGTTTTTCTTAATGATCTCTTCGCGAATATATTCCGGCACGCGCAGTTCTTCGGGAGAGATGAGGACTAACTTAATGCCTTGATATTTGCTTAAGAATTTGATAAATGAATGCACGGTGCGTCCGAATTTCAGGTCGCCGCAAAAGCCAAACACTCTGTTTTCCACATTTCCCTTAAGTAATTCTACAGTAAGAATATCGGTTAAAGTTTGTGTGGGATGTTGGTGTCCGCCGTCTCCGGCATTAATGAGCGGCATGGAAGTGAGCCATTGACTTGCCACGCGGGGGGCGCCCTCTTTGGGGTGGCGCATCACGGCAATGTCGGCGTAACATTCTATAGTGCGAATGGTATCGGCAATACTTTCGCCTTTCGCCACCGAGCTGGAGTTGGGTTCGGAAAAGCCTATGATAGAGCCTCCCAAACGCAACATGGCTGCCTCGAAACTGAATCGGGTTCTGGTGCTGGGTTCATAAAAAAGAGTTGCCAAAATTTTACCTTCGCAACTCTTTTTAAATTTTTCAGGATTTTTTACGACTTGGTGCGCCAAGTCGAACAATTCGCGAAACTCTTCGCGTGTGAAATCCGATGGGTCAATTAAATGTCTGCCTTTTAACAACATATACCTCCTGTTTATTATTTTTTAAAGTGGCGCAAATGTACACAAAATTCTCTGAATTTCTTTTATTCCGCCAATACCTGCACTTTATTTTTCAACACCTCTACTACGCCTCCATTGATTTCAAAAAAAACGGGTTCCTTTTCAACCATAATTTTAATTTTTCCTTTTGCCAATGCAGCAACCATAGCGGCATGGTTCTCTAAAATTTCAAATAAACCGTCTGTACCCGGAAGTTGTATCAATGAGGTGTTTCCGGAAAATATCTCTTTGTCGGGGGTGGTAATTTCTACAAACATGGCTTAAACATTAGCGGCTTCCAACTCTTTTTTACCTTTTTCAATCGCTTCTTCAATGGTTCCCACATAACTAAACGCCGATTCGGGCAAATAGTCAAGTTCGCCATCCATAATCATGTTAAAACCTTTGATGGTGTCTTCAATAGGAACGAACACTCCTTTCATGCCGGTAAACTGCTCTGCCACATGGAAAGGTTGCGACAAGAACCGTTGTACGCGGCGGGCGCGGTGCACAATTTTTTTATCCTCTTCCGAAAGTTCTTCCATTCCCAAAATAGCGATAATATCTTGAAGTTCTTTATAGCGTTGCAAAGTCTCTTTTACGCGCTGTGCGGTATTGTAATGCAGTTCTCCCACTACATTCGGCGATAAGATTCTGGACGTAGAGTCTAACGGGTCAACGGCAGGATAGATTCCCAATTCTGAGATTTTACGACTTAACACGGTCGTAGCGTCCAAATGCGAAAACGTGGTGGCGGGCGCAGGGTCGGTCAAGTCATCTGCCGGTACATAAATAGCCTGCACCGAAGTAATGGAGCCGCGTTTTGTGGAGGTAATCCGTTCTTGCAACATCCCCATTTCGGTGGCTAATGTAGGCTGGTAGCCCACTGCAGAGGGCATACGTCCTAATAACGCCGAAACCTCTGAACCTGCCTGAGTGAATCGGAAAATGTTATCCACAAAGAACAGAATATCTCTGCCGCCGGAGGTTTCGTCGCCATCGCGGTAATACTCGGCAACGGTAAGACCTGAGAGCGCTACGCGAGCACGGGCGCCCGGAGGTTCGTTCATCTGCCCGAACACCATAGTACATTGCGACTTTGCCAATTCCTCTTTGTCCACACTTGCCAAGTCCCAGCCTCCGTTTTGCATACTCTCTTCAAACTTTTCGCCATAGCGAATGACCCCCGATTCAAGCATCTCTCTCAGCAGGTCGTTGCCTTCGCGGGTACGTTCTCCCACCCCTGCAAATACTGACATTCCGGAATATTTTTTCGCGATATTGTTAATCATCTCCATAATTAAGACGGTTTTGCCTACGCCGGCGCCGCCAAACAATCCAATTTTTCCTCCTTTTGCATAAGGCTCAATCAGGTCAATTACTTTAATACCGGTAAACAACACATCTTGCGAGGTGGAGAGATTTTCGAAAGTGGGCGGGTCGCGGTGAATATCCTTACGTTGGGCGCTTTCAATCTCCCCGATACCGTCAATAGCATTGCCGATTACATTGAGGAGGCGTCCGTTGATATTTCCGGTGGGCATGGAGATCATGCGCCCTAAAGCCGCTACGTCCATTCCGCGCCGCAAACCGTCTGTAGATTCCATGGCAATGCAACGCATCGTATTTTCACCAATATCCTGTTCACATTCCAAGATAATTTTTTCACCGTTATCTTTTGTAATTTCCAATGCTTCATAGATATTGGGCAGCGCGCTGTGTTCTTCAAATTGAACATCAATTACAGCGCCAATAATTTGGGAAATTTTTCCTTTAATTTGCTGAGTCATATAATTTTTTCATTTTTTCAATTTCGGCAAACAGTACCGGCAGATTTCTTATGTATGCCATCTCTTTCCATTTTTTTCGCGCATCTTCAGCCGGTGCGCCAAACAAAATCATCCCCTCTTCCGTTACGGACTTATCTAACACTGATACAGCTAACAGCGTAGTATTTTTTGCCATATAGATATCTTTGTTCACTCCGGCTCTTGCCCAAATGGTGCAAAAATCATCAATAAATGAGCATCCGGAGACGCCGCTTTGTGCGCCCAAAAAACAGTGTGCGCCAATGTGCGTATCGTGTCCTACTTGAACTTGGTTATCAAATTTTGTACCTTTTCCTATAAAAGTTACGCCGGATACACCTCTGTCAATGCAGCAGTTAGCACCAACTTCCACCTCATCTTCAATTTTTGTAGTTCCGCACGAAGTAAGTTTTACCCATCCGGTATCCCGTTTTTGAAAATAGCAGGCATCGCCCCCAATGGTTGAATTGGAATGAATAGTTACGTTATTTCCAATTTCCGTGTTTGCATAGATGCTCACGTTGGCATGAATGATGCAATTTTCACCTATCACCACATCTTCGCCAATAAATACATTAGGTTGAATTACAGTACCTTCTCCAATTTTGGCGGACGGGTGAATTGCCGTATTTTGAGGCGTAAATTTTACAAAATGTTGAACGATATTCAAAAAACATTGTAACGGATCATCAACAATAAAAACAGTTTTTCCATGCGGAGGTTCAACATCTTTATTAATAATAATTGCAGATGCTTTACTATTCAATACTTTATCATAATATTTTTGATGGTCCACAAATGAAATGTCCCCTTCTTCAACAGAATGAATTTCGTTAATTCCTGAAATCATGTTATTGAGTTCTCCTTTTACGGTAACCTCATGTTTTATAATCTCAATTATTTGATTTACAGTTAGTTTTTTTGTAAACTTCATAAATTTTAATATGATAAAAAAAGCCACCCAAAAAAGTGGCATTTCGTTGTTATTTTACTCTTTCGGCGTATCTGTTTGTGCGGGTATCTACACGAATTTTTTCGCCTGTTTCGATGAAAAGGGGCACAAAAACTTCTGCGCCGGTTTCCACAATGGCTCTTTTGGCGGCGTTTGTTGCCGTATCGCCTTTCACACCCGGCTCGGTATAAGTAACTTCCAAATCCACAAAAGCGGGCAGTTCGCAGGTAAGCGGCGTATCGGTATCGGCATGATACATCACTTCAACACTTTGCCCCTCTTTCAGTAATCCCGGATTATTAATCAGGTCTGCTTCCACTGCCAACTGTTCAAAAGTATCGACATGCATAAAGTTGTAGGTGGTATCTCCTTCTTTATATAAAAACTGGTAAGGACGACGTTCCACGCGGGCAATATCAATTTTAACGCCGGCGGTGAATGTATTTTCTAAGGTTCTTCCCGTTTTTAAGTTTTTAATTTTGGTTCTGACGAAAGCAGGACCTTTCCCAGGTTTTACATGTTGAAATTCAACAATTACATACAGTTCTCCGTTAAATTCAATACATAAACCGTTTCTAAAATCAGCTGTTGTAGCCATAATAATTATTTTTTAAATATGTTACATTTTTGAGACGCGAAAATAGTATTTTTTTTTCAACGTAAGATAATGCTGCCATCTTGCGAAAATGCACGTTGTAAACAATGGCATTACATTTTTTACGGACAAATTTCTGTTACAAAATATTCGCCAATTGCTCCTTTATTTTTTCCGCTTCATCTTTCATTAATACTACAATTTGCTGAATATTAAAATCGTTAGCTTTTGAACCGATGGTGTTAATCTCTCTACCCATCTCCTGAACAATAAAACTCAATTTTTTTCCTGCGCTACTTTCTTTCATGGTATTCAAAAAGTAGTTGCAATGCTTGTGCAAACGCACTTTCTCTTCGGTAATATCCAATTTTTCAAGATAAAAAATCAATTCCTGTTCCAAACGGTTAGAATCATATTTTATCGGTAAAGATTCCAAATTTTCCATTAATTTCCTTTTCACTTCCACGATACGTCGGGTTTCAAAGGGTGTAATTTCATCAATCATATTATCAATTAATTGAACGCGATGCGTGAAATCTTCCGAAAGAGAAATGCCTTCTGTTTCTCTAAAACGATTCACATCTTGGCAAGCGTTTTGTAATCCTTCAAAAACAACCTGAAACAAATTCTCGGAAATTTCTTCTTTTGGGGTAGCAATGACATCAGGCAGTCGCAGCATTTGCGCAAAAATATCAGTTTCTTTAGGATTATTAATGCTTTTAGACAAAGTCGTTAATTTCTCAAAATAGGCTTTTGCCAAATTTTCATCAATAGCAACGGCAGGGTTGTCCGTTTTTTCAATATAGAGTATTACATCTATTTTTCCTCGTTCTAACTCTTTGGCTACCAATGTTCTTATTTCATTCTCCTTTTCCCTTAGCAGCGGTGCAATGCGAGCAGTAATATCTAACTGTTTGCTGTTTAAGGACCGTAGTTCAATTACTATCGTTTTGCCTTCGCAATAAATGGTGGCTTTTCCAAAGCCGGTCATTGATTTTATCATAATTATAAATCTACACCCACAACCACTCTAAAATACGGATAATAAGAATAGGAGTAATTTTGAATGGTGGGTTGGTTTAACGGAATATTAAAAAGTATTAAGCCCTGAAAGTATATTTTTTTGTTCAGATATTGCTTATAACCAGCTCCTACTACGGCAAAATGAAAATCTTGTATTTGTTTTGGAGAGCCATCTAACCATTTAAAAATCATTTGATTATATTCATATCCTGCATGGATAACAATTCGTTTAACAATCCAAGGCTCAAGCGCTACGCCAATACCCCAAATATGTGAATTATAATTTCTGTGCCACATATAAGAATATTGACCATTTACTAATGCCACCAACCAGGGTTTTACATATATGCCTCCCATCGGCATTACCTCAACGGAATTGTAAGTTCCAAATTGAAAGCCAATACCGCCGCCTGCCGTAAACGTTGGTCTCTGTGTTTTCGCCGAAGTCTCTTTTTGCAAACTCTTTGGAGGCGGAGCGGTTTCGGTTTGTGCAAAACAATTGAGGGAGGAAAAGAGCAGAAAGCAGAAAACAGAAAGCAAAAAGGTACATGTAGTGGTCGCCCTCGTAGTTACCCAAAGAAAGGAAGAATGTGTGCAATGGGTGGTGGGTGGTGAGTACATAATGAGTGTTTAATTTATGGAAGCAGTAATTTTTTGCAAAGAAACATGAATTTTAAATTATTTTAAAGTATAAGAAAATAAAAAATAACACTATTCTTTGAAAAGCGTTTAACTTTGCATCTTGCTTATAGGCCATATCGACCATTTCAAAGAGAGCCTTATTCTTCTTTATTTTCTAAATCTTTTTTCAAAGTTTTGAAAATATCTAAATCGCCTAATGTAGTTTTTTCGGTGTTTTCGTTAATCTTATCAATCTCTTTCTTCTTTTTCTTTTCTTCCGCAACGATGCGTTTTTCTTCATCTTCTTTCGACTCTTGCCATGTTTTGGTATGAGAAAGGTTGATTTTCTTAGCATCTTTTTGGAATTCAATTACTCTAAATGAAAGTTCTTCATCAATTTTTGGATTTGACTTATCTTCTTTTTGGAGCGCCCGATTGAAGCAGAATCCTTCAATGCCGTAAGGCAATGCAATGGTGTATCCTTTGTCGGTTTGTGCGAGAATTGTACCTTGGTGGGTAGTTCCAACGGCAAAAACGGTTTCAAATACATCCCACGGATTTTCTTCCAACTGTTTGTGTCCCAAACTTAATCTATGGTTTTCAGTATCTACTTCCAACACAACTACTTCAATGGTGTCGCCAATTTTGGTAAATTCAGCCGGGTGTTTGATTTTTTTCGACCATGAGAGGTCGGAGATATGGATCAAGCCATCTACGCCTTCTTCCAATTCTACAAAAATACCGAAGTTGGTGAAGTTCCGAACAGTAGCAGTATGTTTAGAGCCGGCAGGATATTTGGTTGTAATATCTGTCCATGGATCCGGAATTAATTGTTTAATACCCAACGACATTTTTCTTTCATCTCTATCTAACGTCAAGATAACGGTTTCCACCTCATCTCCTACTTTCAAGAAATCGTGCGCCGTGCGAAGATGTTGCGACCATGACATTTCAGAAACGTGTACCAAACCTTCCACGCCAACACTTACTTCAATAAATGCGCCATAATCGGCAATAACCACCACTTTACCTTTAATTTTATCTCCCACTTGCAAGTTAGCATCCAAAGCATCCCACGGGTGCGGAGTTAATTGTTTTAATCCAAGTGCAATACGTTTCTTGTTTTCGTCGAAATCAAGAATTACCACGTTAATTTTTTCATCTAAACTAACAATTTCTTCGGGATGGTTAATACGTCCCCACGACAAGTCGGTAATATGGATTAAACCGTCCACGCCGCCCAAGTCTATAAATACACCATAACTGGTAATATTCTTCACAATACCTTCCAAAATTTGACCCTTTTCCAAACGTGCGATGATTTCTGCTTTTTGAGCTTCCAACTCATCTTCAATAAGGGCTTTATGAGAAACTACCACATTTTTATATTCATGGTTGATTTTAACCACTTTAAATTCCATAGTTTTGTTCACATACACATCATAATCGCGAATAGGTTTCACATCAATTTGAGAACCGGGCAAGAAGGCTTCAATTCCGAAAACATCCACAATGAGACCGCCTTTGGTTCTGCATTTTACATAACCGGTAATAATTTCATTATCGTCATGTGCTTGATTTACACGATTCCAGGATTGTAACAAACGCGCTTTCTTATGAGACAACTGTAATTGACCTGTAGCATCTTCTTGATTTTCAACATACACTTCAATTTCATCTCCAATGTTGAGGTTTGGATTATAGCGAAGTTCGGAAGCCGTAATCACGCCATCTGATTTAAAACCGATGTTTACTACTATTTCGCGTGTATTGATAGATACAATAGTACCCATTATCACTGCATTTTCGTCAATTGATTTAAACGACTTTGTATATAATTCCGCATAGCGTTCTTTTTCGGCTGCGCTGTATTTAGAGCCTTTTTTCTCAAGATTGTCCCAATTAAAATTTTCTAATGAATCATATTCATTTTTAAGAGTTTTAGAAAATTTGGGTTTCTCAATTACAGGCATTTCTTCTGCTGCTAAGGGCGCCTCTATTACGGGGTCTTCAGCCACAGGCATTTCTTCAATTACCGGAACTTCTTCTGCAACAGGTTCTTCAACTATTGCAGGTTCTTCCACCATTACAGGTTCTTCCACCATTACAGGTTCTTCAACTATTACAGGTTCTTCAACTATTACAGGTTCTTCAACCTCAGCAGGAGTTTCTGTAACCATTTCTTCTTGAACAGGTTGTTCATTAACTTGTTCTTCGCTTTGTGCTTCCATTTCAGAAGCATTAATTAATTCTTCAGACATTTTTTTTTAATTTTGAATCAAAACTGATTCTTTTTTTATTTGACTTGAGGTTAACTTATTGATTTCCAAACCGAAGAGCCTCATTCGATAAGGGGCGCAAATATATATTTTTTTAATTATAAAATGTTGAACTTTAATACCAGGGCTAATTCTTTTTTTAATGCTGGAAAAAAGATTTAGCCAATACTAGCTTTTCTGTTTGGGAGTAAGTAATTGGAAATTTATATTTTTGCCGCAAATTTGGTAAGCATAATGCACATAACAGCATATAGCAAACCACAAACCACAAAATTATGACCCCAATCTTAAACTTCATTACATGGTCGGTTTCTCCCGAAATATTTTCGCTTGGCAGTTTTGCCATTCGCTGGTATGGCATATTGTTCGCTACCGGCTTTTTCTTTGCCTATTTAACACTTTCAAAAGTGTTTAAAACAGAAAATTTATCTCAACAACTACTTGATAAACTTACTATTTGGTGTATTGTTTGGACTATTGTCGGACTTCGTTTGGCGCACTTTTTATTTTACGAAACTAAATATCTGATTGAACACCCATTACAAGTTTTGCTGCCTTTTGATGAAAATTGGAACTTCATCGGTTATCAAGGGCTGGCAAGTCATGGGGCGGTCATTGCGCTGATTTTGTTTCTCAGTTACTTTGCATGGAAACGTAAAATGAATGTTTTGTGGCTATTAGACCGTTTGTGTATTGTAATTCCCATCGCGGCGGCAATGGTAAGGCTGGGTAACTTAATGAACCACGAAATTGTGGGCAGTATTACTACGATACCGTGGGCTTTCAACTTCACCCACGGCGGTTTTGGCATTGCGGATACTTTGCGCCACCCCGCTCAACTTTACGAGTCGTTTGTCTATTTCGCACTCTTTATCTTTATGTTAATCTATTATTTTAAAATCACAAAAGGAAACATCCCTGCAGGCAGAACCGTGGGCATTTTGCTCACCGTAATTTTTACCGCCCGCTTTTTCATTGAATTTGTGAAAGAAGTGCAAGTAAACAGCGAGATAGGTATGACGCTGAATATTGGGCAGTGGCTTAGTATTCCGTTCATTATTATAGGTTTAGGACTTTTAATATATTCTTTTGTTAACAAAGATAAAATTCCACATTACATTGAACCCAAAACTTCCTCCAAATAATTATGGAATATATTGAATTAGAAGCCATTGATATAGAAACCTCTCCTGCGCCTTCAGAGGCTTTTGCGTTAATAATGCGCGAAAAAGAGGGCGAACGGGAAATGACGATTGTAATCGGATTGCAAGAAGCGCGAACCTTAGTATTATTAATCAACAAAATTCAAACCCGCCGCCCGGGTACCCATGAATTATTTAAGAATTTTATGCAACATTCAGAATATCATTTGAATAATGTTCTGATTTATCATTATGATGAGGGCGTGTTTTATGCACATTTATTTCTTCAAAATGAAAACAAAAACTTTGAATTGGATTCCAGAACCTCCGATGCCATTGCTATTGCATTGTTAATGAATGTTCCGATTTTTATTAGAAAAGATATTTTTGAAAAATTGGCGGTTATTCCTGCTAAAGTGGAAAAAAATGTAGAAGATTTTAATCCAGATATGGATCTTCAACCCGAAGAATTAGAACTTTATGTTGAAAATAAACTACAAGAAATGCCGGATGAGGAGTTAGTACGTCTTCTGCAAGGCGCTATTGACAGTGAAGATTTTGAATTAGCATCAAAAATTCATGATGAAATCAATTTACGAAAAAAATAAAATTTTGTTAGCCATGAGCGGCGGAGTGGATAGCTCTGTGGCGGCATTTTTGCTGCAACAAGCAGGATACGAAATAATTGGTATAACGTTAAAAATGTGGAGTTACGAAAAAACTTACCACGGTAACATCGGGGCAATATCCGACAGCGATTTTATTACAGACGCCCAAAACCTTGCCAAAAAGTTAAATATTGAGCATCATGTAGTAGATATTCAGGAAGAATTTGCACAAGTGATTATTGATAATTTTGTAAATGAATACTTTGCCGGACGAACGCCGAACCCGTGCGTATTGTGCAATCCAACCATGAAATTCGGAACGCTGTTTCACTATGCGGAAAAATTAGGCTGTGAAAAAGTGGCTACCGGTCATTATTTGAAACTTAAAAATGAAAACGGCAGATATTTTGTTTCACAGGGCAAAGATGTTACAAAAGACCAGTCGTATGTATTGTGGAAGTTGTCGCAGGCGCAATTATCGCGTTGCTTGTTTCCTTTGGGAGAGTTTACGAAAGAGGAAGTGAGAGCGCACGCCCGAACTTTTGGAATTAACGCTATTGCCGAACAAAGAGAGAGTTACGATGTTTGTTTTATCCCGAATGGAGATTACAGAAGTTTTTTACAAATGCAACACCCCGAAGCGTGCGAGGCATTGCGCGGGGGTGTTATTTGCGACAAAAACGGAAAATGGTTGGGCAAACATCGCGGATACCCATTCTACACCATTGGACAGCGTAAAGGATTGGAGGTTGCGGTGGGGCATCCTATTTATGTAACACAGTTAGATACAGATAATAACCGAGTAATTTTGGGTGAAAAAGAAGAACTGCTTTCACAATCTTTACGAGTATCGGATTTTAATATTTCAAAATACGAAAAATTGCCCCAAAATTTTCGGGCGTTAGTTCGTATTCGTTACAAAGATGCCGGAACCATGGCAACTGTTACCCAAGAAGAAAACTTGTTGCATTGCATTTTCGACACACCTGTTTCGGCAATAACATCCGGACAGTCGGCTGTTTTTTATGAAAAAGACGATGTTGTGGGGGGAGGAATTATTATTTAAGATTTAGCCAAGATTTAGGTTAAGAAAAAATGATTGTATTATTATTTTTTTATTTTTGCCGAAATTAACATTTATTAACAAATACATGAAAACTATGGCAGCAACAAGAATTTTCGACATTTTAGAAGAACAAAAAAAATATCCCAAACCCGACATCTTAGCCAACAGGCAGGGTAACGGCTGGCGCAAGTTCAGTACAGAGGAGTATTATGAAACCGCGCATACCATCGCTTATGCACTGTTAGAAATGGGATTCCAAAAGGGCGATAAAATTGCCACAATAATGAACAACCGCGCAGAATGGAACTTTATGGATATGGGCATCACATTGGCAAATATGGTGCACGTTCCGGTTTATGCTACCTTAAATGAGAATGAATACAAATATATTCTCAACCACTGCGACTGCAAAATGGTAGTAATGGGCATTGAAGCGATTTATAAACGGGTAGAACCTATTATTAATGAAATTGTACAAAAACCGAATGTGTTTACTATAGATAAGATTGAAGGAAAACGCAATTATCAGGAAATAATTGATATAGGAAAAGCAAATTCTTCTAAATGGTTTGAGCAAGTGGAAGAAAACAAAAAAAATA
>Ga0082212_10003234_pt1 | contig 23226 bp, 24 predicted proteins | sample TergutNt197P3_FD_71548 | JGI IMG/M metagenome (GOLD analysis project Ga0082212, IMG submission 71548) | Neocapritermes taracua P3 segment gut microbial communities from Petit-Saut dam, French Guiana - Nt197 P3 | ecosystem: Host-associated > Arthropoda: Insects > Digestive system > Gut ...
CTGTAACATTCCGTTGCAATTTTCCAACATTCCTCAATGGAATTATTTTTATATACAATTTCGGCTTCTTTTTGGATTAGTCCGTATCTTTCCTTTCCGGTTTCTTCATTGAAAAATAGTTTTGAATAATACTTTATATCCGGCATAATGTTGACCTATATAATTCCTTTATTCCAAAATTAGTTTTGAACCTAATTCATTCATACCGGCTTGCAGCCCTTTTTGTTCATGTGCTGATTCGCTTCGCATACCTGTAACAACGACTACTTCCTTAACGTCAAAATTCAACATCTGAAACATTTTTTTTGTATACTCAAAATACACCTGAAACATACCGGGGTCAGGATTACCTTGAGTGAATACAAGGATCAGCTTCTTTTTTGTCGTGTTTGTTTCTTTGAAATGCGGGGAAAACCGGGGAGAAAATTGCTTTGACGCAAACAGTCTGTCGGTAAATGTTTTCGCCTGAGCGCTCATCTGTCCCATGTAAACAGGTGAGCCGAGAATAAGAGCGTCTGCGGTTTCAATCGTGTTATAAAGTTTCTGCATATCATCGTTAATGATACAGCCTTTATCACCCTTTCTACAGCCGTAGCAACTTAGGCATGGCTTAATATCAAGGTCGCTGATATACCAAGATTCTGTTTCACCTCCCTGTTCTTTTGCGCTTTCAAGTATTTTATTTATCACCCAGGCGGTGTTGCCTTGTTTCCGCGGGCTTGCGGTAAATCCGATAATTTTCATCGAGGCTCCTTAGTTCACTTAACGTAACTATATAAGAAGGAACGTATAAGCAACACCTGTCAAGGAGCCTCCGAAACCTTTGCAGGATATAGGAGGCTCCTTACGGTGAGTGCCGCTTATAAGGGTCTTATGCCTTGTAACCGCATTTGGGACATACGCCGTTTTCATTCAGCGCAATGCCGCATAGCGGGCAGCGGGATTTTTCTTTTTTAGACTCGTAAACTTCAGTTGCGCCGTTTACTCCGCTTGTAAATGTGATCTTAACGATATTCAGCTTATCTTTAAGCAGATCGTAAACGATTTTGATCATGCCCTCAACGGTCATTGTTTCTTTGGTAACAACTAACCTGCTTTCCGGGTATGCTGTGGCAAGTTCCGTTTTGAAAGCCGCACCTTTCATCGTATTGGTCGGAGTGCCGTTTTTTATTCCCTGCGCTTCGTACACTCCGAGAATAGCGGGTAGCAGCGGGTCATCTTCCCGTAAGATAAGAGCGTGGTCAAAATTCTTCAAAACTTCCCAGGCGGTTTTCTTGATTTCGTTGCATGGGAATACCATATTAACTCCCATATTGACAGTATCTTCAACTTCCAGAGTCAGTATTCCGGTATGTCCGTGCAGATACTGCGCTTCGCCTTTGAAACCATAGAACCTGTGTGCATATTGCAGGTCTAGCGTGGTAATACTTTTCATAAAAATTCTCCTCTTGTTAGTTTTTTAGTGTATGCTTGATTTCGGACAGCATACTGCCCCCGCTGTGCTTTTCACAATTTGAAAAAAATATATAGTTTACTTCAATAATAACCTCCTTACTGCCTACAGTTTCGGTTATCCCACTAAACAAATGCCGCCTATGGGTTTTCTGTTGTTCGGTAATAAGGATTTTCAGGTATTAAAACGGACTTTAAGCGTAATGGGAGAAAAGGGACATGAGGGAAAGTCGGTGTATTTTGGGGAAATGTGGGTAAGGAAAATGAGACAGAGGGCTGCAAAGAAGGTAACTCCGGCAAGTTTGAGCGTTGAAAGGAAAATTTTTGCCATTGTAATTTGCTGGCAGTAGGGACAGCCGTCCCCGATACATTCATGGCCAAGAATTGTGGCAGCAAAGGTTCCGGAAAAAACGACCGACAAGGTTATGCAGACCGCCATGGCTAGAAACAGCATTTTCCCTTTGGAGCGTAATTCCATAGAGGTATTATATCAAAATATTTGGCTTTATGAATAGTGGTTTTTTACGCACTTTTTTATTATATTTTATATTCTGTATATTTGCTTTGCAGGATGTCCTAAATTTGTGTAATAATCAACCCGACTATTACGCCGAATAATGATACGATAGACGCTTTTCGGTCTTTTGTCATAACAATGGATTGCGGCATCATTTCAGCAAAAACAATATAGAGCATGGCTCCGCCTGCCGCCGAAAGGGACAGGGCTATTGCGGTGTCGGAAATACCGCCGATGAGCAGTCCTATTGCTCCGCCCAATAATGTCGGCGCTCCGGACAAGGCGGTCAAAAAAACCACTTTCCGCTGTTTTACCCCCCCTGCCAAGAGAGGCGCGGCGATCGCCATTCCTTCCGGTATATTATGGACGGCTATCATAATTGCCAAAAGCAGGCCGAGCCGCAGGTCGTGGCTTCCTCCCGCGCCGATTGCCAGCCCTTCCGGTATGTTGTGCAGGCCGATAGCCGTAAGCATCAGGATACCGGAACGGAGCAAGCGGGTTTTGCTACGGATTATTTCACCTTCATGGTACAGCCCTTCGGGTGTATGGTGGAGTTTGAGTTCGTCTCCCTTTACTTCTGTAATGGCATCAACGATACGGCTTAACGCCATGATAATCAAAATGCCCAATACCAAACCTGCTATGCCAATCCCGATATTGGAAAGTCCAAAGGCTTCGGGAACCAATCCAAAACACACGATACTGGTCATTACACCTCCGGCGAATGAGAGCAGCCAGCAGGTCATATTTTCCGATGGACGCTTGAATAGTATCGCGGAAACCAGCCCGCCAAGCCCTGTTCCGCAAATTCCGGCGATTGCGCTGAAAATAATCATTTGTAACATATCATTCTCCTTTAGCTAGCCTTGACTAACCTTATGGTAAAAAATCGGGCTGCACTTAACTAACCATTGTAAATGGTTAGCCTAACCTAACCTGTTTGTCAAGTGGCGGCGAATCAAAGCTGCCGCCGTTCATACTACTCCCGAAGCAATCATCGGCAAACTGGTGCGTTCGGCAATAGCCGCAGAAATGGCTATCGCTTCTGCCTAACTCCTCAATTCCTAATTCTCAAAATCCCCTTCAACTGTGTCTTTGAATGTTTTCGACAACCGCAATTATTATTTAGACTTAGACGGTGGCGACCACCTATGTAGTTCAACTGGTATTGGTTTCGGGCCGGGTTTTTTTCCTGGTCCTGGATAAGCCGGTGTAAAAGGCGGTGAGCGCCGATAAGGTTTTACAGGTACTGTTTTTGCCATTTTTCCCCTCTTAATAAAAAAATTGTATCGATATATTATGGCGTTATGTATCATTGTGTAAATAGGATCAGAAAATGTCCGTAAACCGCCTCATATTGGGCGATAATCTTGAAATTCTCAAGTCCATGGAAAACGAAAGTGTAGACCTGATTTACCTTGATCCGCCGTTTTTCAGCAATCGCAACTATGAGGTAATTTGGGGCGACACGGGCGAAATCCGCAGTTTTCAGGACAGGTGGGCGGGCGGCATAAGCCATTACATTGAATGGCTCAAAGAACGGGTGATTGAAATGCACCGAGTGTTGAAACCGACAGGAAGTATTTTTTTACATTGCGACTGGCACGCCAACGCTTACATTCGTGTTGATATTCTTGATAAGGTTTTTGGTGAAAAGAATTTTATCAATGAGATAGTCTGGTGTTATACTGCACCAGCGAATGTTAAAAATAGGTTTCCACAAAAGCATGATACTATTTATTTTTACGCAAAAAGTAAAGATTATTTCTTTTCGTCTGATAATGTTAAAATACCTTACAATCAAGAAACTGTTGCAAGAACAAATAGAGGGGCTGGCGGTTCTGGATTAAAAGTCAAAGGAGACGCAGAAGAACGACACAAGAATAGATTAGACAAAGACGGAAAAGTTCCCGAAGACTATTGGATAGATATTCCACGTATTCAAGGAAATGGAAACGAAAGAATTGGCTATCCAACTCAAAAGCCAGAAGCTCTATTGCAAAGAGTTATTGAATGTGCAAGCAACGAAGGCGATATTATTCTTGATCCTTTCATGGGCGGCGGTACAACAATAGCCGTTGCGGACAGGCTGAACCGCCAATGGATAGGCATAGATCAATCGCCGATGGCGGTAAAAGTAACGGAATTCAGATTGCAGAAACAAACGGATTTATTCACCGCACCCTATACCGTCCAACTTTACAAATATGATTATGACACACTCCGCTATAAAGACGCATTTGAATTTGAAAGCTGGATTGTCCAGCAATTCGGCGGAACAGGAAACGTAAAGCAACGAGGCGATTTCGGTCTTGACGGCAAAATGGGAGACAATACTCCGATACAAGTAAAGCGTTCCGATAATGTCGGACGCAACGTTATTGACAATTTCAAATCCGCCGTTGAACGTTACGACAAGAAACTTTTTGAAAAAAATGTAAAGGACAAAAAGCCCATTGGTTACATAATTGCCTTTTCATTTGGCAAAGGCGCTGTTGAAGAAGTGGCAAGACTAAAGACCAAAGAAAACCGCATTATTAAACTGGTAACAGTTGAGGAAATAGTCCCGATTGCGGTAAAGCCTGTAATCGGCGTACACATTAACGAACTGGAGCGAGACGAAGCGGATATTCTATCCGTAGACGGAACGTCCGCAGGCAACCGCAAAATTGAATTTATCGCCGTTGGTCAAAGTCCAGCGGGTATTGAGTTTTACAGTTGGGATTTTGCTTTTAACAAAGACAAAGGCTTCAAGCCGTCCGTTATCATTGACAAAGAAGGCAAACAGACACTGACACTAAAAGCAGGAGCGCACAGCATAGCCGTCAAAGTCGTTGACAATGACGGTCTTGAAAACACGGAAATTGTCCAGTTGAAGATTAACGGTGTTGTAGAGAAGATGTAAAAGATTGATAAACGAGAGGAATACTTTGGGAAATGAAATACCAGAGGTACGGTGTGTTTTATGCGAGAAGTATAAACCTAAGACCGCTCATTTTTGGGATAAAGAAGATATTGTTCCTGTTGGCTTTGGAAACGACAACAAAACAGCTATACTGGAGTATAAAATATGTAAGTATTGTAATAACTTTTTAGGTAATAGTATTGATACACCTTTTCTAAGAAATGTTAAATCTAGAGAAATTGAACGTAATCACGGTATAAAACCCCGAAAGAAAAGAGACAAACGCGAAGAGTATGGAAGTGGTATTTTCGTAGGGTATAAAACCTTTGCTGCTCATTTATTTGAATGTATAAAAATAGCATTTGAAACCCATGTTATGTTTCTTGGCGATGAATACCGTGATGACACATTTCATGTTTTGCGTAAATTACTATTGGACGTTATAACAGAATATGATAACTTACGGGCAAGACAACCGATACTTGGACGAAACACGAATGAAAAATGGTCTGATATAGATCAACTAATTGTTGCTATAAAATATTTTCAGATTATCAATAACCATGTCTACAGACTTGATGAAATTGTAAGTAATATAATAGATATAGAAAATGAGTTTCAATCAAGGAGCGGCAAAGGTTCTTATGCCAATTTAGTTCAACTTTGTTGTATGAATTCTGGAATTTATGCGTTAATCTTGTTACAATCTTTGCCACCAATTGCTGTTCGTGTAAGTAATGAGCTAGACAGATATATTAAGGAGTATGGAAAAAAGGGAATACATGTTATTGATTTAAGAAGTATCGAGAAATGGGCCGGTTATGAAAATGATGGTGTCGATAATTAGATTAACAATAATCCAGAATAAATTATTTACACTATGTTTTGAATAAATTTCATGCGCCATGGATGGTGTTTGCGACCAGAAATGCGAGGTAAAAAAATTTCCGTGTAACGTTCTAGGTAACTGACGTTTGGGGCAGGTTACCGAGCCTGTCCGATTTTTTGTGTAAAGAAAAATATCATTTGAACGGACCCGTTCATTTCCAAACTCAATGGCGAATTGGTTTAAAGCCTGTCCCCATTCCCTTATAGGCATCGTCCATTTTTTTGACGCGTTGCGTATCGCCAAATACAGTATCTTGAGTATAGCGTCATCTGTCGAAAATGGCAAGCGATTTTTGGTAACTTTTCTAAGCTGGTAATTCAGCGATTCAACGGCATTAGTCGCATGAATCGCACGGCGGATTTCAGGCGGGTATTTGAAGAATTCGCTCAAATCATCCCAATGATGATCCCATGATTTGTAAATCATCGGATATTTTGCATCCCAGATTTTTCCGAGTGCTTCAAGGGCGTCCCGGCCGGCCGCTTCGGTGGCAGATGAATAGACGGCCTTCAAATCATCACATATTTTTTTCAGGTCTTTGTATGAAATAAACTTGGTCGAATTACGAAACAGTTTCTCAGCATATGTCAACATGTCTCATTCCTTTTTACATAATTTCAAGTGGCACATAACGTATCCAGGTATACGGCGTTTGTGCACTTCAGCAAAAAAATTATTTCTGCATCATTTTCTTTAAAAATATGATATCCGAAAACGGCTGGAATTTGATAGAAAATGTTGTATTATCAAGACAGGAACAACAATGGAAAACGACAGCCATTTATATGCGGCTTTTAAGGCGAAAGATGTGCGTTTTGACGGGCGTTTTTTTGTCGGCATTTCATCAACTGGAATATATTGTCGTCCGGTATGCAGGGCAAAACAGCCTAAGGCCGAAAATTGTACATATTACCTAACCGCTGCGGAAGCAGAACAAGCCGGATACCGCCCTTGCCTTTTATGCAGGCCGGAGCTTGCCCCCGGCACTTCTATTACAAACGCTAATGTCAATTTAGCCTATCGGGCGGCAAAAATCCTGGAAAAAAATTGCGCGGACGGAAAGAGCCTGGATGGATTGTCAGGGCGGCTTGGGTATACCGGTCGGCATTTGCGGCGTGTGTTCACAGCAGAATACAATGTGTCGCCGGTTCAGTATTTGCAAACATGCCGGCTCCTTCTCGCAAAAAATTTAATAACTGATACAAATTTATCAATATTGGAAATAGCTATGGCGGCCGGGTTTGGCAGCCTTCGGCGTTTAAATGATTTATTTAGAAAACATTACAATCTTGCGCCCATTGCATTGCGAAAAAAAATGCCGGCAGGCAGCAGACATAGCAGTGATATAACATTGTTCTTAGGCTATCGCCCGCCTTATCATTGGGAAGAAATGCTGGGTTTTTTGGCCGGACGGGCAATACCGGGAATGAAATTGTGAAAAACGGCGAATATATGCGTTCCGTACATTTAAAAGACGCAGAGGGAAAGCATGTATACGGGTGGGTGCGGGTTAGCCATAACCCTGAGAAGAATGTGTTAAGCGTAACCATGAACGAAACCTTGTTGGCGGTCCTTCCGCAAGTCCTGGCGCGGATACGGCATTTATTTGATCTGCATTGCGATCCCGGTGCGGTTTATGAAACACTTAAGGTAATGAACGATATTCGGCCCGGCCTCTGCAAATTGGGAACCCGTGTACCGGGCTGCTTTAATGCCTTTGAAATGGCAGTTAGGGCAGTGCTTGGACAGCAAATCACCGTGAAAGCGGCAAGTACCCTGGCGGCAAGAATTGTCTCAGCTTACGGCACATCCATTAAAACCGGGATTGAAGGCCTGACCCATGTTTTCCCGTCATCTGAAGATATATTGGCATTAGGCAAAAATATTACAAATCATTTCGGCGTATTGGGCATTACTGGCGCACGGTCAAATACAATTTATGAACTAACGCTGGCCTTGACACGAGGTGAAATAGAACTTGCCCTTTGCGCCCAACCAGAAGAAGAAATGAAAAAGCTGATAAAAATTCGCGGCATAGGGAACTGGACAGCACAATATATTGCCATGCGTGTCATGGAATGGCCTGACGCTTTCCTTGAAACAGACGTTGGCGTAAAAAAGGTGCTTTCGCCTTACACATCAAGAGAATTATTAAAAATGTCGGAAGCGTGGCGGCCATGGCGCAGCTACGCTGTGGTAAATTTATGGAACCACTTATAAGGGAGGACACTATGTATTATTCAACAAAATATCAATCACCAATAGGATTGATTACGCTTGCATGTGATGGCGAAAACCTGGCCGGCCTATGGATTAAAGGACAAAAGTATTTCGGGGATACCATACCCGAAATAATGACGGAAAACAACAACTTGCCAATATTTAATAGTGCGAAAAAATGGCTGGACAGATATTTTGCCAGTAAAAAACCGGCTATTTCTGAATTAAAACTGGATCCTATAGGCGGGGAGTTTCGTCAGGGAGTATGGGAAATTTTATGTGAAATTCCATACGGTGAAACTATCAGCTATGGCAGCATTGCCAAAAAAATGGCAGAGAAAATGAATAAGAAAAGTATGTCAAGTCAAGCCGTGGGCGGAGCAGTTGGGCATAATCCCATATCTATTATTATTCCATGCCACCGGGTTGTAGGTTCAAATGGCAGTTTAACAGGCTTTTCCGGAGGTATCAAAAAAAAAATAAAATTACTGGAATTAGAGGGTGTAGATTTATCCCGGCTATTTGTTCCTAAAAAGGGTACGGCTTTATAGGTCATAGTTAAGTATATGTATTAATCAATTTGTGGTGATTAAGTTCATTAAAAATGAAAATATTTTTTGGACGCTAAAGGAGTCGAACCTTTACCGCTAATGGTAGTGTGGGAGGAAAGCCATCCTATGCACACAAGTATGATTTTCCGAGAAGATGGGTTAACTCTTCAAGGGCATACCTGTCCCATTGAACGGTTGACCATCGCGTCCTAGTACTCTCAGTACGTGGCCGAAACACACTGTACCAAGGCCGGTTAATCCGGTGTCTTACATAGAAGATGGATAGTTGTTTGGTTTTTACTGATTTCATATAAAGAACCTATTTCTTCCCCATACGATCCACCCTTTTGGTATTTAATTTATAATAGTCAAACAGGTAACATAGTAAGCGCAAGGTCGTAACGGTAACGCAGGGTATTATTATTTGAATTCAAAAAAACAAAGTATAGAATAATTTCAAAAATAAAATACAAAACCAATTTCGCATAACAGGTCTGTTAGCGCTGCGCCGCCGACAAGCGGCGACTCGGGCTCCGTTCGGCTAGGTCATAGGCTTAGCCCATTCCCACGCCTCACTCCGCCAGATTTTAGGTGCCCTGGAAACGCAAAGGCGTGTAGAATGGATTGCCTTTGCGTTTCCCTGTCCGGGCACCTAAAATCTGGCGAAGACAAAACCGTACAAAGGCGCTAAGCGCCGACTGCGGTTTTTCTGAGCCCGAGCCGCCGAACAGTTACCGTTTGTTATGTGCCGTACGCTTTTTCTACAATATTTTTATTGATCATATTTTTAGTTTTAAATTTTAATAAGGTTTTTCCTGTTTTACTTGCTACTTGATATTTTTCTATAGTTTTCACTTTTTCTGGTTCTATATTCACAAAAGTTTCTTGTGGAATACCCAAATAATACCCTTGTCCTAATTCAACATTTAGATTAATTAATGTTTTTAACTCTTCTTTTGTCTCAATCCCTTCAACAATCAATTTAATACCGCAATTTTTTCCAAAATCAACCATAGCCTTACATAAATTCTGTTTTATTTCATCTTTATCAATATTTCTCGTTAGGTTCATATCCAATTTTATTATGTTAGGTCTTATTTCATTTATTGTATTTAGTCCAGAAAATCCGGAGCCAACGTCATCTATGGCAATGTTATAATTTTGACTCTTATAATGATTAATTGATTCAAAAAATGTCTCTGAATTTAATATTGCAGAACGTTCGGTGATTTCGAATACTATATTTTTGAAATTCAGACCATATTTTTCCAATCGACTCTTCGTAAATCCACTTTTGAATTCTGCATCATGAATTATATTTGGATTTACATTAAGAAAAAGTTTTTTTTGTGTATCCATTTCTTTTGCATTTTTTAATGCCTTTTTTCTACATAGAGCTTCTAGTTCCCATGATTTTCCCAATTTATCTGCAAGTTTAAATAAATTTTCAATTCTTATTCCGAGATAGTTATCAAAAATTCTACTGAGAGCCTCATAACCAAATATCTGCCCATCCGATAATGATACAATTGGCTGATATACAGGGATTATATTTTTACCTTCTAGAATTATATCCAATATTTTTGAAGATAAATTGCCTTTGTTAGGTTGTAATTCAAAATGCATACATTCTCCTATTTCACAAATTTATTACTGAAAAACACAACTCATAATAGTTTATTCTCACTAAGTATCTAGGTTAATTATTAATTAATAATTTGATTCCAGTTAAAATTTCGTTAATTTTTTACAGTTATTGTACTCAACAAATTTCGTATGGCACATAACGTTCCGGCTGTTGGCGAGGTTTTAGGTGCCCGGATAGGGAAACGCAAAGGTAATCCATTCTACACGCCTTTGCGTTTCGAAGGCACCTAAAATCTGGCGAAGACAAAACCGCACAAAGGCGCTAAGTGCCGACTGCAGTTTTTCTGAGCCCGAGCCGCCTACTGGCGGCGAAGCGCTAACCGTTTGTTAGGCGAAGTTATGGCGTACACCATTTTATTCAAATTTCTTTCCAACATAAAATGCATATCCATAATATTCTTTATATTTATGATACAATTTTTCTTCGTTTCTGTTACCTTCAATAAATTCTTCAACGGTTTTATTTCCATTATATTTTTTCAAGAATTCATCATAAAGAGGGACTTGCGGAACAAAATAATTGTCTATCCAACAATTTTCTGGTAATGTAAAAATTGAAATTGGAACATACCCTGATTTTTGCATTGCAATTACATTATTTGAAATTGTTGTTATTCCAGGATAATGATGCATCCAATAACTATCAATTTCCGATGGGCGTTTTTCTGTATACCATGAGGCTTCAGTTACTGCTATAAAACCATTGTTTTTTAAGTATTTCCGCCATTCAGTTAATCCATATTCAAAACCAATATTATAAATCGCACCTTCACACCAAATAAGATCAAATTCCTCCTTTTGAAAGGGGAGGTTATCCATAGAGCCTACAATCCCATTTACTCTATTTTTAAGGTTTAGTTTTTCAGCGTTTTCATTGAAAATATTTATAAAATCAGGAAAGAGATCAATTCCTGTAATATTACTCACAGTGTTTTGAGCGAGAACCATTGTTTGTCCGCCTGTCCCACACCCTATATCTACAATTTTAGATTTTTGTGTGAGATTATCCACAAAAGTTAATGCCTTAATAGTCATTTCAGGACTTCCAGGCCCTTGCCGATTTAATTTTGAGAAATATTCACTGATTAATTCCATATCAAATTCGTCAATTGTTTTTTCTTTTTCCATAAATTTACTCCAAAAATATTATAATAATAAATTATCTCTATTTTTTTGCTATGTCAAGTATCCATTACCAGTTTAGTCATAATTTCGCATAACGTTCCGGATGTTGGCGAGGTTTTAGGTGCCCGATGAGGAAAATGCGCAGCATTTTACGGGCACAAAAAACTTTGGCGGAGAAAAAATCCCACAAAGGCGCTTAGCGCCGACTGGGATTTTTCGTAGCCTAGCCGCCTACAGGCGGCGTACGTTTACAGTCCTGTTATATGCAGTTGGTTTTGCTTTTATTTTACGAATTTTTCTTTATTCGATTTTGAAATCTTCTGTTTGTAAATTACAGTAATACCTTCCAATTTCTGTTGTAAATTTTATTATTATAAAATCTCCACCGTCCATTCCCCCTGTATAATATACATCATATTCATCTTTCCATAGTTCTTGTTTTATTTTTATATCATCCAATACTTCCATTTTTCCTTTTAACATTATTCCACGAGTAGGATTATTGCCATAAAAATATATACAAGCCTTTGGATTATTTTTATATTGTTTTATTCTCATTGACGGACTGTTTGTATGCCAATAAAATGTTTTTATTCCGTCTCTTTTACAAGGTGCAAGCATTGCTTTTGTATTGGGATACCCATTTTCATCAACGGAACTTATAAAACTAGTCCCTTGTTTTTTTATTAAATTTTCAATCGCTTCTACTTGATTTATCATCATTTTCGAATTACCTCCATTTCTGATGTTTACAGAATAATGTTTTTCCATTATTTTGCAGATATTTATTTCCCGGATTCAGGGAGCAAGTGCAATAAATGAAAGCAGGTAGAGGTATTAGCCTCTACCTGAAAACGGTTTTAACCTGTAAGGTTTTGTTACCACACAATTCCTGAAGGAGAACCGTTATGAGAAATGATACCTTAAATAACACCAAAAAGTACAGCCATTTGAGCCTTGCAGAACGGGAAGAAATAGCCATTAACCTGGAAAAAGGATATAGCCAAAAAGAAATAGCATTTTTTCTTAACCGGCACCCAAGCACAATTTCCAGGGAAATGAGTAGAAATAATCCTTCTGTAAGAGCTGTTCGATATAGGGCAAATAGAGCTCAACTAAAAGCTGATACCAGAAAATATGAAAGCCATAAAAAACGCAGAATTCCTCACAAAAGTCTAAGACGTTATATATGCAAACAGCTTGGTAAAGGTTATTCACCTGAAATAATAGCTGTGATGGCGGTACAAAAGAATGTGTTTTAAAATTACCTATAATATATTCTCCACGGCTTATAGGTAATATTGACAATTTATTGTGTTGAAATATTTCCGGTAATTGGGTTGATTGATCAAATTTAGCCATAAGACGCGCTTCTTTGACAGTATTGATTTCGGATGATTTTATTTTAAAAAATCCATTTACAGAAACTTTCGAAATAATATTATATCTTTCAAAGAGTATTTTCCATGCTTTGTCAATTGTTATTTTGTTTTCAATTTGCATTACATTTCCAATTTTTGATCAAAAGTTCATTTACATTTCCCCTTCCTGAAGAATCAGAATTAATTGCTCTCTTTGCTTGTACAGAAATTATATCAAAACAATCAAAATTGTATAATTCTCGAATATATTCTGTATCAGAATTACTTAATAAACATTTTACTCCTCTATTTGTCATTTTTATCATAACATTACGAAGTCTTTCTTGTTCATCTTCGCCAAATCTATCTGCTTGATATCCTGTAAAGTTTGTTTTATCTGGACTGTGATAAGGTGGATCAAAATAGATAAATGATTTTTTACCTGCGGTTGAAACAGCATATTCAAAGTCTTTATTCAAAATTCTTACTTGATTGGAATTTAGGTAAATATTGATTTGGTGTAGTATAATATCCTCACAGATTGATGGGTTTTTATATTTACCAAAAGGCACATTAAAAAGCCCCTGTGAATTTACACGATATAAACCATTGAAACAGGTTTTATTAAGAAAGATCAGACGAACTGCTTTTTCGATATTTGTTAGTTTGTTAAATTTTGATTCGTCTCGATCTATATTCCTAATTTTATAGTAATATTCCTCAACATTTCTTTTTTCATAGACCTTTAATAATCCAATAAGTTCATCCACATTTTCCTTTATTACATTGTAAGTTATAATTAGTTGTTCATTATAGTCATTAATTACAGCTTTTTTAGGCTGTAAATCAAAAAAAACAGCTCCCGCCCCAAGAAAAGGTTCATAATAAGTATGTTTATTTATATCTTTTGGTAGATGCTTCTTTATTTCAGATAATAACTGTCTCTTCCCTCCCGCCCACTTTAGGTACGGCTTTATAAGGGGATTATTCTTTGCCATAGAAATATTATACACCACAACTTGAAAAATGTATAGCAAGATAGCAACTGGCAATATTTAATGTATGATATTTTATACACTGCTTGCAAAATTGAATTTCGCATAACGTTCCGGCTGTTGGCGAGGTTTTAGGTACCCGAACAGGGAAACGCAAAGGCAATCCATTCTACCCGCCTTTGCGTTTCCAGGGCACCTAAAATCTGGCGAGGACAAAATCGCACAAAGGCGTTAAGCGCCGACTGCGGTTTTTCTGAGCCCGAGCCGCCGCTTGTCGGCGGCGTAGCGCTAACCGTTTGTTATGTGACGTTTTTTGTCCCATTTTATTAATATTAATTTTCCTCTACACATTTTTGAATTTTATCTGCAATTTTAGAAACATTTTTCCTAATATTTGATTCCCAAAACCTAAGAACAATCCATCCTTCTTTTCTTAATATTTTATTAACTCTTTTATCTCTTTCATAATTACCAATAATTTTATTTTTCCAATATTTTGCATTTGTTTTTGGCATTATAAATAGTTTTGGATTATAGTGCCAAAAATCAGAATCAACAAATACTACAATTTTCTTTCTTCTAAAAACAATATCAGGTTTTCCATATATTTTATCAACATGCTTTGCAAAATATATTTTTCGTCGTTTCAGCTCACTCATTATTAATAATTCCGGTACAGTATTTTTTGACCGGATATTTTGCATATTTTTTCGGCGATCTTCTTTACTTAAATCATCCATTCACTTATTAATAGGCTGAAAATCCATATAATATTCATCACCAATTTTATAAAATTCTACATCTTCTCGTCCATAACGCCTTAAATCATCACGAGTTACAAATGCACCGCTTGCCAAGCCAAGTCTGTTTCTAAAATACTCCCCTAATAATGAGTTATTATGAGGTGTTAAGATTGCCGCCCCTGGAGTTGTCTCTTTTTGTCCTCGTGAACATATAAATGTTTTTGAATCATCTGTTACAACAGTAAAATGTTGTGATCTAAGTGGAAAAAAATCTGAGTTGTAAACATCTGGAGGTAATTGTATATATGCTTGATTGGGTTCACGTTTATAATTATCCCGATGCCCCCAATTTAAACCAGCATGATTTTGCACTTCGCCAGTTCTTGAACTGTATAAAGGAACTGTAACATGTTCAATTATTGTTCCTGTATCATTAATTGCACCTGTAATATGATGTTCTTCATTAATATGCCGTCTATAATAATTTGCATCATTATGTATTGTTATTAATGTTTCGGCTTCAGGTAAATTACAAAAAATTGAATCATTTTTGATCTCTTTAAAATAGTCAGAAATATTATCATCATATATTTCTGCGAGTAATTCTCGTTGACGATAAAAAGCATTCTGTGAATAGTTTGCCGAGCCAATAAATGCTTTATAAAAATTTTCGTTTTTATACCAAGCATATAATTTAGCATGTATTGGAGGTGCTTTATAGATATAGCTACATGAAAAATGATTTTGAAAAGAGCCAACTTGCGAATTTATTATACTTTGAAAACCATTATGATTACTTAAAGATAAACCATCTATTGGACACATGCCGACAATAAGAGAAATTTTGACGTCAAGATTTTTTTTAGATAGATCGTCTAAATGATCTGATGCCATTGCAGATGTTGCATAACCGGAAATGATTTTTAAATTATTAGCTCCTTCTTGACATGGTTTTATTAAAACCTCATTGTATAAATCTTTATAAATCATGCCGTCACATACTCCGGTTCTCTTTCTAAAAGATAAAGCTCATCAAAACTTTCTTCATTATACTGATCTATATGTTCTTCATGTAAAAGCGGTTCAAAAGAATAATTATCAGTGGCGTATTCAACCCCTGCAAAAGTATTCAAAACAGCTTCAAATATGATTTTTACACCATCAACAGGGACTGCCATACCAATTTGCTTGCGAACACTTTCTTTTTGACCAATAAATTCAAAGTGATCGGGAAATGTCTGCAATCGTGCTCTTTCTCTATTTGTTAAAGCTCTATTTTCCTTCCAATGATATACATGAGTTCCACCGCCACCTGAGCCAGTAATTGTATAAGCTGGTTTATTAGGATCGAGCCTTCGATATATTTGACTTATTTTAACTCCTGCAATATTTAATTGGTATTGTTCAGGAATGTTTGCGGTAAAAGCATTTTCACCAGGTTTTATATATTTTAAACGATTAATAACATCCTTTGATTGCTTAGTTAATTCATTATTTAATGCATTTTCTCTAATTGGTGGATTTTCAATAGCATCCCTACATGTACGTTTTTTGTTTTGATATGGTTTTGTTGATGGAACTTTATAAATAACATTGTGGTCTTTGCGAATACCAATTATTATTATTCTGTGTCTTGCTTGTGGAACACCATATTCTTCAAATTTATACAAATGTGGAAAAACAGAGTATCCAGCTTTGTGCATTTCCTGTAGAATTTTTACAAAAGCATTACCATCATTGGCGTTACGAAGACCACCTACATTTTCAGCTAAAAACCACATTGGCTGGAATTTTTTTAAAGCTTTTATGCCATAAGAATATAATGGACCATATACTCCATCCATTCCTTTTTGCTCACCAACAACACTGAAATCATTACATGGAAAGCCAAAAGCAAGGGCATCAATTTCAGAAATTTTTTCCAATTTACTAAAATCTAATTTTCTAATATCTTTACATATTACAGTATTGGATTCATTCGAGACATTTTTAACATAAGTGTCACATGTATCTTTATCATAGTCATTTGCCCAAGCATGGACAATTTTATAGCCAGAATCGTTTATTTTTGCTATTTTTGCAGCATAACCAATGCCACCAGGCCCACAAAATAGCTCTCCAAGCCTAAATTGCATGTTTTTTATCCCTCCCAATAATCCTAAAAACAGATACTTAAAATGCCAATATTTTATAATTATTGATAATATACTATTTTTACCATTTTGACAATACTTTAAGGGGATTATTCCTTAACAATTGAGTAGCTATTTGTGTATGATTTTTTATACACCTTGAGTATTTTTCGACAAAAAATGTCACATAACGTTTCGGCTGTTGGCGAGGTTTTGGCAACCGTATAAACAAACGCAAAAGCGTAAAACACAATTCTTACCCCGCTTTTGCGTTTGCGTTTGCAGGTTGCCAAAATCTGGGTGAAGGAGGCGTGGGAATGGCGAAGCCATGACCTAGCCGACTGAACCCCGAGCCGCCGATAAGGCGGCGCAAGCGTAAACAGGCCTGTTATGCGCAGTAATTAGGGCCTTAATTGTAATTTTATACCTGCCAAATAATTAATACATGTATCGTTATATTCATGCCCATAATAAACATCTAATATTATTATACGAATATTTGTGCAAGATTTATTCAGTTTAAATGATTGTAAATTTGGTGTATCCATTACATCAAATTCTTGTCTATAATTCCCCTTTACCTCTTCTATTCTGATTTTTTTTACTCTGTTGTTTTGGTAATACAAATCCGGATTATTTGGAGAAAAATATCCATTTGAAATAACAATAATGTTAGTATCTTTGAAATACATTTCAGAATAATCAAATTCTATATATTCTCCTATTCCTGCATCTCTTTTACCTTCTACCCAGGGGTTAGTTGTAAATAAATGTTTTAAATTATTTCCAATATATTCTATTCTATTTTCTCTAAGAAAAGATGATGTTTTTATTGTAAGATTATTATTATAAATTTCTGACACCCATGCTTCTCCACCACCTCTAGGTAATCTTGGAATTATTTCATCTGTAATCCTTAAAAGAATACCGGAATCATATTTATGGGGTGATGTAACAGAAAAATATCCAAAATCATCATTGAATAATAAATATAATTCAATATTTGGTTCAGAATATATTGTAATACGATGGATTCCATTTATTATACTATAAGAATATTTTTTATTTTCTATAAATTCTGCATCTAAATAATTTTTACCTTCAATGGTAACTTCTACTGGGTACATTATTGATACAGTATTATTCCCAAAATATATAGAAGGGATAGGCCCGTCTGAACCTGTAGAAAATCTTAAACCATCTAAAGATTGTGCATTTAAAAATATACAATTAAATAAAAAAACACAAATTAATATTCTTTTCATAATTCTACCACCAAAAACAATTATTATTTTATTTTATCAAATAATTAATAAAATTGTCAATATATTTTTTAAAATTATACCCTCTAATTATTTCGCTTAACGACCCGGCTGTTTACGAGGTTTTGGCCGCCAGATAAGCAAAAACAAGGGCATAAAATAGAATTCCTACCCCGCCCTTGTTTTTGCAGACGGCCAAAATCTGGGCGTAGTGAGCCGTGGGAGCGAGGCCATAGGCCGACCGACCTAGGCGAACGCAGCCCCGAGCGACCGAAGGGAGCGCAGCGTAAACAGACCTGTTATGTGCGGTTTTGCCGTATCCCATTACTTTCAATAATCCATATATAAATATGTATTTAAATTTTCAATCGCCTTTAAATTATTGTCACTTGGGTTTCTATATCTTTCAAGTGATTTTTTTATTTTTTCTAATTCATTAAAAAAACGATTTTTTACAACCTTTATACTTTCTGGAGAGTCAGGCAATGATAATATTAATTCTTCAAAATTATTAATGTTTTCATCTGTATAATAATCAATATTATCCCGTATTATTATACCGTTACAAAAAAATATTTGCAACATATATTCTAATTTGACTATAGTCAAAACTTCCGGGGATGCATTTTTAAATTTGCTTGTATCAATAATAGACTCAAATGTATAGTATTTCCCCTTTGGAAGTTTATCATAATCTATCTCCAAGAAGGGTTTCATTGGTATAATTCCAAAACTAAAAGCATGGCCAATACCATACACAACAGATGATGTTTATTCAGATGCTTTTGTTCTTCGATATTTAACATTACCTGTCCGACGGAAACCAGCTTCTTCAAGAAAACCTGTTTCAATAAATTGTTTTCTTTCTAAAATTGTTCCATTTAATTGAGTCAATATATAAGCTTCCAATGTTTCTGAATTAAATTCCCTCAGCCGTTCTCCATATATTGTAATACCTTCATCCATCCCAAAATCCAAATAACCATCATCAATTGTATTCTGACCGTGAATTATGGTGTTTATTATTAATAATAAAACTATTAAAATACTTTTTTTCATATATTAATTTTTACCGTTTATATTATATCATTTCTCTATATTTTATCAACACATCTCTATTTTCTTAAAAATCCTAGGCAAAATCGCACATAACGTTCCGGCTGTTGGCGAGGTTTTAGGTGCCCGAATAGGGAAACGCAAAGGTAATCCATTCCACAAGCCTTTGCGTTTCCAGGGCACCTAAAATCTGGCGAAGTGAGGCGTGGGAATGGGCTAAGCCCATGACCTAGCCGAACGGAGCCCGAGCCGCCGAATAGGCGGCGTAGCGCTAACAGACCTGTTATGTGCCGTGCCTAAAACATCTATTATCGATTTACTCTTCTTTTTAAAATCATCATTTTATTTTCCATTTGATTCATAATAGAATTATCTTCATTAACATTAGAAAAATCAAAAATTATATTATCGGTATCTATAATAGATATCAAAATATTATATATTTCAATATCTTTAGACATAGTATTTAATTCATAACCATCTGAACCAGCCCGTTTGTTTTCAAATAATGTTAATTGATTACCATTTATTGACCAAGTTCCACCAAGAAGACCTGGTGACCAATATTGCCAATATGTACGATCAATATTAAATGAATAATCAATATCGCTGTTATATAAGTTTACCCATGTTCCTGTAATAATTTCTACTCCTAATGATGAATCACGAGACAAATATCCTCCAAAAATCCACCCAATATTATTGTATACTTTGACTTTATACCAACTATTTGTAATATCATTAATTGTATCTAAAGCATTAGATTTTTCCAAAATTTCAACTTTTGAAAGATGAGAAATTGTAATAATTTTAGTACTCTGAATTGAAGCTTCTGAGCGCAGATTTAAACCTTCAATACTATTTACAAACAAAAAACTTGGTATTATTTCTTTTGTTTCAATTGGTGACTTTTCATTTGAATTTAGTAAATTATTTATTATTTCAGATACACCAGATTCTGGTTCTATATTATTCTTATAACAACTAATAAATAGAATAAAAAATACGAAAATTACAATGTTTTTCATTTGTATACCTGCTGTTTTACTATGTTAATATAAAAAGTTCACCTTGTCAACAACTAAATAATTCAAAATAATTATTTAGGCATGGCACATAACGTTCCAGGTTGGCGACGTTTTGCCAGCCCGGATAAGGGCTTGCGGAGCAAGACCAGGGCTGGCAAAATGTGGTGGAGTAAAACACCACAAAGGCGTGAAACTCCGACTGGTGTTTTGCGGAACCCGAGCCGCCGTAAGGCGGCGAAGCGCTAACCGTTTGTTAAGTGCAGTGCGTATTTAATATGTACATTAAATATTTATCTAATAACAAATCGTGGAACTGTTTCGTTAGGCATCATTGGAATACCGCCGAAATACATATTTTCACCTATAGTACATTGTAATATTATAAAAACATTACTTGTTGAACCACCATCTCTAAATCTACAAAAGAACCCAGCTATTGTTACTGTCTGTCTTGTAACATAATTAGTATCAATATTTGAATATATAAACGGTCTATCTTCTCTTCTATTTGCATGAAACCAAAATGAAAATCTATTTGATTCTAGGAATGAATTTCCATATTCTTCAAAATGTACTACTTCTGGATTATCAAAATAATTTCTCCAAGTAATATTTGAAAGATAGGGTCTCATTTCAACTCTATTTGATCTAATACGAAAGCGTGTAAAAACAACATCATAAATAACTATAATTCCATTGTTATAAGTCTCCCAATCCATTATAATTTCTCTAGCAATTGTTTCAATATTTCTATTATTTGCTTCAATTACAAAATCAGGTTGTATCTGAGCAAATAATGAACTACAAATTAGAAAAAAAAACAATAGATAAAATAATTAACTTTTTCATGATATCTCCTTATATAAATAATATTATCATATTTATTTATATATGTCAAGGTACGACCTGAGCGCATAGGTAATGCTTATGTATGGGCGCTTAGGTAACACTTTTCAAGATTTTCATACATCACAACCTAACACGTTTACCTGGATTTGTAAAGTGTCGGGGTTTATCTCGCCTAACTTTAATTCTTCAAACCATACCTCCGTCCATTTTCCAGGGCGTTCTTTTACGCCTACATAATATCCTGAAAAAGGGTTTCCGACAAATATCCTTTTCGTCTTCCAGTTGAAAAAACCACGGTCGTTTACCATCCTGCTTTTCATTTTACCGTGATAATCTATTTCCACTTCCGGCCCCCAATACTTCCTTTCAGATTTCACATATAATTCTTTGGGCGTCTTCATCCCAAGCGCCTCGTGCGGGCGCACTTCGTTAAATTCCTTTCTCCAACTGTCAAACATCTTCTGGTGCTGTTTTAAATCACCAAACACTTTGTTTTGCAGCTCTTTCTTCATGTCTTTATGCATCCTCTCATGTGAACCGTTGTGTTCGGGATGGCCGGGAGCGCTGCGGTCTATTTTTATCCCAAGGCTTATCCACCATACGGTCAACTTGGTAAACCCCCACATGTTTAACACATTGCCGAACGGCGGACCGTTGTCGCTACGGATATATTCAGGCAACCCGTATTTGCGGAATAGCGTGTCAAATACGCCTTTTACACACGCTATATCGCCTTTTTCAGGCACTTCTATAGCCAATATGTATTTGCTGTAATCGTCGCGGACGGTCAGCGGCTCGCACCGTTCTTTTTTGCTTGTCCACCACCAGCCTTTGAAATCCACGGTCCATAGTACGTTAGGCTTAGCCGGTTTTATCCTTGCCGGCTTTATCTGGGCGCATGCGGCCCTGCGTCTTATTTTTTTCGTGTACCCTTCCCGTTTACATATTTCCTCGATGGTGCTTCTGCACGGGGCATATTCGCCGGGGTATTTTTTCATATAAAGCATGTGTATCTTTTTTGCGCCCCAGGATTGATATCTTTTCTTCAAGCGTATAATTCTTCTCTGTGTTTTATCGTCTGTTTTGTTGCGTACTTCTTTCGCAATAGTGGGCTGGTCTTTAAGCCCCGAAACACCACCTTCTTCAAATCTTTTAAGCCATTTGTAACCTGTTTTGGTGCTGATTCCAAACCTCCGGCACTGCTCGGTAAAGTTCTCTTTTGACTTGAAAGCCCTTAATACAAATTTTAACCTTTCTTCCACGACGGTAACCTCCTTCCACGGCATAGCCAGATCCTCCTAACTCTTGATCTGGCTTTAATCTACCTTGAAAGTATTACCTATGCGCCACTACAAAACCGTTACCTAAGCGCCCAGTCACACCAGCTACCATTTCGCATAACGTTCTAGGTAACTGACGTTTGGGGCAGGTAATAGGGCAATGCGTAGCATTGACCCCTGCCCCAAATGTGGCGGAGACAAAACCGCACAAAGGCACGAAGTGCCGACTGCGGTTTTTCGTAGCCTAGCCGCCCGAACAGGGCGGCGTACAGTTACCGTTTGTTATGTGCCGTTGGGCTTAAAATTATTTCCCTATATTTAATTCTATCCATTTTTATTTCTTAATTCTATTTCCACTAATGCTTTTTCTATTACATTATCCATATTTTTTATAGCATCTAAAGTTTCTTGATCTCCTTCAATATTTTTATCAATTTCTAAAGAAATATAGTTTTTGTCCATATTTATTCCAAGTGGATTTATTAACCGTTCAAGCCATCTTTTTGATGCTAGTTCAGGTATTGGCTGTGAAAAAACTTTTTTATTAAATCTTTCTTGAGACATTTTAATAATATCTTCTTCTACATTACTAGAGTTGTTTTCAAATAATTTCCAATTTTCATCTAAATGTAATAATGAAATTTGTGTTTTATCTTCTATTTTAAATACATCAATAATTTTAAAATATGAATTTCTTTTACATACATGCAATCCCCAATTGGTTCCATGTTCAAAGTATCCAATATCAACAAAACGGTTTGACAAAATTGCAAATCTATGTGTTGTTAATAAAGCACCAACTCTTGCCGATACATCACAAAAAGTTGGTTCTCTGATGATTTTTCCAATAATGTATTTTTCTTCAATATCATTTTCTAAAAAAGTATCTCTTACAAACATCTGAAGACCAGAAAATATATGACCACAAGAATATTCATATTGTTTTACTTCAGATTCGTTCATATTTATTACTCCTATTTATATATTTTGATGAAAATTTCCGTTTTTGTCAACTATTTCCAATGCTAATTCCCAATGGCACATAACGTTCTAGGTTGGCGACGTTTTGCCAGCCCGGATAAGGGCTTGCGCAGCAAGACCAGGGCTGGCAAAATGTGGTGGAGCAAAACACCACAAAGGGCTGAAAGCCCGACTGTTGTTTTGCGGAACCCGAGCCGCCGAAAGGCGGCGAAGCGCTAACCGTTTGTTATGTG
>Ga0082212_10003235_pt1 | contig 23223 bp, 18 predicted proteins | sample TergutNt197P3_FD_71548 | JGI IMG/M metagenome (GOLD analysis project Ga0082212, IMG submission 71548) | Neocapritermes taracua P3 segment gut microbial communities from Petit-Saut dam, French Guiana - Nt197 P3 | ecosystem: Host-associated > Arthropoda: Insects > Digestive system > Gut ...
TTTTTCGCTTGCATGTAAAAAAATCAATTTTGAAGCGCCTCCCGCAAAAGCGGCCAGGACTTCAACTGCCTTTCCAGATTAAAACCTAAAAGCCGCTGAGCGAACTTTTCCAGTTCGGAAGCGGCATCATGTTCAAAAGGTAAAATCATAAACTTTTCCGGCGGAAGTTTCATCATTTTTTCGAGCGCCGACGCAGATTTTGCGCTTACATGGATTCCGATGTCCCCGGCGCAGTCTGCGCAGCGCGCCTCGCCGGATTCAACCCAGGCGAAAAAACCTTCATTAATGACGCCCTTTCCGCATGACGAACACCTTGTAAAATCCGGGAAAAATCCATTAAGCCTGAGCGCCCAGATTTCAAAATAGCGAACGAGCGCCGCTGTTGGAGACGCCTCGGCGGCAGCTTTCATTGAAGCGGACAAAAGGCGAAATAACGCAGGGTTGGCCTGGTTTTCCTGGACTATTTCGCTGGTGAGTTCCGCAAAGTACGAACAGGCGTAGATTCGCCGGAGGTCAATCGATTTTCCGGGAAACGCGCTTATAAGTTCCGCGCCGCGAATTTGCCCAAGGTCCTTTCCTTCCCTGAACCATAAGCCGACCCGAACGTGATTGAATGGTTCAAGCGCGCCCGCGAGATGACTTTTGGTTTTTTTGATTCCATCGGCGGCGGCGCGAAGTTTGCCGTATTCGCGGGTGAAGAAAACTACAATCCGGCCGGATTCGGACAAGGGATAGTGTCGAAGCACAATCGCTTCAGCTTCAAATGCCGGCATAATGTTATTTTTGATTGACATGGGAGCGCGGGCGTCCCCGCCGGCGTGTAATTGATTAACTCATTACCCAGGGCAAAGGCGCCTGCGCCGTCGCCCTGGGCTGATATACGACGGCCTTTCAGGCCGTTTGAACCGGGCTTCGCCCATTTATTTTATTACACGCAGGCGGGGACGCCTGCGCTCCCATGTCAGTTCTTGCTCATGAAATCGGCGAACTCGCGCAGTTTGTTGGAACGATATGGGCTTTTGAGTTTTAAAAGCGCCTTTTCCTCAATCTGCCGGATGCGCTCGCGCGTCACCTGGAATATCTCGCCAACCTCCTGCAGCGTGTATTCCTTTCCCTTGTCGTTCAGGCCGTAGCGCATTCTCACTATTTCCTGTTCTCGGGGGGACAGCGATTGTAAGGCCGCGTCGGTCACTTCGCGCAGGTTGTGCTTCATGACGTCCTCATCAGGAGAAACCGCGTTTTTATCCTCGATAAACTTGTTAAGCACGGCGTCCCTGTTATCTGCAATGCTGGCTTCGAGAGAAATCGGTTCCTGCGCGGCTTTAAGTATCTGCGTCACTTTCGCTACAGGCGTCTTTAATTCTTTCGCCAGCTCATGTACCGAAGGGTCGCGTCCCAGCCGTTTGGTCAGTTCGTTGGCTACTTTCAGCACACGGTTCATCGCCTCAACCATGTGAACCGGAATGCGGATGGTTCGTCCCTGGTCGGCAATCGCGCGCGTGATGCTCTGGCGAATCCACCATGTCGCGTAGGTGGAAAATTTATGTCCCAGACGGTAGTTGAACTTATCTACCGCTTTCATCAACCCGATATTTCCCTCCTGTACCAGATCCAGCAAATCCAGCCCCGGATAGGAGTAATTCTTTGCGATACTTAAAACCAGGCGAAGATTGGAACGAACGAACTGGTCTTTGGCATGAAGCATCTCGATTTTGTTTTCGCTTATAAGCGCGACGATCTTGCGCAATTCATCCGTATTAGTCAGATACTGGTTTTCAATTTCGGTAAGGCGCGCGCGGGCCGCCCTGATCTCTTTCGGAGATTTTTCCTTACGCCTGGAAAGCACTTTGTTGCAATGCGCCTGCGCCTCTTCCATGCGATGCAGAACCGTTTCAACGCTTTCAACAAGAATCGCAATCTGGTTTTCCGAAAATTCGATATTTTCCTGGAGGAGTTTACAAATCTTGTCACGGTGAACCTGTATCGCGTTCTGTTCCTTTTTATTTACTGCTTCTTTTTTAGACCTGCTTTTACGGATGCTGCCTTTGGCTTCGCGGTATTTAAGTTCAAGTTTTTCCAGTTTCGATAGAATCTTTCCTATCTGCTTGAGTCTGATACGGGTGCGTTCATCCAGTGAAATTTCATTTTCCGTTTCCGGCTTTTCTTCGGCGCCGAATTTAACCTGCTGCGACCTGGGTTCCAGCGGCTGTAATCCATCGACCATTTCCATGATTTTGAAGGAGTTGATCGTAGTCAGCGATAAAAGCCGCAGCGTGTTTAGTTTCGCGGATTCAATTTTCTGGGCCAGGTAAACTTCCTGTTCGCGCGTGAGCAGGGGAATCTTGCTCATGCTGCGATAGTAAATATAAAGTGGGTCGGCGGAAGCGGCGGATTCTTCCTTGCTTATAATCCGGTTTTCATTGGGTACACGGTCAAAACGAACGCGATCTACATAATTTTCTCTTGTCAGGCGGGGAAAAGCATCAGACCCATCCAGATCATCATCGTCCAGCTCGATTACATCATAATCGGCTTCTTCCAGAATCCCGTCATGTTCCAATTCGATCATATTAATACAGCCTCACCGGATATAAAAAACACAGAAAAGCGTTTCAGTCGTACATATCGGCTTATTCTACAAAGAACGTCTAAAATTCGTTACTACCGCCTAAAAAATTTTTATAGCTCAGCGCCTGAGCTTAGATACCTCGATTACGGAATTTCTTACTTTAAACTTTTTGAAACGGTCGCGCCTATCTTATCGCCGAGCGAACCGAACGAAAGTGCAATTCTTGCTACGAAATAAGGCATATTCGTTCCATACCTTCCGTATCCGGCTAAATATACCAATTATTTTAATACAATTGAATATTTAAATTATTGAGAAAGGCTCCTTGATATTGTCAATGACCACTCTTATTACTGCTGACTTGCCTTACCTTCCCATTGATGCCAGCCTTTGAAGATTAAGCTGTGCGCGCGCATGGCCGGGCTGAATCTCGAGGGCGCGTGTGAACCAGAGGCGCGCTTCGTCGTATTTTCCCTGCTCCGCCAGCGCGGTTCCCAGGTTGTTGCATGCTTCGGCATTCACGGGATCAAGACGCAGGGCGTCGCGGTAATGCGCAATGGCTTCGTCAAGCCGGTTGTTTCCCTGCGCCGCAATCGCCTGTCCCAGATTCGCGCGCGCGTTCGCGTAGCCGGAATTAAGCCGCACCGCCGTTGTAAGTTCATCCTCAGCCCTTAAATATTGCCCCATTGACATAAACGCCATACCCAGGTTGTTATGCACTGTCGCCTCGCCGGGCGCAAACTCGATTACTTTTGAAAAATATTCCACGGCTTTTGCCAGACGCTGATTCTGCATATTATTGCGTCCCAGGTATTCATAAAGAGCGGCTTTACGCTGCGGCGTCAGGCCGGCATCTTCGTTCAGCCGCGCCAGAAGCGCCTCTTCATTGCGCAAAAAACAGCGGTTGCGCAGTTCCTGATCGCGCAGCGCCGAAAAGTCGGAGATCAGGGTTCGGGAACAGAAATTTTCCACGATTCCAATGTAACGTTCTTTCTGATCCGGCGAAGCGGCGGCAAGATTCACCGGATATTGCAGCATGGAATCATCGCCCCCGCGGAATGAAAGAAAATACTCCGCGTAATCAATCTGCCCGTCCACATCGGACTGGTTTTCCTTCTGAATCGCCGCGATTTTCGGGCTGAGCGTGGATCCTATGGCAAGGCCTATCCTTTGTATGATGGAAGTATCGATGCCGTGCATCGTCCGTGGCGCGCTATATTCAAGCAGCGGACGGTTGTCGGTATTGATTGGACCGTCGCTGAATAGCGATTTAATGTCATCGCTAACGATCAGGTTGTAAAATACCCTGTATCCGGACAGGGTGATATTCGAAGATTTTTGGGCATATTTAAGATTTTGCCCGGCAACCTCAGCGGCCAGATTTACCGGGCCGTTGCTGCCAACAAAAAGAAAACTTGAGGGACGGGCAGGATTTGTAGTCAGCATCAAACCGTCGGGAAACACCGAAACAAAGGTTCTGCCGATAAGGTTAAACGACTCCCAGTTCATCTGGTAGGCGGGTATCCACTGCACAAAAAAACCGCCCGGCTTCAGGCGCGAGGCGACAATTTCGAAAAAGTCGCGGGTGTAAAGCGCCGCGATGCCGGACATCCATGGATTGGACGGTTCGCTGGTTATAAGGTCGTATTTCCTGTCCGTCAGCGCCAAATGCGCGCGCGCGTCCTGGATAATCAACCGCGCGCGCGGATCTTCGAGAACATTGTTGTTTTCTGCGAGGAAAAACCTGCTTGCTTCAACCACCTGTTCATTAATTTCGACAATATCAAGCTGCTTTACCGGATAATTCAGAATCTCACCGGCCGTTACGCCGCTTCCGAGGCCGATTACAAGCGCGTCTTCCGCGTTTGGATGGTACAGCATGGCGAAATGCGCCAGGAGCGTCTGCGTATCCATATCCCGCGTGGATGAAGCGTCGGGTTTGCCGCTGTTGCAGAGATTGTAGTTTACATCGCCCATAAGGCCGGTTGTTTCAAGTACCGTCGTAAAACCACCTATGCCGTCGCCATAAAAGAGAAGTTTCTCGGATCCGAATTCCGGGAAATATTTCTCCCATGAAAAAAGCGCGCCCAGCCACCCGACCTGCCTTATTTCGGGACGGTCGAAGCGATGATATTTCCCTATGGAAAGCATCACGTGATCCCATCGCGGGAAGAAAATCAGCAGGATGATTCCAAGGATTCCCGCCGCAAATGCCGCTATCCGCCGCGCGGAAGGCATTTTCCACGCGTTTGTTCCTTTGAACCAGATAAGAAACGCCGATACCAGCTGCATGCATACGACAAGGCGAATGCCGTTTTCCTTGCCGAGAAAGGGAATCAAAATGAATCCCGCTGTAAACGAACCGAGTACCGCGCCGACGGAATTAATAGCATAGGCGTACCCGATAGATTTTCCGGCTCCGGCTATTGAGCGCGTGTAGATTCGCCCGACCAGCGGAAACGCCGCGCCTAGAAAGAACGTCGCCGGAAGCATGAAAAGGAAAAGGATCAGTCCCTGTAATAAATGAAGCCTGAAAAAGCTGTCCTGAAATTCATGAATAAGTTTTGCGAAAAATATCTGGCTGTTGCCAATTATCTGGCTGAAAAACAACGCTGCGATAGCCGCGGCTATCTGCGTGGCCGCAAGGAGCGCAATCGGATTCCGACTGCGGTCGCCCAGCCATCCCCAGACGAGGCCGCCCAGCGCCAGACCGGTGATAAACGTGACCAGCACCATTGTGAATGAGTAAGTAGTCGGGCCGACAATAAGCCCAAGCAGTCTGGTCCAGAATACTTCGTATGCCATCGAACAGAATCCGGAAACGGCAAAAACCGCGAGGACAAAACCCATGGGAAAGGCACCGGTCTCCGCTTTAATCTGTTTCTCTGGTTTTATCTGCTTAGGTGCTTTAACTTTTTCATTCGTTTTGACGGTTTTCGCCTCCGCCGCTTCATCACCGTCACGCGGCAGCACGATTTTTCCGGCATTGCGGAAACTGACGAAAACGCAGACTCCGCCGATGACGGCGTTCAGAACGATGGCGATTACGATAACGCCCCATACGCCAAAGGCGCTTATTAGCCAGAATCCGCACAAAAGCGATCCTGCCGCGGCGCCTATTGTGTTCAGGCCATACAACCGCCCTACATGCGTCCCAACGCGGGAAAGCGAGTTGACAAAAAAACGGCAGAGAACCGGCAGTGTCGCGCCCATGCAGGTGGCGGGAAAAATCAGGATGACAGCGCAGCCGGCGAATGTCAGAAGATTGTAAACAAGGAAATGCTGAAACATTTTGTTGTATAAAGCCGCGTATATCGGTTCAAACACCTTCAACAATAGCGGTAGAATCAGGCAGTACGCGCCGATGGCCAGTTCAAGAAAACCATAGGCGCGGATAAGCATTTCCGGTTTTTTTATCCGGTCAATCATGCGGCCTGCCAGCCAGCTGCCGAGCCCTAGTCCCGCCATGAAAATAGTCAGCACGATTGACACGGAAAAAGGGGACGTGCCGATAATTCCCACGATCATCCGCGTCCAGAGCACTTCATAAACAAGGCCGGTCAGTCCGGATATAAAAAAACATGCCAGAATCAAAAGAAAAATCATAATTGCGTATTCTCCCAGGATAAACCGCCATAGAGTATATGAAGAATGGCAACGGATTGGCAAGCACAAGACATTTGTAGGGGCGCGATAAATCGCGCCCTTTATTTTATAGACGCCGGCGAGGACGCTCGCGCTCTCATGTCAACTCCTAAGTCCTATGAAATGTCCGGGATTTCTGATATACTTATTTTTTCCGGAGGCATTATGGATTTTCGTATTGGTGAAAAAGTCGTTTATCCTAATCATGGCATCGGCGTTATTGAGGAAGTCGGCAGCAAAAGCGTCAACGGGGAATCCGAAGAATTTTACATGCTCCGGATTCACGCCAACTCTTCACTGGTCATGATTCCAACGGCTAATGTTAAAAGCGTCGGCTTGCGCCGCATTATAAAAAAGAGCGAGGTTGACGGACTTTTTAAGCTTTTGAATGAAGACTTCTTTGAACCGGAAGCCGACTGGAAGGGACGTTTCAAGGAACATTCCGAAAAAATGCGCACGGGATCAATTTTCCATGTCGCGGAAGTCCTGAAAAATCTTGTCTACCTCAGCCATAAAAAAAGTCTTTCATTCCGTGAAAAAAGAATGATGGATCGCGCCAAACAGCTCATCATCAGCGAAGTGGCCACAGTGCGCGGGTTGAATGAAAAGTCGGTTGAAGAACAAATCGACCGCATGTTATCCGAAGCCTACTTACGTTCCGTGAAAGCAGCCGTATAGAAATTGTCTTATCTCATTCTTAATCTTGGCCTGATAGTTTTTTTTATCATACTTTCGGCGTTTTTCTCGGCTGCCGAAACCGCCTATATCTCCGTAAACAAGCGACGCCTCAAATACCAGGAGGAAGCGGGCGACCGTAAAGCGGGCGTCATCCACAGGATTGTCTCCAACCCCGACCGGCTGCTCGGCGTCATCCTTTTCGGCGTCAATGTGGCTGAAATCGCGGCCGCGGGACTGGTCACTTCGCTTGTCATCTCATATTTCGCTTCGGAACACCAGGAACTGGCGACTATTGCGGGATCCCTCGGCTTTGCGTTCGTTGTTTTGATAATTTGCGAACTTACGCCCAAGATCATAGCATCGGCGCATCCGGAAAAGTTGTCGCGCAAACTCCTGCCCGCGATGCGCTTTTTCATATTCGTTTTTTCGCCGTTCGCGCGATTTTCAACATGGCTGTCAAACTGCCTGGTTCGGCTCATGGGGCTGGACAACGCCGCCAGCCCGTTTCAGCATGGCCCCAGCGAAGAAGAGATCAGAGCCATGATCTCCGACGCCGTTGAAGCAAGCGTACCCAGCCAGAAAAAGCACATGCTTCATAATATTTTTGAAATCGACACCACACAGATACGCGAGGTGATGATTCCACGCGGGGAAGTTACCGCTATCGACATTGACGACGATCTTGCGGACATCCTGGAATTCGCCGGCAAAATAAACTATTCCCGCGTTCCGGTTTATCGCGGGGATTTTGACAACCTGCTCGGCATCCTCCACGTCAAAGACCTTTTGCAGTATCTCAGGAATGACAACGCTGAAATCGACATCCGGGCGCTGCTGCGACCGGTTAATTTTGTTCCTGACAGCGCGCGGCTCGACGTTGTCCTGCGGCGTTTTCAGGGGATGCATCTGCACATGGCGGCCGTGGTAAACGAATTCGGCGGTGTGGCGGGCATTGTCACGCTCGAGGATCTTCTTGAACAAATAGTCGGAGAAATCCGCGATGAATATGACGTCGAGGCGGAATCCGTGCGCAAAATAGGCCCCGACGCTTATTCCATCGAGGGCAATCTGCCTGTTCGCGACTTCAATCGTTCTTTCAGCGACAAAATTCCCGAAGCGCCTGAATATGCCACCGTCGCCGGATTTCTTGAATCGCTGACGGGCAAACTCCTGCGGGAAGGCGAAACCGTCAATTACGAAAATCTGGTTTTTACCATCGAAAAAACCGAGGGTTTTCGCGTCGACGCCATCTGCGTACGGACAGTATCGACGAACGCCAGTCGGTAAGGAAACGCCGGCCATGGGAGCGCCGGCGTCCGCGCCGGTCGTGTAACAAATAAAATGGGGCGCGATAAATCGCGCCCCTACATTTGAAGCGCGCCATTGGCGCGCGTTTGTTATTTACACGACCGGTATGGACGCCGGCGCTTACATGGCTCGCGCCCATGTCACAAGGTTGATTTAGCCGTGGAATCCCGTAAAATGATATTGATTTTATTGAACGGAATGGAGCGAACGTACAGTGCCAGTCCGGATATTTCATAGGAGCAAACATGGTCAAGGAAACCAAGCAGAAACCCGCCCCCGACATGCCCGTTCGGGATGAACTGGCCGTGACCAGCCTGGGGCCTGCCAAAATCGATTCCCCGCTTCTGGGCTACGACGCTTCAGGATCGGTGGAGCCGGTGCCGTGGGATTCCTTCACCGATGATCATCGGCGAATCCTGGTGGATATAGATTCGGATACATGGCCGGCGCTCAGCCATGGCCAAATTCCGGACAGTTTTGAAGAAGCCGGAGCGCGGCGCAAGGTATATTTCGATCATTCCAAAGTCCGGGCGGCCATCATCACTGCCGGCGGCCTGTGCCCCGGACTGAACGATGTCATACGTTCCCTGGTCATGACCCTCCACTTTCGTTACGGGGTTCATAACATCCTGGGGGTAAAATACGGCTATCAAGGGCTAAACCCCGATTTCGGACATGAACTGGTTCCGCTTGATTCTGAAAAAGTCTCACATATCCACGAATTCGGCGGCACAATACTGGGATCTTCACGAGGAGGGCAAAGTCCCGAAGAGATGGTTGATTCGCTGGAGCGGCTCAATATCAACATTCTTTTTTGCATCGGCGGAGACGGCACTCTGAAGGGCGCGCATTCCATAGCGCTTGAGGCCGGACGGAGGAACCTGAAAATCGCGGTGGTGGGCATCCCAAAGACCATCGACAACGACATCAGCCTGGTGTCCCGTTCCTTCGGTTTTGAAACCGCCGTATCCATCGCCTCGGATGTCATCCGCAGCGCCCACATCGAAGCACAGGGCGCGCCCCATGGCGTGGGACTGGTCAAACTCATGGGACGCGATTCCGGCTTTATCGCCGCTACCGCTTCCCTTGCCCAGAGCGAGGCCAACTACGTGCTCATACCGGAAATAGATTTCGATATCGAAGGCCCCGGCGGACTCATCAACCACCTTGAAAAACGCCTTACTTCCCGTGGTCACGCCGTCATCGTCGTTGCCGAGGGCGCCGGCCAGAAATTCTTTAAAGATGCCGATAAAAATCTCGATGCTTCCGGCAACATACTTCATAAGGACATAGGATCTTTTCTGGCCGCGGCAATAAACGCCCATTTCAAGGCCAGAAAACTGGAACTAAACCTCAAGTACATCGACCCGAGCTACATCATCCGCAGCGCCCCGGCCAACGCCAGCGACCGGGTTTATTGCAGCTACCTGGGACAGAAAGCGGCTCATGCAGCCATGGCAGGCAAGACCGACCTTCTCATCGGCCTTTGTAACGACCATTTCGTGCATGTGCCCATCGCCCTGGCCACAAGCAAGCGCAAAAAAGTGGATCCTGCAGGGGTGCTGTGGAACAGCGTCCTGGAATCCACCGGCCAGCCTGTCATGATTAATAACCGGTAGCATAGCCCGGATATATGGACGCCTTATGATTGGACAATTACGCGGAAAACTGCTGAGTAAAAAACCCAACGTTATACTTATCGACGTACAGGGAGTTGGTTACGAAGTTACCATCCCTCTGACCAGTTTTTACGAGCTGCCGGACGAAGGAAACGAAGTCACGCTGAAAATCCACACACATGTCCGCGAGGATGCGCTGATCCTCTTTGGATTCAATTCCCAAAGGGAGAAGGAATTTTTCCTGAAGCTGATCACTATAAGCGGCGTCGGGCCGAAACTCGCCATCGCCATACTTTCAGGCGCTCCGGTCAATGAGCTGGCGCATGCGCTTGTCGAAGGCAATACCAGCCGCCTGACTTCGATTCCGGGCGTTGGCCGCAAAACCGCCGAACGGCTGACGCTCGAACTCAAAGGGCAGATGTCGGCTTTCATTCTGCCGGAACAGCAGACTGAAGCCGCAAAAACCGCCGGCGTTCCTCAGACTATTGAGGAAGACATATTATCGGCGCTGACCAATCTCGGCTATCCAAAGCCTGCTGCGGAAAAAGCCTTATCGCTGGCTTTGCGCGAAGCCGGCGTCGAACGGACGTTTGAGGGAATTTTGAAAAACGCCCTTCGGCGTCTGGCCGGGTAGCGCGGAGCGAATATGGGAGAAAAGGAATTTTCGCACGCGCTGCTGAATCCCGGATCCGTCAACGAAGAAAAATCTTACGAACAGAGCCTGCGCCCGCAAACCCTGCGCCAGTACATCGGCCAGCAGAAGGTCAAGGATAATATAGAAATCAGCATACAGGCCGCGCTCAAACGGCAGGAGCATCTCGACCACGTTTTGCTTTACGGTCCGCCCGGACTCGGCAAAACGACGCTGGCTGCCATTATCGCCGCGGAAATGAAGGTCGATATCCGTTCGACAAGCGGCCCGGTCATCGAAAAGCGCGGAGACCTGGCCGCGATTCTTACAAATCTCAAAGAGAATGACGTGCTGTTCATCGACGAAATTCATCGTCTCCATCCCGCGATTGAAGAAATTCTCTACCCGGCGATGGAGGATTTTTATATCGACATCGTTATCGGCGAAGGGCCGGGCGCGCGGAGCATCAAGATGCCTCTGCCGCGCTTCACGCTTGTTGGCGCCACAACGCGGGCGGGGCTTTTAACCGCGCCTCTGCGCGCGCGCTTCGGCATCATTCACAGGCTTGAGTTTTATACGCCTGAGGATCTGCGCACGATTGTGATCCAGTCGGCTCAGAAACTTGGCGTCGCCATAGACGAAGACGGAGCGCTCGAAATCGCCTCGCGAAGCCGCGGGACTCCGCGCATCGCAAACCGCCTGTTACGCCGCGTCCGCGATTACGCCGAAGTCAAAGCCGACGGCCATATTACCCGGCCTGTGGCCATGGACGCGCTCCAGATGCTGGAGGTTGACGCTTACGGGTTTGATGAAATCGACCGAAAGCTGATGCTGACGATCCTGGAAAAATACAACGGCGGCCCGGTAGGCGTCGGTTCGCTTGCAGCCGCCATCAGCGAAGACGAAAATTCGATTGAGGATATTTACGAGCCGTATCTTATGCAGATAGGCTTTCTGGACAGAACTCCGCGCGGCCGCATGGCTACCCGCAAGGCCTTCGAGCATTTCCGGATTATCCCCCCATCGAACCAGAAGAATCTGTTCTGATTTCATCCCAACCCCGATATTTCATACATTAATTGTTCAATAATATATTTCGTTTTTGGAAGGATCTGCTCAGGCGGATAGTACGCCATAACGACATCACACAATGACGCCTCCGTGCAAATGCCGAGTTTATTCATCAAAAATTTAATATCGCCGTAGTCCGTTTCACCGTATCTGGCCGACATCAGCTTCATGGCCAGGAGGTAATCGGCGGAGACAGTTGTGATTTTCAGGCCGGGAAGCAACAGGAAGTCCTCGCGCGGCGCGGCTGCCACGACAAAGCCTTTCACGCTGTCATTGAGCCAGTCATCCGGCAGTCCATCTTCCGCCGCGATCTTAGAAGCAAGCTGATTGATAACGGATTTCGGCTCATAGAGCGCATCTATATCCTTTGTCATATCGCGCGCCGAGTGCACCAGGCACATGGAAGCACCGCCTGTCAGCATGAGTTCGCCTTGCAGTCCCAGGGCTTCGAGTTCCACGCCCAGGCGTTTGAGAGAATTCATAATTTGTTCTTTTGTAAGCATAAAACGTCATACCCTTGCCAGTACGTTTTCGTCTACAAACAGATTGCGGTGTTTAAATTCGACCGGCGATTTGTACATAAACAGAAGCCGCAATCTGCCCTTGGCGTCGCAGCCGAAAAACGGCCTGTCGCGCAGATAACATCGTTCGTCGAACACCCAATCAGGAGCTTTCAGTCCATGGTCATTCGCAAGTTTGTGGACTGCGGAAGCCAGAAACGCAAGGTGTTCCCGCGGAATCGAAAAGTCGGGCGGCGATTCAAGCATGGTTTCACGCGCCTGGTCACCTGCTCTGTAGAATGTATCCAGAAAATCTCCCAGGCATAGAAAAAAATCCCCGCCGGACAGCGTTTCTTTGGAGATCATACTCGCGCTCATTTTTATCCACCCTTGATTGTTCAAGCATACCATATCAGAATCTCTATGAAAAAATGTCCATAGATAAGAGTGCGGTATGACAAACCTGAAATGGCTGTATCGGGAAATGGAACTCTGGCGGCGTGAAGGAATCATTGACGCGGCGACACACGAGTTTCTTCAGAAACGATACGCCTCCGACACGCAATCAATCTCATGGCGGCAAATAATTCTGTGCTCAATCGGAGCTTTTTTGATCGGTCTCGGCATTATCGCTCTGCTCGCGGCAAACTGGGACGAGCTTTCACGGGAGGTTCGGGCAGTTTTTTCGTTGCTGCCGTTAGCGCTGTGCGTAGCCACATATCTTCTTGGACTTCGAAAAGGCTGGCGCGCGCAAAGCTTTCTTGAACCGCTTGGGATACTCTGGGGATTTTCCATCGGCGCGGGTATTGCTCTGATTGCGCAAACGTACAATATTTCAGGGGACGAAGAAACGTTTGCCTTAACGTGGACGCTTCTGCTGCTGCCAACATTGTATGCCACACGTTCTATGGGCGTCGGGCTGGGATATTTCATCGGGCTGTTCATCTGGGCGTGTCTGGCGCGAGAAATTCCGGAGTTTATGTATTGGCCGTTAGCCTGTCTGGCGATTCCTCTCATCGCGGGTCTGCGCAAGGCATCCCCAGGAGGCGTCAAATCGGGAATAATGACATGGGGCGCGGCATTATGTTCAACAGCCGCGTTAGGCGTCACGCTTGAAAAAACCATGCCGGGATTATGGATGGTCGTCTATAGCGGCGCATTCGCTTCGCTTCTTTTGGGCGGAATCGTCTATGAACGGAAAAACACGGCTATCTGGCAGGCTCCAATGCGAACGCTTGGCGGTTGCGGGCTTACCGTGCTGCTCTACCTGCTGACATTCAAATGGCCATGGAAAAATATCGGCTGGCGTCACATGGATTATCATGTTGATTCGCCGATCTGGACATCATTCATCGACTACACGTTTGCCATTATTGCGCTGGGACTATCCGTATTTCTGCTGGTCGTCGTAAACCGAGGAAAGGCATTTTCGCGCGGACAATGGATAGCCCGTATTCCTACATTTTGGGGTATCGCGCCTATTATTGTGGCCATTACGTATATCATCGCATCCGCAAATTCAGACAGCCATAATACTGTTGATATTTTTACCCTTCTGTTTACGGCTTATCTAGGTTGCCTCGGGCTTATAACTATCGGCAATGGCATAACGCGCCGTCAATTACTCTATGTCAACGGCGGCGTGCTGATTCTGCTTGGAATTATTCTCGGGAAATTTTTCTCGTCGGAATTCAGCTTCACAGCCAAAGGCATTGCCTTCATCGTCTGCGGCTGCCTCTTTTTTATCATCAACCTGCTTGCCACGCGCCAAATGAAAAAGCATGGGGTGGCGCAATGAAAAAACGAATCTTCCAGGCATTTATTTTTATCGGTATTGCCGCGCAGTTTGGCGTGTTGACTTCAAATATTGTTCTTCACGAAATAACCGTGCGCAGGGGTACGGTACACCGCTTTCAAACAGCGCCGATAGATCCTTTCGACGCCTTTCGCGGTCGATATGTCGCTCTGATTTTTAAAGAATTTACAAAGGAGATCCAGTCTGATGTTGATATCCCTGAGGATAAATGGTGTTACCTGCAAATTGGGACGGATTCTGAGGGCTTTTCGGTTATTAAGCACATCTCACAAAAAAACGATGCACAGTCGCCGTATCTGAAAGCCCGCGTCAGATACAGCCATCCTGAACTGGCTTGCGAAGAGAAAGCGGGTTCTGAAGGAAAATCTTATTGTACACAGACAGGTAAACATTACATCTATTTTTATTCGCCATTCAACCGTTATTACATGCCTGAACGTCTTGCCCCTCAAGCGGAAGAAGCCTATCGGCAGGCATCCCGTGTCGGCAAGCGTAATGCCGCTGCAGTTGTTCGTATCTGGAACGGCAGGGCGGTAGTTGAAGACCTGGAAATCGACGGCATCCCTATTCGTGAATTTTTGATGATGAATGTAGATATCGAACCGTAAGAACCTGTTTTAATTCTTTAGAAAGGATATGCTATGCGCAAACGAAGCGGGTTAAGAAAACGTATTCTGACTGCAGTAATCATATTAAGTTCACTTTGCGCGGTTTACGCTCAAAATTCCGAATCCGGTTCAAATAAGGAGAATAAAATTAATGACAATCAAACATGCCTGGACGACAAAACGCTATTAATAAAAATAGAGGCGCAGCTTGAAAAAGCTGATGTGGTGGCTAGAAAGACGCAAAACCAGGGAGAGGCTGACAAACTGATCAAACAGGCCCTGGTTGAACTTGGTTTCTGTTATATGAGCATGGATAAAGATATCCTTGTTCTTGATGACACGGACGATGGCATCTTTTTAGCAGATATACTGGAAAAAGAAGGCAATGCCAATGCGGCATTTATACGGCGCAGAATACTTGTAGAACGCCTGCTAATGCTAAAAAGTAAAATGAGCGACAACCAAAAAACCGGCATGGACGACAAAACGCTATTCATGCAAATAAAAGAACAACTGGAAAACGCCGACTCGTATAGATTGGCGAAAAACCTGGAAACTGCGAACGATCTGCTCCTGCAAGCTTTGGATAAACTGGGCAACCGTTACTATATTTCCTGGCTTGGCGCTTCAGACGACTCCGGCATGGTACTCGCATCGGCAAATTCATATGAGAGAGATGGCAAGCTTGACTCTGCGGTACTTACACGGCGTAGAATACTTGCTGAGCGCCTGCAACGTTTCAGGGCCAAGATTAGTGTTAGTCGAACAATGGATGACAAAACACATTTTATAGAAACTAAAGGGTTGCTTGAAAAAGCTGACGTAGAAATAAATACACAAAATTGGAAAGCGGCTGACGAGCTGCTCCAACAGGCTCTGGCAGGCATTCGCGTACGTTATGATTATACTAATCGCGTTAGTGACAGCATCAGTTTGAAGCTCGTGATAGCAATGCGAATAGAAGAAGAAGGCAGGCTGGACGACGCTGTACGGGAACGGCGCAAAATACTTGCGGAGCGCCTGGAAATACTTACAAGTAAAATAAAATGAAAGGAATGAAAAAAAATGAACATTAGAGTAGTGGCAAAGCACGTAGTCAAAGAAGACCTCAAGGGAGAATTTGTGTCAATACTGCAGGAACTGGTTCAGAAGACACGCCTTGAGAATGGCTGTATCAGCTACAGCCTTTATGAATCGCTTAACGACACGAATGTCGTGACAATGCTTGAGGAGTGGGAGAGTAAAGAAGCGCTGGACGCGCATATGAAGACCGAGCATTTCACGCGCATCATACCGCAGACAGGCAAATTTCTGGCAGCTCCCGTAGAAATTGATTCGTACCAAAAACAATTGATATGAGAGGTTATTGCAACCCCTGACCTGGGATCGCGGGCGTCCTCGCCGGCGTACAGCAAAATAAAGGGCGCGCCGAAGGCGCTTCAATTGAAGCGCGGCTCTCGCCCGCGATTGTTTTATTTATGTACGCCGGCGGGGACGCCCGCGCTCCCAGAGTTTAAAAACCGACTGCCAATGCATGCTGACAAGCTGGTCAAACTGAAGAAATGGATGAATGAATAAGGAAATGGACTCTGTTTTAGAAAAAATCAGAAAGATGCAGTCGGCAATCGAAACCATCGTGCGCGGAAAGAACGACGCGGTAAGGTTGTCGCTGATTTGCCTCCTGTCCGAAGGACATCTTTTAATCGAAGACGTCCCCGGCGTCGGTAAAACCACGTTGGCGCAGGCGATCGCGCGCGCTTTCGATTGCGCATTCCGCAGAATCCAGTTCACCAGCGATTTGCTTCCTTCCGACATAACGGGCGTTTCGATATTCGATCCGTCCGAGGGAAAATTTAATTTTCGCAAAGGGCCGATTTTCGCCAATATAGTGCTGGCGGACGAAATCAACCGCGCCGCTCCGCGAACGCAGAGTGCGCTGCTCGAAGCCATGAGCGAAGGAAAGGTCAGCGTCGATGACGCCACGCGCGCTCTGCCGCGTCCTTTCATGGTTGCCGCCACGCAGAATCCTGTCGAACATCATGGAACCTATCCGCTGCCGGAATCGCAGCTTGACCGTTTCCTGATTCGTATTCGCATGGGATACCCGAATCGCGCCGCCGAAAAAGAATTGCTGCGCCGCACGGACGACGGCTATAACGCGGAAAACGATGCTGTCGCGCGGGTGTGTACGGCTGATGATATTATTGCGGCACAGGCGCATGTGCGCTGTATCCGCGTCGATGAATCATTGCTTGATTACCTTATGGCAATCGTTGAAGCCACCCGGAAATCGGAATTCCTGCTGCTGGGAGCAAGCCCGCGCGCGGCGTTATCTCTCCGGCGCGCGGCGCAGGCGAACGCATACATAGAAGGACGCGACTATTGCATACCTGACGATATCAAACAGCTTGCGCCGTTCGTACTGGCGCATCGCCTTACAGTAAGCGCGGATTACTCGTCTCATCACAAACGCAGCGAAGAAGCCGAGGCGATTCTTGCCGAAATACTCAGAAGCATTGAAATCCCGCTTTAATCCGTATGGCAATCAACTTAAGAAGCATATTTTCTTTCGGCCTCACGCGCGCGGGGGGCGCATATCTGGCATTCGTACTGCTGGTATCTCTGGCGGCTGTGCGAGCGGGCAGCAATGCGCTATACGCGCTTCTGGCCGTAACGCTTTCGGCAATCGTTATTTCCGGCATTGTTTCACGAAACACTCTTAAACAACTGGCTCTGACGCTGCAAACTCCCGACCGCATTTTTGCCGGAAAAACCGTAACAACCAGGGTGTCGCTGACAAATACAAAACGTTTGTTCCCTTCCATGGCTATCTTCGTGGGAGAAATGAATCCGGGATCGAAAACCGTGCCGGAAAAACAGCGCCGCACGGTTTTCTTTCCTATTCTCCGGGCCGGCGAAACCCGTTCCGCGCGTCTTGAGCAAACATTTACGCGCCGTGGCCACAGGCGGCAAACGCTCCAGGTCGTCACCAGATTCCCTTTTGGATTATTTCAACGTCGGGATCCGCTGCCCACGCAGGAATTACTTGTATATCCCGCGATTGGAGAAATTCCGGAGCATTTGCAAGCCGATGTTCAGCAAGGCAGGCGGGAAAGCCGTTTGCGCGGTTCGGGAGAGAATTTCTATTCAATCCGCGAATACCATGAAGGTGAAAGCGCCCGCGTCATCGACTGGAAAGCGACTGCGAAATCGCAAAAACTGATGGCGCGCGAATATGCCCGTGAGGATGAAATAAACTGCCTCCTGATTCTGGATACATACTACCGCGTAAAGTCCGGGTTTTCCGATGAATCCTTTAAGGATTCATCGGAAAACCCGGACTTTACGGAACACAATACGACTTCACGGGAAATACTCGAGCAGATGAACATCGAAAATAAAGATCAGGCTGACGAATCTTTTGAAAAAGCCGTTTCTTTGGCCGCTGGATTTGCCGCGTATTTCATAAAGAAAGGCGCCGCGCTGGAATTTCTTACTCCGGAAGTTCATATTCCATCAGGTTCCGGCGAAAGTCATCAGTATCGGATTCTGGAAGCTCTTGCCATTGTGCGGCGTCAGGCGGAGGTGAAACTATTTCAGTCTGCCGGTCAGGCGGAAAGAAAACCCGCCGTGGATTTGCAAAAACTGATTTCGAATCAGGCGTTCAGCATCATTTTAACGCCGCTTACCGAAGAAAACTTTCCGCCCGCGATAAGACGTTTCGCGCGGATAATTTCATTCCAAAACTATGACATTTAATCAGCATCTTTTTAAAATTTTGTCATTCTGTCTGATAGGATCGGCGTCGGCAGCCGCCGCGGCTTCCGGAATTGCTGGTTCTCTTTCGATATCGCTTTTCGCGGTGGCATTTGCCGTGTGCATATTTGCCGATACATCCCGTCTGAAAAATCTTCTTCCCGCGCGTTTTTTCATCTTCACGGCAATCGTTTATCTCTGTTTCATGCCTGTGGACTATTTCCTGTTATCGTCTGACTGGCAAAGCGTATTGCTTCACGCTCTTTGGTTCATGACCGTGTTGAAATTCATCACACGCGCGAACGATAAGGACTGGCCGCCGCTGTATTTCCTGGGTTCTATCCAATGGATTCCAACCGCTTCGCAGCCGACGGGAACGATATTCTGGATTTGCTTCGCGGTATTCATCGTGTCCGGCATATCCGCGCTGATGCTTTTTCTTGTTACGAATCACCATATAAAAATCACGGCCGCTGACGCATTTGACGTTAAGGATAATATTGAAACACCCGGTTTCCCTTTCCGGGCTTTTTTCATATCCGCAACCGGAATCACGGTCGCGGTAACAGCCGCCGCAATCCCGCTCTTTTTCCTGTTTCCGCGGCTGCCGATGAAAAGCGGCGCGCAGGTTTCGTCCGATACGGTTTCATCATATGCCGATTTATTTGATGATATTGAAACAATAGAACTCGGCCGTTCCGGTCTTCCGCAGCAACCGGAAACCATCGTCATGCGCGTAAAAACGGATGTTCCGCTAAATCGTCTTCCTTTCGACCTGAAATGGCGGGGAATCTCTTACGACCACTATGATGGCCGCGCGTGGACGCTTCGCCGACGAGAACATCTGTCCATCGCCACACAGGGAAGTTTTTATAAACTTGAAGAATCAGTCCTGGGTTCCGAACTGGTGCGGCAGACAATTTTTATGGAAGAAACGCTGACAAATACGGTCTATGCCGCGCACAGGGCGCTCGCGGTTTCCGCAGGCGCGGGATTTCTGCGGCGTGATGGGTCAGACAATCTTTTCACGCAATATACGACAAGTGGCAAAACGGATTATATTGTCGTTTCCGACACAACCCTGCCTGATGCCGAAATGATTCCCGACTGGGCTGCCATTCCGGAAGACATACGAGCGACATGGCTGCAACTTCCGGAACTTGACCCGCGTATCGCCCAACTTGCGAACGAAATCACTCACGGATACGGGCGGCAATACGAAAAGGCCATCGCGCTTGAAGCATGGCTCAGCGCGAATTATGCCTACACTACGACGCTTCCCAAAATTTACAACACGCCTGAAAGCGGCGACCCGCTCGCCGTTTTTTTGTTCGACGCGCACGAAGGGTATTGCGAATATTTCGCCACGGCAATGACTGTCATGCTGCGCGCTGTCGGGATTCCCGCCCGTATTACCAGCGGATTTCTCGCCGGTGAATACAACCCCATCGGCGGCAGTTGGACGGTTCGCAGGAAACACTCGCACATTTGGACTGAAGCATGGTTTCCGCCTTATGGCTGGATAGAATTTGACGCAACTCCCGCGGAAGAATTTCTCGCGGAACCGTTTCGCGCAAACCTTTTCGCCAACATTTTTGACGCCGCCGGATTATGGTTGAGGGAAAACGTATCAGGTTACGACGCGGCGCGGCAATACAGCGTAATCAGCGGGTTTTTTACGCGCGTCAACCAGGCTGAAGATCGCGCCGGAGAGTTTCTTTCTTCTTCCGCGAACCGCGCTCGCGGCGTTTTTCATCTATTGCCGCAGCCGGCGGCGGCAACCATCACGGCATTGATTATTTTATTTATCGTGGTTTTTGGGATTTTAATACTCAGGCGGACCCGGCGGTGGATTCCCGGCAAATTCCGATGGATCAAACAAACCCCGCGGACAGACGCAGTCTATTTTTACGCGCAAGCGCTTGTTTTTCTAAAATCTCGGGGTTTTATACCGGAAAAAGCTCAAACGCCACTGGAATTTGCAAAGAGCCTCGACGCGCATCCCGCAGCGGGCGCATTGCTTGATCTGACGCGGTTTTATTATGAAGTCCGTTTCGGTGATCCGGAGATTCCATTCCCGCGCGCTAAAGCGAGCGCGCTTTGGCATTCGTTAAAAACCGCATTTAAATAGCCCGGATGTTTAATCGCAGGGGCGGTTTGCAAACCGCCCCTGCGATACTTCCGTTATTCCCACCCTGTCGGCGCGTTGTAATCCTCAACAAGGCCAAGGGCTTCGATTAAAGCATTACCAGCCGTTTTTAAAGCCTGCGTCAGACATGTAACCGATGGCCTCAATTTCGTGTATCCGGCCGTCGCGGATTTTATAAACATGCGCCGCAGGCAGGTCGAACGCGCCGAAACTGTTCTTTCGTTCCATCACTCCGGGAACGCCGGTAATTTTCATAACTTCTGGTTCGCCGGTATGCCGAAAAACCGAAAATGCCATAACCAAACCGAGTTCTTCATCCACGGCAAAAATACGGCGGTCGTTAATGTCGGAGATGTAATCCATAACGCCGGTAGAAAGCTGTTCACCGCATTTCATTCTGCCAAAAACGCCAAGCTCGGCGCTGAGATCAGCCGTTGGATTATTGACGACGATCATGCCGTTTTCCCTACGCTGGCAGGCGTCCGCGAACGGCGCGACATTACCGTCGTTCCGGAGTATGGCGTCGTAATATGAATTTGCAATCTCCATCATTTTGTCTCTATTAATGCGCTGCAGCTTAGGCAGCCGCTCAATTAACGCCGGACGCAGTTTTGACATATTTGCTTCCAGCGGTTGATCGCCATGAACGACCAGGTGATCGACTTCGGTGATTTTGCCGTCTATTCGTCCGTCGGCGATCATAATGCGTATAGCAGCGATAGTAGGTTTATTGTTTTCCTGAATAACGCCCAAAAAACCGACTTCGCCTCTGTCAGGATCGGCCGTTATGATTTTGAACGTCGTCGGGCCGCCGGTAGCTGTCTGCCAGAGACCGCTGTTTGTTCCGATAACTTCGCCGTTTTCCACGATCTTCACGTTGGATGCCAGCGGCAGCGATGAAGCGTCGTGCTTTGCGAGGGCGGCAAGGTAATTATCCATAATATCCACCAGGCATTTGCGGGTGCAGGTCCAACCGTCGCTCGCCTGGTAAGGCACACCAGTAAGGGCATTCGTTTCGATTTCGTAAACCTGGCCGTTTTTGACCTTGTACAAGTGCATCGCGGGAACGGTGAATTGCCCCCAGGTGTTGGGAATTTCCGTTATGCCGGGTACATTTCTTACCGGAAACGGGTTTGGTTCGCCGTCGTGATTCATCATGGAAAAGATCATCACCAGTCCCATTTCTTCATCAACGGCGGCCACACGCCGCTGATTCATTTTCGTAATGTACCCCGCGTTGCCGGTTGACAGTTGTTCGCCGCATTTCATCGGGACGATAGCGGCCATGAAGCGCGCAAACACATCCGCCGATTCCGGAAGTGCGGCACGCTGAGACTGATTATTTGAAGTCGCCATGCCGTTTTCAATCCGCTGACAGTCGTCTGCAAAAGGTGCGAGCGTCCCGTCGCTGAATTCAATTGCTTCATAATAGCCCATGGCAGCCTTTATCATCTGGTCGCGCGGAACGCGTTCGGCGGAGGTCAGCTTTGTTACAAGACCTTCGCGTGGCATAATAAGCGTATCAGGCACCCCATTATCCAAACCCAGCGGCGATACCATATGATCAATTTCCGTGATCTGACCGCTTACGACCTTCAGGCGCGCGCTGAGAAACCTGGGATTGCCGTCGCTTTCGATGATGCCCAAAAAGCCGATCTGGTTGCTGATCGGGTCGGATACATAGACCTTAAATTCGGTCGGTCCGCCGGTCATGGTTTTCCATAGGCCTTCGCCGATTGGCGTAGGTGTGATGTTTTCCACCAGCTTCACGTCAGCGGCAAGCGGCAATCCGGATGGATCGTGCTTTAACACGGCCGCAAGATATTGGTTCATTAATCTTATAAGCGGTTCGCGATCTGCCGTAGCCGCCTCTCTGGTGCCCGTGCCGCCGCAACCGCCGGCAAATAACGCGCACAAAAGAATGGTAAGAATGACTGTCTTTTTTTTCATAACCTCTCCGTAAATTTTATTTAGTCCAATATGAAATATACTATATGAAATCGCGGACAATTCTTAATGCATTCTCCGCCATAGTGTCCATTTCATGATCGTTTTCGGCGCGCAGCCATATAATTTCCCTGTCGGCGCGGAACCAGGTGATCTGGCGTTTTGCGTAGCGGCGGCTCTCCATCTGCGTACTTTCGACAGCCTGCGCCGGCGTGATTTGTCCCGCCAGGCATTCAACAGCCTGCCTGTAGCCGATCGCTTTGAACGCCGGACACGTCGCGGGATAAATCTCTAAAAGCCCGCGCGTTTCGTCAAGCAGGCCGTTTTCAAACATCCGCTCCACTCGCAGATTTATTCTTTGATACAGCAATTCCCGCGGCATATCGATGCCGATTTTCAACCATCGGTAGCCTGTCAGGGCGTCGCGGGGCTGGTTTTGCCACCAGCTCATATTTTTTCCGCTGACCAGATGGATTTCACAGGCGCGAATAATCCTATCGGCGTCGTTAATCGCGATTCTCGCGGCTGATTCCGGATCGATCCGCTTCAGAAAGCGGTGAAGGATATTTGTTCCTTTTCGTTGAATAATGGCGCGCATCCGCGCCCGCAGTTCCTCCGAACGCTCAGGCCCTTCGAAAAGGCCGTCAATAAGAACGCGAAGGTAAAACCCCGTGCCGCCGACGACAATCGGAAGCCGTCCGCGTCCGCTGATTTCATTAATTGACTGCCGCGCCTGGCGCTGATAATCCCCGGCGGAAAACTCACGATCAGGGTCGGAGACGTCAATCATGTGATGCGGAACACCTTCACGCTCTTCGGGCGTAACTTTTGCGGTTCCGATATTCATACGCCGATATACCTGGAGCGCGTCGCAGCCGACTATTTCTCCATTGAACGCGCGCGCCAGCATGATTCCGAGACGGGAT
>Ga0082212_10003236_pt1 | contig 23219 bp, 17 predicted proteins | sample TergutNt197P3_FD_71548 | JGI IMG/M metagenome (GOLD analysis project Ga0082212, IMG submission 71548) | Neocapritermes taracua P3 segment gut microbial communities from Petit-Saut dam, French Guiana - Nt197 P3 | ecosystem: Host-associated > Arthropoda: Insects > Digestive system > Gut ...
CCATGAGCGTGCGCGAGAACATCACGATACCGTCGCTTGCCCGGCTCAGCAGGAGGGGGTTCGTGGACAGCGAGAAGGAAGAGGCGCTGGCGGTCGAATATGTCGACAAGCTGAGCATCAAGACGCCGACCACGGAGCAGAAGATCGCGAACCTTTCAGGCGGCAACCAGCAGAAGGTCTGCCTGGCGAAGTGGCTCGCGGTCAACCCGAGCGTGATCGTGATGGACGAGCCCACCAGGGGCGTGGACGTCGGCGCGAAGGCCGAGATACACAAGCTGATAGAAGGGCTCGCGAAGGAAGGGATAGCGGTCATCATGATCTCGTCGGAACTGCCCGAGATCATGGGCGCCAGCGACAGGATCATAGTGCTGTATGAAGGCAGGCAGACCGGGGAGATCGAAGTGGACGACAGCGTGACGCAGGAGCTGATCATGAAGAACGCCACCGGCCTGCAATGACGGGCGGCGGAAGGAATGCCGGGGACAAAGGAGGGAAGGCCATGCCTTACGAAAAGAGATTCCAACTGGATATGTACCAAAAGATGCTGGAACTGCGCGTATTCGAGGCGACGGTGCAGCGGATGTACGAAGAGGGGTTCATCCCCAACTCGGCCCACCTGTACGTAGGGCAGGAAGCTATCGGCGCGGGCGTCGCCATGGCGATGCGCGATGACGATATCATGCTCCCGTCCCACCGGGGGCATGGCACGATACTCGCGAAGGGCTGCGACATGAACCGCATGATGGCCGAGCTCTTCGGCAAGGCCGACGGCTATTGCAAGGGCAAGGGCGGCTCCATGCACCTCGCGGTCGCGGACCATAATGTGATGGGCTCGATCGGCATCGTGGGTTCGAATATGTCGCTGGCGGCCGGCGCGGGCATGGCCGCCAAGAAGAACGGGACGGGGCAGGTCGCCGTCTGCTTCTTCGGCGACGGCGCGGCCAACAGGGGGACGTTCCACGAAAGCATGAACCTCGCTTCCATACTCAAGCTGCCCATCATCTATGTGCTCGAGAACAATTTCTACGCCATATCCGAGTGCTCCCGCGACATGACCAATATCGAGAAATTCTCCGTGCGCGCGGGCGGCTATGGCGTGCCGGGCGAGACGGTGGACGGAAACGACCCCTGGGCGGTGTACGAATCGGCCTTGAAGGCCATGGAGCGGGCGCGCGCCGGCGAAGGCCCCTCCCTGCTCGAGTACGTGACCTGGAGGCATTACGGGCACTACGAGGGCGACCCGGACGCGAGGCAGTGGATATACCGCAGCAAGGAAGAGCACGAGGAATGGATGAAGAGGGATCCTATACCGATTGCCAGGGCGCGGTTCTTGGAGGGCCAGGTCGCCACCGAGGGCGAGCTCCTGGCCATCGAGGATTCGGTGTACAAGGCGGTCGGGGCCGCTGTCGAGTTCGCGCACCAAAGCCCCTGGCCGGACGCAAGCGAAACCTATACGGACGTTTACGCGGTTTGACAGCTTTGCCGGAGGGCAGGAAGGAGAGAATTGGCATGAGGGAAATCACATACAGGGACGCGGTGATAGAGGCTCTGGATATCGAATTGGCGCGCGACCCCAAGGCGTTCCTGGCCGGCGAGGATATCGGCTGTTTCGGCGGCGCTTTCGGCGCGTCGGCCGGCCTTCAGGAAAAGCACGGCAAGGACAAGGTGATCGACACGCCGATAAGCGAGACCGCGATCAGCGGGCTGGGCGTCGGCTCGGCGGTGCTTGGCTACAGGCCGATCATAGAGATCATGTACATGGACTTCATCGGCGTGTGCATGGACGAGATAATGAACCAGGCGGCGAAATTCCGCTATATGTTCGGCGGGCAGTTCGAGGTCCCTGTCACGTTCCGCATGGTAGGCGGAAGCACCGTATACGGGGCGGCGCACCATTCGCAGAGCCTTGAGGCGCTCCTGTGCCACATACCCGGGCTCAAGGTCGTGATGCCGGGGACGCCGGCCGACGTCAAGGGCCTGATCGCCTCCGCCGTGAAGGACAACAACCCTGTGATCGTGGTGGAGCACAAGGGCCTGTACAACATGAAGGGGCCGTGCCCCGAAGGGGAGCATTTCGTCCCCATCGGCGAGGCGGAAGTGGTGCGCGAGGGCGGTGACGTGACGCTCGTGACATGGAGCCTTATGCGCCACAAGTGCGTCGAGGCAGCCGAGAAGCTGGCGGCGGAGGGCATAGAATGCGAGATTATAGACCTGCGTTCGCTGCGCCCGTACGACAAGGAAGCCGTCTACAAATCAGTGAAGAAGACAAACAAGCTGGCTATCGTCCACGAAGCCAACAAGACAGGCGGCTGGGGCGCGGAAATCGCGGCGGATGTCGCCTGCGCCTGCATAGACTACCTGGACGCCCCGATACTCAGGGTGGCCGGGCCGGACACCACCATACCTTTCAGCCCGCCGCTTGAGGAGGAGTTCCGGGTCAACGCCGACAACGTGATAGAGGCCGTCAGGAGCATAGCGGGCTGAGGAGGCAGGCGCGGCCTGGCAGGCGCCGAGCAATGCGGCCTGGCAAGGGCGCGGCAGGCGCGGCTTGGCAAGCGTACAGCAACGCGGCTTGGCAAGCGTACAGCATTTAAGGAGGGAATAAATGGCGCAGAGGGTTGTAATACCGCGCATGGGCCAGACCATGACAGAGGGCCTGATCGCGAAATGGCACAAAGCCGACGGCGACGCCGTGCAGCCGGGGGACGACATCTACGAGCTGGAATACGACAAGGCCACGAGCGTCGTGCAGGCCAGGGCAGGGGGGATACTGAAGCTTTTATATAAGGAAGGCTCTATCGTCCCGCTGGGCGAGGCCGTCGCGGTGATACTGGAAGGCGGCGAGGCCTATGACCCATCCATGGCCAAAGGCGCGCACAGCGTGGCGAACGCCGCCCAGGGCGGCGCGGCCGAGGCGCCGGATATGGAGGCGGACGGCTTGGAGGCGGGATCTCCGGACGGCGCGGAGGCGGGATTTCCGGACGGCGAAAAGCCGCTTGTGGTGGCGACGCCGCTGGTACGCAGCCTGGCCAGGCAGAGGGGCATCGACATCCGGGAATTGGCGCGGGACGGCAAGAGGGTGACGAAGCAGGACCTTGAGGCGTACTTGGCGAAACAGGAACCCCGGCCCGCCGCGCAGGATGCCGTCCAGGAGGAAGGCGAAGAGGGCGAGGAAGGTGGCATAAGGGTTTCCCCGCACGCGAGGAAAATAGCGGCGGAGCATGGCATCGACATCGCGGCCATCGTGCCCAAAGACGGGAAGCGCATCACAAGGGACGACGTGCTGTCCTATTACGTGCTGCAGCCTGCGCCGCCGCGCGAAGAGGCGCCGCCGGAGGAAGCCGCGCTTGAGGCGCCGCTGGAAGAAGCCGCGCGTGAAGAGGCGCCGCTGGAGGAAGCCGCGCTTGAGGCGCCGCTGGAAGAAGCCGCGCTTGAAGGGCCGCCGCTGGAAGAGTCCACGCCGGAAGAGGCGCCGCCGGAGGAAGCCGCGCTTGAGGCGCCGCTGGAAGAGTCCACGCCGGAAGAGGCGCCGCTGGAGGAGCCTTTGCCGGAAGGGCCTTCGCGGGAAGGGCCATCGCTGGAAGCGCGCAGGGTCCCCATGAAGGGCATGCGCAAGGCGATTGCCGCCAATATGGCGAAAAGCTATTTTACCTGCCCGGTCGTGACGCTGACAACCGACGCGGATATGGGCGCGCTCTTGAAGATGCGCGAGGAATGGAACGAGGAGTTCGCTTCGGGCGGGGCGAAGGTCACGGTGACGGACATGCTGATAAAGGCCGTCGCGAAGGCCCTGCTCGAGCATGGCATCGTCAACACATCGCTCGACGGGAACGAGATCGTCTACCACGACGAGGTGAATATCAGCGTCGCGGTGGCGCTGAAGGATGGGCTGGTCGTCCCCGTGGTCAGGGACGCGGACAAACTGGGCCTCCGCGGGATTGCCGAGGAAACCAGGCGGCTGGTGGGGCTGGCGCATTCGGGGCGCCTGCGCGCCAGCGATATGAGCGGCGGGACGTTCACGGTCACGAACCTTGGGACGTTCGGGATCGACGCCTTCACCCCGATCATCAACTACCCGCAAAGCGCCATACTGGGCGTGGGCCGCACCGTCAAGAAGCCCGCGGTGGAGGGGGACAGCATCGTCATCCAGCAAAGGGCGGCGCTCAGCTTCACCCATGACCACCGCGTGATAGACGGCGCGCCGGGCGCGCTTTTCCTGCAGTCGGTGGTGCGGTATATAGAAAAGCCGTTCCTGCTTTTGACGGATTGAAGGCGCCGCTGACGGGCTGAAGGAGATTGTATGACACTTGGGAACCAAACAAACGGGCCGGGGAAGCCGGACGGCAAGCAGGACGCGGACGTCATTGTCATCGGTGGCGGGCCAGGCGGCTATGTCTGCGCGCTCAAGCTGGCGGTACTGGGCAAGTCCGTGATACTTATTGAAAAAGACAGCCTGGGCGGGACCTGCCTGAACAGGGGCTGCATCCCGACAAAGGCGCTGCTGCACAGCGCGGGGCTCTATGCCCTGATGAAGGGCGGCGCGTCCGGGATGGGCGTGACGGCCGATAATGCCCGGCTCGATACCGCGCAGGCGAACGCGTACAAGCAGAAAACGGAGGACACGCTCGTGCGCGGCGTACAGGGTCTTCTGAGGGCGCGCGGCGTGAGCGTGGTGAAAGGCGAGGCAGCCTTCGCGTCCCATCACGCGATTTCCGTCGCGATGCCGGACGGGGCGGAAACGACGCTGGCGGCGCGGGACATCGTGATTGCCTCCGGGTCGCGCGCGGCCATGCCGGGGATCCCGGGCATCGATGGGGCAAACGTGATTTCCAGCACGGAGGCGCTGGAAGTGGCTGAACTGCCAGGGAGCCTGGCAGTCATCGGCGGCGGCGTCATCGGCATGGAGATCGGGTCGGCCTATGCGGGGCTTGGCGTGGATGTGACCATAATCGAAGCGATGCCGGCCCTGCTGCCCGGCATTGACGGCGAGGTGGCGGAGGAATTTGCCAGGCAGGCAAAAAAGATGATGGGCATCGAGACCGGCGCGTTCGTGAAGGGTATCGCGGATACGGAAAACGGCCAAAAACGCGTGGATTATGAACAGGACGGGGCCGCGAAGGAAGTGACGGCGGACAAGGTATTGGTCGCGACCGGCCGCGTGGCGGACATAGAGGGCCTGGGGCTGGACAAGGCCGGCGTCAGGACGGAAAAGGGCCGCGTGGCGGTGGATCGCGCTTTCCGGACGAACGTGGAAGGCGTGTACTGCGTCGGGGACGCGAACGCCATATGCATGCTGGCCCACGCGGCAAGCGCGCAGGGCATGGCGGTCGCGGAAACGATCGCGGGTAAGGCCAGCCACATCTCGCAGGATATCGTGCCGGCCTGCGTGTACGCCGAACCGGAGATCGCGGCGGTCGGGCTTACGGAAGAGCAGGCGGCCGAAAAAGGGCTTGACTATAGAACGGCGAAATTCCCGTTCCGCGCGAACGGCAGGTCGCTGGTCCTGGGCCGGACAGAAGGCTTTGTAAAGATCGTGGCGGGCGCCAGGTACGGGGAAATCCTGGGGGCGCACATGATAGGCCCCCATGTAACGGAACTCATCGCCGAGTGCGCGCTGGCCATAAAAATGGAGGCCTGCGTGGAAGACATCGCGAACCTCATCCACGCCCACCCGACGGTGAGCGAAAGCATCATGGAGGCGGCGGAGGCCTGGCTTGGCGAGGGGATACACTCTGTTTAGGAAAGGATTGCGATGCTAAAGGACAAAATGATCGCGCCGCCGTTTTTCGAGATCGGGGTAAAGAACTATCTCTATGGCGACCGGATAGCGGAACTGGCGCTCGCGGCGGACCGCGCGTCACGGGACTATGGCGTGGATATCATATTCACGACCCCGTACGCCGATATCCGCGCGGTCGCGGAGAAGACGGAAAGCATATTCGTTATCGCGCCGCATATGGACGCTGAGCCAATAGGGCGCGGCCTGGCAAACGTGCTGCCTGAGTCGATAAAGGCCGCAGGGGCGCGGGGCGTGATGCTTAACCATGTGGAAAAGCCCCTGACGTTCACCGTGCTGGAGAGGGCTATCGCGCGCGCGCGGGAAACCGGGCTCTTTACCGTCGTGTGCGCCGACACTGTAGCGGAAGCCAGGGCGGCCGCGCTGCTTGGCCCGGATATCATAGTGGCCGAGCCGGCCGGGCTGATCGGCACCGGCAAGGGGGTTGACGCTTCCTATATGGAGGAAGCGATAGGCGCGGTCAAGACCGTCAACCCGGATGTCATGGTCCTCGTTAGCGCAGGCATCAGCAACGGCAAGGATGTTTACAACGTAATGTCACGGGGGTGCGAGGCTACGGGCACGTCAAGCGGCGTGGCGCTGGCAAAGGACCCGGTACAGATGATCGACGAGATGGCGGCCGCCGTGCGCAGCGGATGGGACGCTTTTCACAGTTAATGACAATATGGAGGGAATGCGATGATCGTTTACAATGAATTATTCAAGATACAGTCGGACAGGCGTCCAACATTTGACGACGTGACAGAGAAGGTAAGGGAAATAATTGCCGCGTCGGAAGTAAAAAACGGCAGCGTGCTGGTGTATTCCCCCCATACCACCTGTTCTGTCCAGATCCAGGAGTACTCGGACGGGCAGACATATTGGGAGACAGAGCTCATCATGCAGGACCTGGTTGACGCGCTTACGAAGATCGTGCCCACATGCACGGCGGAAGGGCAGTACCTGCATCCCTGCCAGAAACACGTCGACGACGCGGCAAGGCTGCGCGGCGAGCACTCGAGCTGGTGCCTCAACACGGACGCGCATATCAGGTCGGTGATCATGGGGCGTTCCGTCACCGTGCCCATCATCGACGGGGAGATGCAGCTCGGGGAGTTCGGGTGCATCTATTTCGGCGACTGGGACCAGATTCGCGCGCGCGAGCGGACGGTGGTCGTGCAGGTCCAGGGGATTTGACCGCCCCTTGAGAAGAGGCCGGCTTTATGGCAGTGAAACGGGTTCGCAACGGCAAACCGCCTGATGTATAGGAGAACGGCCGGCTATTTGGCAGTTTAAAAAGACGGATAAAAAGGCGCGGTCTAGATGAATGGGTTGTAAAACCGCCCGTGGTTTGAAATGCCCAGCAATACGGCAACCGCGATCAGGGCCGCGCTGACGGCTACGACGGCGTAGTCCGCCTTCGTGAAGGGCCGGTACCGGTACCAGGTGCGGCTCTTTTCCTTGCCGAAGCTCCTCAGCTCCATCGCGTACGCGATTGTATCGATCCTGTCTATGCTCGTGACGATCAACGGGAAAATGATGGTGACGGCGGCCTTTATCCGCTGGTGGAGCTTCACGTTTTTGGACATGTCCGCGCCGCGCGCCTGCTGGGCCTGGCTGATCTCAAAGTACTCCCTTTGGAGGGTGGGTATATACCTGAGCGCCAGCGACACTGAGTAGGCGGCCTTGTAGCCTGCGCCGACCTTGTTCAGGGAGGAAGCGAACTCGCTGGGCTCGGTGGTCACGAAGAATATCAGGGCGAGCGGCATTATCGAGAAATACTTGAGCGTGACGTTGAGCTGGTAGAAGAGCTGTTCCGCGGTCACGGTGTAGCGGCCGATGAGCTCCGCGTACAGGTGGCGCGTCCCGTATATGGCGACCCCTTCCTCCGGGGAGAAGAGGAAGATGAAGACATTGTTCAAGATCATGAAGATGCCGATGAGCGTGAGTATGACTTTCAGGTCCTTTAAGGGCACCCGGGAGACTGCGAACATCGTGCAGGACCCGGCGATGACGGCAATCAGGAACCTGGTGTCGTAAGTGATCATGCAGGCCAGGCTGACGAGCACGACCATGAGAAGTTTCGACGCCCCGGCCAGCCGATGGACCGGCGATTGTTTCGGGATGTACCCGAGGCCCAGCCCCCTGGCCATATTATCCGCGCCCTCCCTTGCCGGGTTCGCTGCCTGTGTTGCCTGGCTCTTTCTTGTCGGGTTCGCTGCCTGTGTTGCCTGGCCCTTTTTTGTCGGGTTCGCTGCCTGTGTTGCCTGGCCCTTTCTTGTCGGGTTCGCTGCCGATGAAGCGCCTTATCAGGCCCGGCGCGTCCTCGATGCCGCAGAGGGCCGCCAGATGGAAAAGGCTTGTCTCCTTCAGGCTTGCCGCCTGCGTCAGGCCGATATCGCAGAGCAGGTCCGCCGAGGGTATGTCGGCCAGCATCTTCCCGGCCGAAAAGGCGAGCGTCCTGGGCGCGTACTCGAGCATCAGGTGCATGTCATGGGTTATCAAGAGCACGGTCACGCCCTGCTTGTTGAGCGTCTTCAAGAACTCCATGATGTCCGTGTAGTGGCGGTAGTCCTGCCCGGCGGTCGGCTCGTCCAGGATGACGATCTCGGGCGACATCACGAGCACGGAGGCAATCGTGACGCGCTTCTTCTGGCCGTAACTCAGCGCCGAGACGGGCCAGTCGCGGAAGGGGCGCAGCCCGCAAATCGAGAGGGCCGATTCCACCCGGTCGGCTATCTCCGCTTCGGGCAGGCCGCGGCCGCTCAGGGCGAAGGCCACTTCGTCGAAGATCATGGGCTTGCATATCATCTGGTTCGGGTTTTGCATGACGTAGCCGATGTGTTCGGCCCGCTTCGCGATGCTGGTTTCGCAGAGGTCTTCGCCATCCAGCGAGATAGACCCGCTTGTGGGTTTCTCGAATCCGCAGACAAGCTTCGCCAGCGTGCTTTTCCCCGCGCCGTTGGCGCCGACGATCGCCGCGATTTCCCCTCTGGCGATGGAGAAGGTCACGCCCTCAAGGGCGGGGCGGGGGGCGTCCAGATAGGTAAAGCTGATATTGTCCACGCTCAGGAACCCGCCTTCGCGGGCAGCCGCGGGCGGCGGGCTTTCCCTGGCGTGCCAGAGGCGGACTGCCTCCATGTCCGTTTCGGAAAGCTCAAGCGAGCTTATATCCGAATACTTATGCCCCTCCGCCAGCGGCACGCCCGCGTATTTGAGGGCGGTGATATACAGGGGCTCGCGCAGGCCCGTTTCCCTCAACAGGCCGCTTCTCAGCATGTCGTCGGGCGGGCTGTCGGCTATTATCCTCCCTTCATGCATGAGGACGATCCGGTCGATATCCCGGTACAGGACGTCCTCGATGCGGTGCTCGATGATGATGACCGTCGTGCCGGTCTCCCTCATTATGCGGTCTATGAGCGCTATTGCCTGCTTGCCCGTGGCCGGGTCCAGGTTTGCCAGGGGCTCGTCAAAGAGCAGGACCTTGACGTTCTCCACTATCACGCCGGCCATGCTCACGCGCTGTTTCTGCCCGCCGGACAGCTCGAAAGGGGACGCTTCCAAGGCGTCCCCTATACCTGTCAAGTCTGCCGCGCCCTTTACGCGGGCAAGCATTTCCGCCTGGGCGACATTGTTGTTCTCCAGCGAGAAGGCGATATCCTCGCCGGCCGTCAGCCCCACGAACTGGCCGTCCGTATCCTGCAGCACGGTGCCGATCGTACGGGACAGCTCGAAGACGCTCTGCTCCTTTGTCTCGATGCCGTTCACCAGCACGCGGCCTGTGGCCGTGCCGGGGTTGCTGAACGGGATGAGGCCGTTGACGCAGTGCGCCAGGGTGCTTTTCCCGCTGCCGGACTGGCCGGCGATGAGCACTTTTTCCCCGGGGTATATGGCCAGGTCGATATCGTAGAGCGTCGGCTCCGCCTGGGCCCTGTACTGGAACCCGAAGTTTTCAAACAGTATTATCGGCTCCCTCATATGGGGGTCAATCCCTGGCCCTCATTCGGGAGGCCAATCCTTTTCCCTCATACGGCCGCTTCATGCGTTATCCTCACTCGGCCGCTTCATCCTTTTTGAGGCTGCCCGTCTTTGGCCTGGTCTTGCTGTAGATGAACAGCAGCAGCGAGCCTATTATCGCCGTGGTAACCGCGTTGGACACGCCCGCGATGAGGCCCTGCACGAAGACCTTGTCGGAAGGCTCGGCGTAGATGAGTATATCCAGCACCGGGGCTATGACGCCCCAGCCGACCAGGTGGATCACGGCGGTCCATATGCAGAACTTCGCGACAACCTTGCCGTTGTCGAACTCGCCCTCGGCGACCTTGACTTTCCTCAAGATGAATCCGAAGCCGAAGCCGACCAGGGTCGAGACGATGATCCAGCTCCACCACAGCCCGAAGCCCCACGACAGGTCCGTGAGCGTATGGCCGATAAGGCCGATGAGCAGGCCCGCGATCGGGCCGAACAAGGCGGCGAAGAACCCGAGCACCGCGTACTGGAACGAGATATAGGTATTTGCGAATACGGGGATGGAGGCAAAGCGTGCCAGCAGGAAGAACAAGGCGGCGCCGATGCCTATGGCTACTACAGTCCTAACGGTGAATTTTTGCATAATAACTCTCCTTTCAAACTCCCTTGATGCTAATAATTATGCATGAAAAAATGCACCCTCACTATATCATATCTTTGCGCGTTTATAGTTGGAAAATATGATAGGATAACGGAAAAAGATAGGGCAAGGACAGGGCGTAAAAACAGGGCGGATAGGGCAGGAAAGATAGAAGCGGACAGGCAGAAAAGGGCAGTCTAAACCGGGCAGATAAAGCAACGCAGGAAGACACAGCGCAGGAAGATACAATACAGGAAGAAACAACGCAGGAGAAACCAGGCCGACTTGAAAAAGGAGAGGAACCATGCTTAGCAAAAAAGACATTTACCGTTATACGGGCAACACGTCACAACTATTCTATTCTACTATGTACCGGCTTTGCGAGGGGCGCGGAGCGGGGATGCGCGCGGTCGAGGTGAACAACGGGGGCGGCCTGGAGTTCACCGTCTATCCCGACAGGGCGATGGACATAGGCAGGTTCGCGATAGGCGGGACCAACTGCTCCTACCTGAGCAAGTCCGGGCCGGTGGCCCCCGCTTGCTACGACGACAAGGGCGCCGGCTGGCTCAAGTCGTTCCAGGGCGGGTTCCTCGCGACCTGCGGCCTCACGCAGGTAGGGTCGCCAAATTCCTGCGACGGGGAGGAGCTGGGCCTGCACGGCGACGTCGGCACAGTGCCGGCGAGCGAGTTTTGCCACTTCGTCGACATGGACGGGGAAGTTCCCGAGATCGTGCTCAAAGGGAAGATGCACTGCGGGCGCGCGCTCGGCCCCTACCTCGTAATGACGCGCGAGATCCGCGTGAAATGCGGCGACAACAAGGTCTGCCTGACGGACAGGGTCGAAAACCGCGGCACGGCGCGGCAGCCCTACATGGTCCTTTACCACATGAACATGGGGTACCCGCTGCTTGAGGGCGGCGTCGTGCTGGACACCAACGCCTCGTACGTGGAGCCTGCCGGCGACTACCCGCAGGAGAAACTGGACAGCAGGCTTGTGTTCCCGGACGTGATAGACAGCGGGGACGAGGAAGCTTATTACTACGATACCGTGGCTGGCGAAAACGGCATGTGCTACGCGGGCTTCTACAACGAAAGGCTGGAAAAGGGCATACGCATATGGGTGAAGCCCGGGCAGCTGAAGAACCTCGCCCAATGGAAAAACCCCTTCGCCGGCGACTATGTGATGGGCATCGAGCCCTCCAACTGCAGGACAAAGGGCAGGGCGCAGCAAAAGGAGTACGGGCTCGAATACATCGATCCCTTCGAGACAAAGACACAGGAGCTGGTCATCGAGGCGCTTTAACGGCATAGGGGGCGACCAGGGGTGCCCGATACGCGGACCCGCCCCCCCGGTCGGCGGGACGCCGAGGGCGGCGTCCCCTACGGGCCGTCCCGGAGAAGGGCGCCTGCCGGAAAAACAGGAAAACAAAAACATTGAAAATATGTTATACTAGAGCTCGGCAATTTGCCGGAAAGGATGGCGATTCGCTGGAAAGACAAGCATGAGGAGAAGTACTCAAGAGGCCGAAGAGGATGGTTTGCTAAACCATTAGGTCGCGCGAAGCGGCGCCCGGGTTCGAATCCCGGCTTCTCCGCCAAAAAGTGCCTCGAAGAGGAAGGACGCCTCTTCGAGGCAATGACGAGATTATAGCTACAAAGGTACGTCATCGAACTGGCGCCGGATGGCGTTCTTTCCCTGACAAGCTCTTGGATAGATGAAGGACCGCAACCCGTTCCGAAAGGAAGGGGTTGTATTTTTTAGGGGTATTCCCAAACGTCGGAGAAGAAACCGCCCGAAAGCTTGGCATGCGGGGGAGTTGACATAAAATACCTATTATGTAACAATATGACGAAGCAATTCAAGCCTTTTGTATTTTCGCAGAGTAAAGGGATTGATGATGAATAGTGAAAATGAGATAGTACTTTTTAGGCCAGATGAGACGATTCATCTTGAAGTGATGATTGATGAGGACACCGTTTGGCTCACACAAGCACAGATGGTGGAACTGTTTGAATCGAGCAAGGCGAATGTCAGCGAACATATTAAGCATATTTTTAAAGAAGGCGAGCTCGGAAAGAATGTGGTTGTTCGGAAATTCCGAACAACCACCAGACACGGAGCTATGCCCGGGAAGACGCAGGCTCGTTTAGTCGAACACTACAACCTCGACGTGATTATCTCCGTCGGCTGCCGGACGTCCCCGCTGTGTTCCCGCGCCGCAATGTGTTATGATAGCCGCAGCGGATCTTCAGCGGGACAAGAAGGGACAATTCAATCATGGAGATATGTGGGGACAAGAAAAAATCATTCGCAGCCGTATTTATTTGCTTGTTGTTTTGCATGGCGGGCAGTGGGTGTTCAGCCCAAAGCCAAATTCCGGAGGCCGACACTGTCCAGTATTATATTGTCGAGGAAGCGAATCTATACATTAACGATGAATTGCAGCAAGTCGCGGTTTATTGGAACGACAATTTTTTCCAATCGGAAACGAAGGAGTATGTGCCGCTGCAAGCTTGCATGGAAGCCCTGGGGTGTACCTTTGAACGGAAAAGCCCGGCCAACATCATTATCAGGACCCCGGACAATCGTGAAATCGATATGCTTGTCGGCGATACGACCATTAGCTATACCGGCGGCATAAGGGATGTTGCCCGTGTCCCTTGGGAATATATAGAAGTAGACGGGGTGATCTATTATCCGCTATACGAATTTCCGGAGCTTGTCGATTGTGAAATATTTTTCGAGGGGAAAGATATCCATCTTGATTCCGGAGAATACATCAAGAATAACGATGCTGGCGATGAAATCGTTGGGCAAAAAGTGGATATCGACGTTTATGTCAACGACAAGAAAGTCGAAGCGCTTGTATATACAAACTTAACCATGCCTCCAGTACAAGGCTTGAACAATTTGTGCGACTATGTGCAATTGGAACCCATTATAGAAGCATTGGGCATAGGCCTGCCGGAAACTGCCGAATGGGATTTTATGTTCGATCCTGTCATCATTGACGGCGAGATATATGTCGATTTCTCGGCAATACGTTACAATATCGATGGCAGCTTGAGGCAAGATGATGATTCCAGCATGTATCTTTATTCTGCTGATTATGAGAGGCTTGACATTCCCGCGAATCTGGAGGAAGCATATAAAGCCCTTGACGGGCTTTTGGATCCGGAGGACGTAGACTATATAAGGAACCTTCCGGAGGATGAACTCATTGAGCTGCATTTCGGGCTTGGGACGTGGATTCGCAATAATTGGCTGTATCCGGCAAACAGCAGGCTGTCGGAGTTTTTCTATAGCGCCGGCCTCAACGATCCTGATGGTATGTCGGGGGTCATCCTTCTGGGCTATCATCGTTACCTCAATGGGGAAGAATACGTATTGGATATAGGGGACAGGCCTTGAACGCCGGGAAATCGGTGGAAGCCGGGAAAGCGGTTGGAAGCCGGGAAAGCGGTTGGAAGCGGTTGGAAGCGGTTGGAAGCGGTTGGAAGCGGTTGGAAGCGGTTGGAAGCCTGAAGCCTTTTTGAAGGAGTTGCAGGTTTTTGCTGGATTTTTGCGACGAAATTACACTTGTATTTGATAATGGGCGCGATTTGGCCGGGATATGGTAGATTAAGGAAGAATTATTGCCATAAACTTGAATAACCGGGCAGTATGTGGATAAATTTCCATTTATTATACAGTATTTTTCAATACAAGTGGAAATTCGCCGCAAAAACTGCTATAATTGTCGGATGAAGCAGTTTATCAGCCATCAATCGGCCTTGGAATATTGGCGCAGATGCCGGGAATTGCCCGAAGGCAGTGACAATCGGCGGCGTAAGGACACGCTTCCGGAAAAAACATCAAAGATCGAGCTGTCAGCACTCTTGGGGTTTATTATGCCAGTCCATATATTGGCCAGGAAACAAGGCGACCAACGGATTCCCGATATAGTCACGCAGCATGTATTCCGTGGGGAAACGCCTGCCGGGTGTTTCATGAATGCCGGGAACGGGCTGATGGCAAGCTCGCCGGAGTTCTGCTTTCTTCAGATGGCAGGACAGCTCACGTTGGTCAAGCTTATAGAGTTGGGCTATGAGCTGTGTGGCGTGTACTCGCTTCCAAACGCATGTGACGAGAATGTGCCTGAGAGAGGCTTCTACAACCGCCAGCCGCTTACAAGCATCAAAAAGCTGAAGGCGTTTCTTGACAGCATGCCGGGCGTCAAAGGGCGGAAGAAAGCTATGCGCGCCTTGCGCTATCTGCGGGACGGGTCGGCTTCACCCATGGAGACGAAGCTCGCTATTGTTTTGACCCTGCCCTACATGCTGGGCGGTTACGGGTTCTGCTTGCCGGAAATGAACAAGCGCATAGATATTCCAAAGGCTTCAAGAGAGTTTTTCAGCAAGGATTATTATGTTTGCGACCTGTTTTGGCCTGATGAAAAAATTGCTGTCGAATATGACAGCGACCAGCAACACACGGGATCGAATCGTATCGCAAACGATTCCATCCGGAGAAATGCGCTGGGCATGGAAGGTATCAGGGTCGTATCGGTCACAAAACCGCAGCTTTATGACAGTACGGGGCTGGAAGGGGTTGCCCGGACGATTGCGGGTTACATGGGCAGAAGGCTTTTTTCCAAGAAGAGCGATTTCCCTGACAGGCATTATGAGCTGCGAAAACAGTTGCTTCGGGGTTCATGAGGTTGCTATGAACGAAAACCTTGCAAGTACCGGCAAGAATCCTTAAGGGTACAGTATGATTAGCCATAAGGTGTATAATAAGTAAAGCAATAACATCCAGGATTTGAGGTGGAATATGGAACTGAAAGACGCTATTTATGGCAGGCGGAGCATCCGCAAGTATTTGGACAAACCTGTTCCCCGCGAATTGATACGCGAAATCCTTGAAGGCGCATGCATGGCGCCATCCGGCATCAACCGGCAGCCTTGGTACTTCATGGCCATCACTGACCAAAAAATGCGCGAAAAATACTTGGGGTATATGCATGAGACTTTTGTCAGGTTTCGGCCTACCCTTGAAAAAAGGTTTTCCAGGAACCCGGAGGTGATCGGGGAAACCGGGGCCTTTTTCAATACGCTGGGCGGCGCCCCGGCGGTAATCCTGGTTTTCCTGCTCAATGAAGAATTGAAAGAAAGCGATAACGAAATGACATTGGTCCAGGGTATTGGGGCCGCTATCCAGAACTTGCTCCTCATGGCTTATGACAAGGGGCTGGCATGCTGTTGGACGACCGCCCCTGTCGTTTCCGGATTGGCGGAAGAGATCCGCGCGGAATTCGCCCCGGACAAGGGGGGCTTGTTGGCGGCTGTCACGCTGGGGTATCCGGATCAGGCGCCAAAAGCCCCGCCCAGGCGCGCAGGAAGGTTTGACATAGTCTAATATAGAGCTATAGAGCCTCTTCCGGACGTTCGCTTTCCGGCACCTTTGGCGTCGCGCGGTCGAAGAAGAACGCGATGGCGCCAAGGATGATGGTGATGATGGCGGCTACCAGGAGTACCGGCCTTCCGAGAGAGAGGCCGACACCGGCAGTCAGCGCGTTCATCGCGTACGGGGATATGAACATGCCGAACCCGTTGAAGGCGGTCATCAGGCCAAGCGCCATGGCGGACGCCGCGAACGGATTGATGTCCGTGGACTTGTTGTAGAAATTCGCGCCCGTATAGCCGAGGCCGGCCCCGATGACGACCATTGCCACCACGACCATGCCGATCGTATGGCTCGAGTAGAAAATGAGAAGCCCGGCCGCGCTCGCGAGGTAGCAGAACAGCAGCGAACAGGCCCGGAGGAACTTGTTGATCTTCGCGAAGAAAAGCGAAAAGACAAACGCGACCCCTGTCATTATGGAAAATATCACGCCGGCGGAAGCGGCGTCGCCCATGCCTTCGGAAACGACTATTATCGCGCCGTTCGATATGATGGTCGTGAAGCACATGCACCAGAGCAGGTTGAGCGTGGAAAGCCCGTACTGCCTTGGATATACCTTGACCTTTTCCTCGTCGGCCGTCCCTTTGACGATATCCAACTTTCTCGGCGGTTCCGGAAGGAATATCAACGGGACCGCGAAGAACGCGATGGAAATCGCGTATGCGTAGAATGTATAATGCCAGTTGACGACGGCGAGCGCCCCCCCGACCATTTGAAAGAAAATCGTGCCGAGCATGCCGACGGCGAATACCCATCCGATGAGCTTTTTCCGCTCGTCCCCGTCGAAGAAGTCTACGACCAGGTCGTTTGCCATAGGATAAAGAAGCCCGCATCCGCAGCCGAGGATCCCCCTGAATATGAGGATGGTGTAGATGTCGTTCAAAAATGCCGGCACGATCCCGCCGACCAAATACAGCGCGACCGCGAGGTAAAGGATGCTTCGCCTCCTCATCGTTTTTACCAGCAAGGCGTAAACGATGCCGAAGACGATGATCATCAGCGACGGCAAGGTCGAGATGCTCTGGATGGCGGTAACGGAAACATCAGGGTTCGCGGCCTGGATGGTGCCCAGCGCAGGCGTGGTCGCGCCGCCGCCGACCTCCTGCATGGCAATCAACAGGATGGCGGCTTTCAGCAGCCAGCCGGATACTTGTTTTTTCTTCGCGATAGCCATGGAATTCTCCTTTCCTGCCAATATGGATCGATGGATATTATTTCAGCCGGCAAGGCCGTCATTCAAGTATGAAGCCCGCCAGCACAAGGAACACGGCAGCCGTCCAGCTTGTTGCCTGATAGATGTCCGCGCCGAACGCGGGATTGAAATCCGGCGAATCGACCGCGAGGCCTTCTCTGTCAAACGGATAGTGGCTAAGCGCGAAACCGTCCCGTTTGACCTTCCTGCAAAAGCGAATCGCCACTTCCTTCGCGAGCCCCTTCTCCCCGGCCTCATGCAGGCCGACCGCCATCATGAGCTGCGCGGGCGAGAGGACGTGCCCCCTGCAAAACGAGTTTTTCAGCGAAAGCAGCGGGCTTGAAAGCCTTTCCGAGGCAAGCCCGTGCTGGGACAGGAATTCCCCTTCTGTTTTTAGCGTTTCCACGAGCGTATCGATGATTTTTTGGGGAAGGCGCTTGCCGAGGATGATTGGCTGGCAAAGCGCGATGCTGGCTGACTCGACCTGCTCGTGCGACGTGGAGAGCTTGGCGGAAAACCGCTTCCCGTCCCAGAAGAAGGCGAGCATGTCCGAAAGAAGGCTTTCAGACTTATCCCACCACGTTTTTTCAGAGGAGTACTTTCCGAGGTATCCGGCAAGCACCGAGAGCGTCTCGGCAAGCAGCACCAGGAATGCCGACAGGTCCGGCGACTCGACCGGCACGCCCTTGGAAAAAATCGAGGCGTCGTCCCAGCCGGACTCGTCTCCGTGGTTGTACTGCGGGATGCCGTCGTCATCCGTGTCCCGCTCGTCAAACCACCAGTTTGCCCAGCGGCACATCGGCTCGTAGAGGGCAAGGATGCGGCTTCGGGAAAGGGCGTCCCTTTTCGCGTGAGCCAGCACCCATAGCGCGGCGAAGCCCTGGAAAGGCGGTTTCGTGCACATATAGGACTTGTACGACGCGCTCACCATGTCGGGGATCTGCCCGTTGGGAAGCTGGTACGCGAACATGTTGAGAAGGAAGTCCCAGGCTGTCTCCGTATCCGCCGCGAGCGCCATTGCCTGATAGCTTTGCTGCCAGCCGAAAGCGTCGATCAGCGTATTCCTTGCCATGAGGCAGACCTGGTTTTCAATGAAGCCGCCGCCGTCCATCAAATGGGACCAGATGACATAGCAGGCGAGGTCCCGTGTCTCTTTGAATTCGGCGGATACCTGCGGGTATTTGGATGCCCAGGCAAGGCAGTCCGCCTCGGATTTCGAGGCGCACGCTTCAAACGGTTCGTAAGAAGCCCTTTTCCTGTCACCCGTCAGGTACTCGTGGACAGCGGCTTCGAAGCATCCGCTTTCGTCAGGCGAGAATTCAAAGACGCATTCTCCCGGCATTATCTTTTGCCAAAGCCACTCCGCGCCGCCGGAAAGGCTGCCTCTCAGCGGGACAAAGAGAAACTTCCCGCCGAAGGTATAGCCGATTTCCCAGGTTCCGTCTTCCCTGTCGCAGGCAAGTTCGTGCAGCTCCATTGCCGCGCGAAAACGAAGCGTAACGCCAAAGCCCCTGGCTCGAAGGATGTTTTTGTCTATGCAAAACTCCGCGTAACCGCCGCCTTCGGCGTCAAGGCGAAGGACGGATATGCCGACGGTGTAGGCGAAAGGCGTCTCGGCGCCGTTTTTCACGAGCGTGACATGGATGAGGTCCTTCCTTGAAAGCCAATATGAATCGGCCTTCGTGACAGTCAGGTACAATTCCTCGGCTTTCCCGTCATACGGCGGCTCGGCCGAGGCGTGGATCGCGATGAATGAGTTCCTCCTGGAAAAGGGCAGGCTTTTCAAATCGTACAAAGACGCTTCGCTTTTCATGGGTTTGTCCTCCTTTCCCCTGATAGCCGTTACAAAATATCAAGGCCGGCCATATATCCCTGGTGTACGGCCTGCCGGATGGTATCGGGCCTTACGCAGTCGCCTATTTCAAAGAATTCGCCTGCCGGCGGGAGGCTGCCGGAATAAAAAGCGGCCCTCAGCCCTTCGGCCGTTTTCCTGTCCGGGCTCATCCCGACGGCGACCACGAGCGTGTCTGCCGGAAGGAGCCTTTCTTCCCCGTCCTTTAGCCTGACGGCTACGCCTTCTTCCCTTGCCTCGCTGCAGACGGTTTCCGTCAGGAACTCAATGCCGAGCCGCCCGATCGTTTCCATGACAGCGCTGTAGTGGACGCGGTTTGAGTCGGGCGCGAGCCCCTCCCTCATTTCGACGATCGTTACGCGGCGGCCTTGCCCTGCCAAAAAGATTGCCGTCTCGCAACCGACAAGGCCGCCTCCTGCGACGACGATGGTTTCCCCGGCCTTTCGCGGGTCTTTATAGACTTCAAGCGCGTTCGCGCATTTTATTTTGGAAAGCCCCGGGAAAGGCGGCGGGATTGGCTCTGCGCCGACTGCGCAGACGAGGGCGTCCGGCCCCTGTCCCTTCACGAAGGCAGCGTCCGCAAGGGTACCGGCCTTAACGCGCACCCCGTGTTTTTCGAGCTGCCGCTGTTGCCAGAGGAGGAAGCGCATAAGGTCTGCTTTGTGCGCGTCGTTTCGCGTCAGGTAAAGCTTGCCGCCGAGATGTTCTTCCTTTTCGACCAGGCATACGTCATGGCCTCTTTCGGCCGCGGTATACGCCGCGCTCATTCCGGCCGGTCCGCCTCCGACGACCATCACTTTCTTCCTGCTTTCGATCCGCTGTGCCCTGATGTAGATAAATTCATTCATCGTCACCGGATTGACGTCACAGTTGTGATGGCCGGCATACTTTCTTCCGAGGCAATTGACACAGCGCACGCAGGGGCGCACGTCTTTGTCAAATCCGTGCCATAGCTTCTTCGGAAGCCGCGGGTCCGCGATGAGCGCCCTTCCCATGCCGATGAAATCCGCTTTCCCTTCCGAAAGGGCGCGCTCAGCCATGGCTCCGTCCGCATACCCGCCTACGCTTGTCACCGGAGTATTCGTGCGCTTCTTTACCGCTGCGGCAAGCTCCATGTTCAGGCCGCGCGGCTGGTAGATTGTCGGAAACGTATACTGCGGCGCCGACCAGTAGCTGCCGGCGGAGACGTGGAAGATGTCGGCTTTCCCTTCCATCATCGCGCAGAACTCGGCCACCTCGTCGATCTCCATGCCGCCTTCCATGCGCTCGTCGCCGCTTATCCTGTATTCGACGAGAATATTTTCCCCCGCGCCCCTCCTGACCGCGTCGATGACCTTGAGGGGAAACTTCGCCCTGTTTTCAAGGCTGCCGCCAAAGCCGTCTTTTCTATGGTTGGTCAGGGGCGAGAGGAACTGGGCAAGAAGCCAGCCGTGCGCGCCGTGGATCTGGACCATTTCGAAGCCGCATTCTTTTGCCGTGCGGGCCGCCCGCTCGAAGTCAAGGGCGACTTCCTCCATCAACGCCTCGTCCATGCCGATGACCTCGACGCCGTCCTCCCTTTTGTAGCTGTCCGGCCCGATGGGATTTCTCCCCCCGATGAACTGAGGGGATGTTTGGTCGCCCGCGTGATGGAGCTGGATAGACGGGACCGCGCCATGGGCCCTTATTGCCTGTGCGACTTTGGCAAGCGTATCGGCCGGCGCCATATAGCCTTGTACTTCCGGCATCCGGTCGATGAAGGTGTTTGCGCCCCTGTTTGCGTGCGTACGGTTGACGGAGTGTTCGGTCAGCGTCACGCTCGCTGCGCCGCCTTTGGCGCGGTCCTCATAGTATAGAATAGAAAACGGGTGAAGCGCTCCGTCATAGGTCGTGAACAGAGGCGAGACCGGCGTCGCGAAAATCCGGTTCCGAAACGTGACCCCCTTTATCGTAAAGGGGCTGAATAGCATTGGATACTTCATTTTCTCCTCCTGCGCCATCGCGCCAGCCCTTCTCCTGGCTTCATTGTATGCACGCGCGGGCCATGCAGCAAACGCAAAAAACCGGCAGGGTGGCAAGTTTTTCTTATTGGGTATTGGGGTTGTTAAAATATTTCGGTTTAAATATTTCTGTGTATTTTTGCGCCTATAGGCTTTTGCCTTCCGGGTTTTTGGTATAGAATAACGGTATGTTTGATATCAGGGACATCCTGAAGCCGTTCGGTTTTGGCAAAGAGAAGCCAGGCGGCAGGAAACGCTTGGATTCCAAACAAGCCAGGCTGCTATTGGTTGGCGGGACGGCTATCGTCGCGCTGCTCTGCGTCGCGGTCGTTATCGGGTTGCAAACCCCGGCGCTGCCGGGCGCCGATCCCGCCGATTCCCCTGCCGAGTCGCAGGTCGACCCCGAATACGCCGACAACGATATCTTCGCGACGGCTCTGTCATCGGGCGAGTACGCGGAGACGGTCCTTGGGGAAACGGCCGACGCCGGCGCGAACTACGTGAAGGAAACCCTGTTTATCGGCGATTCCAATACCGCCGGCATGATCAACAATACCAGCACGACAAATGTGTCGATGAACAACGGCATCGGCATCGTAAGCATGGGAATTTCCCATGTGACCAGCCTGAACTGCGTGAAGTTCCAGGGCATGGCGGCCGTGCCGGTGCCCGAGGCCGTGAAGATACTGCAGCCGCGCCGCATAGTGATTACCTACGGCACGAACGATTATTATATGGCTCCCGAGAAATTTGCCGCGACCTACAAAGACGCGTTGGAGGCCATCGAGAAGGCATATCCCTATTCCGATATCATCATCGGCTCGATCTTCCCCATCACGTCGAACTGCAGCTACTATACGGTATCAATGCCGACTATCGAAAAGTTCAACTTGGAGCTGGTGAAGCTCGCGAGGGAAAAGGAGCTGCGGTTCCTCAACTGGAGCGAGGCGCTCAAGGATCCAGTGACCGGGTACTGCAAGCCTGAATACATGGCGGGCGACGGAGTGCATCTGAGCAGGAAGGGGCTGGAGGAAATCTTCGGCTATTTCCGTACGCACAAACTGGACAGCGAAGACAAACGCCCAAAACCGCTCAATCCCATCCCCGTAAGGGAGCCAAACCCGCCGGGGCTGCTCGGCGTCGGGCTGGACACCCCGAAAGAACCGGACACGCCGGCCCCTGATGGGCCGGTTGTCGAGGATGCGCCGGTCGAGGATGCGCCGGTCGAAACTGCGCCGACGGTTGTCGATACGCCTCCCCCGCCGCCGCCGGAGCCGCCTGTCGTGGTTCCGGAAGTATGCGGCGTATGCGGGCAGAATCCGTGCGTATGTTGTCCAAAATGCGGACAGTACCCGTGCGTATGCCCTGAAGAACCGCCTCCTCCTCCGCCGCCTGATTTGTGCCCCGATTGCGGCCAGCCTTGGGATGAGTGTACTTGTGAATAGCGGTTGAGGAAACCGGTGGATGGGCGCATTCGCCATTTAAGCGTCGTTTAAATCGTCATATAAAATTAATTAAAATTAATAAAATTTAAAAAATCCGGGGATTTGTGGACATTATATCAAATTATGGTATATAATGTGGGCTGGGGGAGAATCAGATGCTTGGGAAACCTTTTAAAAAGGCCGTATGGTTTTTTTTGTCGTTGGCGTTCGCGATGTTGTTGGCGGCGCCATCCGGCATGGCGTTCGCGTATGGCGCCGATGCGGATGTCGCTGACGCGTACAGCGCCGGTTCGGATGTCGCCGATGCGGACGGCGCGGGCGGCTCGGACGCGGGCGGCGCGGGTACGGACGGCTCGGAGGCGGATGCGGCCGGCTGCGGCCATGAGCATGACGACGGTTGCGGCTGGGACGAAAGGGCGCAGGCCGGTTGCGGGCATGAGCACGATGGCGCCTGCGGATATACAGAGGCTGATGGCGCGTGCGGCGATGGCGCGGACGGCGCGGGAGCGGGCGGCGATGACGCGAGCGGCGCGGGCGCGGACAGCGCGGGAGCGGAAGGCGATGACGCGAGCGGCAATGAAGCGGACGGCGCGGGAATAAGCGAGGCGCTTGGTTCGCTGGACGGCGATGGTTCCGGCATTTCGCCGATGGCCGATGCCGTATGGGATGGAAATGTGCCTCCGGCCCCTGTGGCAAGCGGCGATACCATAACCATAAGCGACGCGCCATCCGGTACGTTAACTGTCCCGGCAGGCGCGATTATTACCATCGAGGGCACGGTTGCCGGGGCTGTCGCGGGGATTGGCCTTGACATCGGCGCAGGCGCGACCGTCCTGTGGGACGCGGCTTTCCAGGGCTCGACCGCCGCATACCTTGTAAGCGTAAACGGCAGCGGGAGGCTTGTCGTCGGCCAGTGCACGATT
>Ga0082212_10003237_pt1 | contig 23218 bp, 21 predicted proteins | sample TergutNt197P3_FD_71548 | JGI IMG/M metagenome (GOLD analysis project Ga0082212, IMG submission 71548) | Neocapritermes taracua P3 segment gut microbial communities from Petit-Saut dam, French Guiana - Nt197 P3 | ecosystem: Host-associated > Arthropoda: Insects > Digestive system > Gut ...
TTGCTCGTTGATTTTGTTTGTTTTGCTCATAAAAAATCCTCCAAAAATGGTAATTATTAGGGCAAATTTTTTAGCGTTAATGAAACATCGGCTCATATCAGCAGTTAATTTTGCCCCCTTTTTCTTCGCGTTTTCATTGGAAAAGGAATAACGCTAAACCCACAAACCCTTGTATTCATCGGGGTTTAGTGGTTTTAGCGTTATTATACCATAAGGGGAAATGACCGGTCTTGAATGGTCTGCCATCGACTTTGATAAAAGGATTATCAAAGTCAAACAGCAACTTATTTATGACTCCAAAGCCAAAGTGAAGCTTTACGTTTCAGGCACAACCAAGAACGGCAATGACCGTGATGTCAAAATCCCTCAGCGTGTCATTGATTTGTTGGCGGAATACAGAGAGTATCAGCAACAAGAGTTTAAGCGCAATGGGTGGAAGAAGAACATCAATATGGTGTTCACCGATTACAGGGCTGACGGGTTGATTCCGAAACATTCCCTTGATGACTGGTTCAAAAGTTTTTGCAAGAGATACGGATTACGTCATCTATCACCACATAGCTTCCGCCATTTCTACGCAACGACGCTGTATAATGAAACAGAAAAACCTGCAATGGTTGCACAACAAATCGGTGATAAGTTATCGACGGTTATCAAGTATTACGTCCACGCAGAGGATGATTCTATGGACATAGCGTGTGAAACAATCACTGGTGTGATTGAAGGAGCGATGAAAAATAATGGGGTAACATTGGGGTATTAACCTGAACAGAATCCCCGAAAGTGGCTTTATAACAGGACTTTTTGGGTTTTATATAAATTCGTATACCTTATGACAGTTCAGCGTTTACCTCGTGCGATTCGATACTCACGCAACCGCCGATAAAACGTGCTTTCGGTCAAGCTTTTTTTATAATTTCTTCAAAATATAATTTCAATCCAAAACAACCGTCCTATACAATCCCGATACAATATCACAATTCTCGCTGTCTAAGAAAACGCCTTTCCCCGACGGCAAAACGGCAACTTCATGACGGTGAATTTTCCGTCCGAGCTTTTCTTCTGCAACAGAACGAAACCGCATATACGCAGGTTTGTCGTAAATCCGCATGAAAAAAGGCATATTCATGCCTTTTTGAGAAGCCATAAAATCGCAAATCATGTGTTCAAGCAATATGTCTGAATCCACCCCCGACAGCTTATCTAAAACGGTTGAAACACGCTCGGGCGTGCAAGCATTACCCCCTAATTTTCGGTACAGCTCAAACGGTGTAATCTCCGACGCGGTAAGCGCGTAATCAATCGCAGACAAAAAACGTCCCTTATTGTAGGTCGCTTTGAGTGCGTATTCAACACGTTTAATCACATCTAAATCAACTTCACTCAACCAAGGACTTCTGATTATTTCATACGGCGGTTCTTCCGTGAATACAATCGAATTTTCCCGCTCGCGGATTTTACTTCCGTGAAGCATTTTCAAAAAACCGAGCTGTAAATGATGTGCGCCTAATTCATACGCACGATTGAAGCTGTTTTGAAAATCGGTCAATGTTTCATATGGCAGACCCGCAATTAAATCAATATGAATGTGAATATTTTTGCCGGCTAAAAGTCTTCGGATATTTTCTACCGCTTTCGGCAGGTCTGTCTTCCTGTTGACCGCCACTAATGCCGGTGCAAAAAAACTTTGTATTCCGATTTCGAGCTGTATTCGCCCTTTAGGTGCGGTTGATAAAAGCGACAATGTACACGCATCGAATAAATCCGCCGCCGCTTCAAAATGGAATGTCTTTTCGGTATCAAGACCAATCACAAATTTAAATAAATTATAAGCGCGTTTTGCGTTACAATTAAAAGTTCTGTCAACGAATTTAATCACTCTTGCACGGGATTGCGATAATTTATGAAGCTGTTCCTTAACCTGTTCAATCGAAAAAAACCTGACGCTGTTCCCGCCGCCGGATAAGCAAAAAGTACATTCAAAGGGACAACCTCTTGAGGTTTCGATATAGGCGATTCTGCCTTTTAATGAGTTGACATACTCTTTACTGTAAGGGTCAATAATTTCTTCGCATATATTTGCTTTTATAATTTTCGGGGGTGTTTCTCCTTGTGAAAGCCGATTGAGCAAATCGGGAAAGCTTTGTTCTCCCTCACCTTGAATGATGTAGTCTGCATGGTTCTCGAGCCAATATTCCGCATTATGTGAAGCCTCATACCCGCCGAGAACAATGATTGTCCCGGGAATATGTTCACGGATTAACGCTATAATTCTCGGCAATTTCGACGCGTTCCAAATATACGTTGATATTCCGACAACATCGGGGTTGTGTGCAATAACTTGTGATGTTATTTCGCCGTCACTTTGATTGATATTCGCCTCGACAACTTCGACCGTATGCGAATCTGAAAAACGCGAAACACTCTCCGCTAAAATCCATGCCGACAGCGAAGAGTGAATATATTTCGCGTTAATCGCGAGGATTACTGTTTTAGATATTTGCCGTTTTTTTAATTCTTTCATGCTGTTATTATAACATTGAATTAATTGTTAGTCAATATGGGGCGATTAGTATTATTGAACACTAAACGAAACATCATCTAAAATCAAATTTTGCTCGCCGTTGCTTGTCACAGAAAACGCAATTTCCGCTTTAATTGCACCAATCGGAGCCCTTGTTGTTATTCCGTTATAAAACGAAAATTGCCTGTTGCTCGTCGGAATATCGCCGTGGAGTACAAAAATTTCCAACCCGACTTCGCTGTCATCGGCTGATAAAAAAGTTACGGTTGCCGTCAATCCGACATTTGCTCCTTCACCATGCCCGAAAAATGACAGCTCGTAAAAACAGCCGCCTTCAATTGGCACAATTTGGCTCAGCGCGGCATCATTATATATGGCAACCGCTGAATTACCGGAATGTACCCGCCCCCTTGCCGTTTCTCTCAAAACACGACCCACAGCAGTCCAAGCGGTCGGAACATTGCCGTCGAACATTTCCATTCCGCCATTTTTAATAATCTGTCCTTTCGATACACAAGGACATTCACATTTTGGACAGTCCGGACAATCGGGGCATTTTGGACAGTCCGGACATTCGGGGCAGTCGGGGCATTTTGGACATTCCGGACATTCGGGGCAGTCGGGACATTTTGGACATTCCGGACAGTCAGGACACTCGGGACACTCGGGGCAATCGGGACATCTTATACATTTAAAACATATAGGACACCTCATAATACAGCAACAGCAATCGGTAGTGCCTTTTTCGTTACAATTGTTAGTTTTCATTATTTCCACCTCAATATATATTTTAAACCGCGTTTATCACGGTCTGTTAAACATAATATGCCGATAAGAAATAATTGGGAACTTTAAATCGGTAAATATAATGATTTTATTTAGGAATAAAAAATTTTTTTCAGAAAACGTGTATTTTACACTTGTTTTTTTGTTTTAAATCGTTTATAATTGAGAATATTAACAATTTTTGGAGGTAGAAAATAATGAAAAAAGTAAAGAATAAAATTTTATCAGTGGTTATGGTGGTTGTTATAATACTTACGATAATACCGGCAACAGTGTATGCCGCGAATGATTCAATAGGAACCGCTAAATTAATTTCATTTGACACTAATATAAGTGGGCAAATATCGACAAATAATAAAGCAGATTATTATTCTGTTACATTAAATAATTCGGGTCGAATTTCATTAAGTCTTACTTCTTTTATGCGATTTTATTGCATTATTCTTTACAATAGCGAAGGGCATGAAATTTGGAACACAAACAGAAACGAATGGATTTCAACAACGGGACAACGTAGTGATACACATAAAATTGACCTTGAAAAAGGAACATACTATTTTCAAATCAACGGTTACAGATATAACACTTATGATGCCTCAACCGGTAATTACAATTTCACCGTTGCGTTTAATTCTTCCGGTGCGAACACGCCAAACCCTAATAATAACAACATCGCAACCGCTCAAAAAATCGAATTTAATTCAAATGTAAAGGGGCAAATCGCAATAAACGACAGAGCAGATTATTATTCGTTTGAGCTTTTAAATTCGGGGCGAATTTCGCTAAGTTTTACTTCTTTTATGCGGTTTTATTGCATTATTCTTTACAGTAGCGAGGGGCATGAAATTTGGTACACGGACAGAAACGAATGGATTTCAACAACGGGACAACGTAGTGATACACACAAAATTGACCTTGAAAAAGGAACATACTATTTTCAAATCAACGGTTACAGATATAACGCTTATGATGCCTCAACCGGTAATTACAATTTCACCGTTGCGTTTAATTCTTCCGGTGCGAACACACCAAACCCAAATAATAACAACATCGCAACCGCTCAAAAAATCGAATTTAGTTCAAATGTAAAGGGTCAAATCGCAATAAACGACAGAGCAGATTATTATTCGTTTGAGCTTTTAAATTCCGACCGTGTTTCTATAAACATTACTTCTTTTATGCGATATTATTGTATTAATCTCTATAATAGCGAAGGGCATGAAATTTGGAACACAAACAGAAATGAATGGATTTCGACAACAGAACGACGTAGCGATACACACCAAATCGACCTTGAAAAAGGAACATACTATTTTCAGGTCAACGGTTACAGATATAACACTTATGATGCCTCAACCGGTAATTACAATTTCACTGTTGTACGCGGTACATCTAATACCGGTGTAACTGACCCTAACTCAATTGATAAAGGCGTAATATCTTCCGAAGGAAAGGCTACAGGCAAGCCTACAATCTTCTGTTTTATCGAAATACTGTTAGACTTAGTAGGGTTAGAAAGTAAAGCTACAAATAACTCTGCGGCTATATTAAGTCCGCAAGGCAAGGATGCGGGAAAGCCGACGATATTCTGCGGAATTGAGATTTTGCAATATCTTGTAGGATTAACCGACGGTAAGGAGTGGTAATAATATGCTTAGATATCCTGCCTATCCACCTCACCGCATTAGGTGATTAAATGTAGGGAACGCATTGTATGCGTTCCGTCATAAAAACGCATTATTAGCGGGGCGCATACAATATAAAACAAAGAGGTTAACGTGAAAGAATTATGGATTGAAGCAAAGACGGAAAACCTTGATTCCGTTATGCAATTTATAAGCGAACAATTGGAAGCCGTCGATTGTCCCGTAAAAACACAAACACAAATCGCTATGGCGGTTGAGGAGATATTCGTCAACATTGCGTACTACGCATACAGCGCGGAAGTCGGCGGACTCGGCATATTCATGGTGAAAAGCATTATGGACGCGGTTGAATACCGACGGGAGGACGACAAGAATATCCTCATCATTAAAAAAAGGAGATTATGATTATGAATATCAACAAAACCCAATACGGCGAAAAAACAACCTTCGCCCTGTCCGGGAGGTTAGACACAACGACCGCGCCGAGATTACAGGAGACTCTTATCCCGGAATTTGATACCGTAAAGCACATCGAATTGGACTTTACCGAGCTTGCATATGTGTCGTCGGCGGGACTTCGCGTTCTTTTAATTGGCGAAAAGACCGCAAAAGCAAAAGGCGGAAAGCAATCGCTTGTGAATGTTACGGCTGAAATCATGGAAGTGTTTGATATGACCGGATTTTCGGGGATATTACACATAGAGTAAATTTAACCCGCTACACTTCAATAAGTGTAGCGGGTGTTTGTAAAATCGTAAAATTGCTTGTGATATCGGGGTCATTTCAACTTAAATTTAGCAACCATATCCTCAAGCATATTTGACTGACTGCTCATTTCTTCGGAAGCCGCCGCACTCTGCTCGGCGGTCGCCGAATTTCGTTGAACAACGCTCGCCACTTGTTCAATACCGTGATTGATTTGCTCAATTCCGTTTGATTGTTCATCGGACGAAACTGCAATTTGATTAATTATTTGACTGCTTTCGTTTATGCCCGCTACAATTTCGGTAAGACTTGCGGCTGTTTCATTTGCGATTTTCTCACCTAATTCGGCTTTAACCGTTGAATTTGAAATCAATTCACCCGTTTCCTTTGCCGCCTCCGCGCTCTTACCCGCAAGATTGCGGACTTCTTCCGCTACAACGGCGAAGCCTTTTCCGTGTTGTCCCGCGCGGGCGGCTTCGACGGCCGCGTTTAATGCGAGAATATTGGTTTGGAACGCAATATCGTCTATGACCTTAATAACCTTACTGATGCTTTGACTCGCCGCATTGATGTCCGAAACGGCGTTCATCATCTCGTCCATTTGACGGCTCCCTTTTTCGGCGTTTGATTTAATCGTATCGCCGAGATTGGCGGCTTTTTTAGCCATGTCTGCGTTATCTCTTGTATTCTTTGCAATTTCGGATATTGAAGCGGATAATTCCTCAACTACCGACGCTTGTTCCGTGGAACCCTGTGCAAGTGACTGTGAACCCTCGGCAACCTGTCGCGAACCGCTTGAAACCTGTTCTGTAGAAGTGTTGATTTCGCTAAACATATTGTTGAGGTTATCGACCATATATTTTAAAGATTTCCCCATCATATCTGCTTCGGAAAGCAATTCGATTTTCGTGGTTAAATCTCCGTTGGCAATTGAATCGAGTTCTTGAGCTATGTGCGTTATATGCTGAACAAACAATGCGGTACCATTGCTCAAATCCCCTATTTCGTCCTTAGTCTTTGAAAGGACTTCAATATTTTTAACATCTTCGGGACGGAGGGAAATATCGCCCGTTTCACCCGCCTGTTTCATAAATCCGGAAATGGTTACAATCGGTTTGCTTATAAGCCCCGCAATGTAAATTGCGATTACAAGCGAAAGCAACGCCGCCGCCACGGAAACAGCCAACACAATCCAAAACGTATTGCCGGCGGTTTTTTCAGCCGAAGCTACATTTGCATCTGCCGAAGCCTCGGATATACCGATTAGTTCTTCACAGCTTGCGGCAATATCCCCCGCCAACGAACCCGCCGCCGCACTGTATCCTCTTGCGCGTTCGTTGTCACCGACGCGCGCCGCGTCCGCAACGCCGTCGCAAACCTCTGTCTTATATTTGATGAATAGTTCGCGAAGCTCCCCCACCTGTGCCAACGCCGCCAATGCTTTTTCCGACAAATTGCCGGATAATGCGGCTTTTTCGTAGGTGTCTAAAGCGTCCAAGCCGATTTTGTACGCTTTTTCGACGTCTTGATGTAATGCGTCAATCCTCGCCGCGTCATTTTCAACCGAAAACATATCCATTGCGGTAGTTACGCGGCGCATATCGACATATGACCTGTCGAAAATACGCATTTGAACTTCGGCTTCTATCGGGTGTTCAATTGCATATTTATACCCCGACGAAACGGAGTTTAACTGAACAATTGTAAACGCCGCAAGTATCGCCAATAATGTAATAACCCCCATAAAGCTGACAATCATTTTTGCCCTGACCTTTAAGTTCTTGAACCATGACATAATATTATCCTCCGATATTTTATTTTTAAAAAAACGATGCCTTAATGCCTTAATGCCTTAATGCCTTAAAGCTTGCTTCGTTTTTTATTACCGATATACAGCCTAAGCGTTTCGATAACCTTTTCGTCGTCGAGCGGTTTGCCGAGATGATTATTCATTCCCGCGTTGATACAGTCGTCAATATCTGTTTTAAACACATTTGAGGTCATAGCGACGATTGGAAGCTTCTCGCCTTTTTTATTTGGGTGGGCGCGGATACGTCGGGTTGCTTCGAGTCCGTCCATAACGGGCATTTGTACGTCCATTAAAACAATATCGTATTTTTCCGGCTCCGTTTCAAATAACGTCAACGCCTCTTGCCCGTTTTCGGCGCAATAAACGGTTATTTCGGAATCCTCAAGAATTGATATAAGCACCTCTCTGTTCACCGCGATATCCTCAACAATTAAAACGCCTTTTCCTTTAAACTCGCCGCTTATTGTGTTCGCGGCGGACATTTCAGAAGCATCGGAAATCTCATCTTCATTATCGACCTGTGTCCCGCATTTTGTCATAACCGTGAATATAAATTTTGAGCCTTTTCCTATTTCGGATTCTACCCAAATCCGACCGCCCATAAGCTCGACAATGCTTTTAGATATAACGAGACCGAGTCCGGTTCCGCCGTATTTGCGGTTTATATCGCTTTCGGCTTGTTCAAAAGCCGAAAAGAGCTTTTTTTGTTGTTCCGGTGTAATTCCGATACCGTTGTCGGATATTTCAACCCGTAATTCACATTTTTCGCCGTTATTAAAGCTTTCGAAAACATCGAGGTGAATTTCGCCGTTTTCGGGGGTAAACTTTGCCGCGTTCGACAAAAGGTTGGTTATTACCTGTGTTAAACGGTTGTCATCGGCAATTAAAAAGCGCGGGATATTCTTATCTATGTTAAGCAAAAGCCTTTGTTGTTTTTCGTCTATTTTAAAATTAATAATAGCGATTACTTTATCGAGCATTTTTACGAAATTAAACTCGACGGGCGAAAGCTCAAGCTTATCCGCCTCAATTTTTGCCATATCGAGAACATCGTTGACAATGTTCAAAAGATGCGTTGAGGCGTTACCGATTTTTTCTAAGGCATAATTCTTATTTGTTATATCGTCCGCCTTTTTCCCTATTGATGTCATGCCTATAATTGCGTTGAGCGGTGTGCGGATTTCGTGACTCATGTTGGAGAGGAATTTACTTTTTGCATCGCTGGCGGCTTTTGCTTCGAGCAAAGCTTTCTTAAGCTTTTTCTGTTCCTCTTCCAAATTATGATTAGTCTCTTGTATTTTGTTCATCATCTTTTTATGCTCGCGCAAATCGCGAGTATAACCGGCGACAACATCGTGTCCCTTATAATCTATGCGGACGAGAGTTATTTCCGCGGGGATTAAATCACCGTTCGGGTGCTTATGAACCCATTCAAAAATACATCTCCCTTTTTCAAAGGCTTCGCTAATATAATTGTGCGCGAGTACGCCGGAACGCTCGCCGGACGGTTGAAATTCGGGCGAAAATTCAAAGAATTTATCCTTATACTCCTGTTTATCCTTTAGCGAGTACAATTTTACCCCCGCCTCGTTACAATCAACAATGTTAAGGTTTTCGTCCCACAACTGACAGCATATCGGCGTAGCGTCCAACAAAAGCCTTGAGCGGTTATTTGCCTCGGTTATTTCGTTTTCTCTTTCTGCGCGAATAATCGTATTAACAAATAAAAATGCCGCAGAATGTAACGATTGCGCTTCAATCTCGTTAAAATAACGCTCGGCGTATAAATCCTCGAATAAAGTAAACCCCCACAGAGTATCATTAATTACTACCGGCGCGACAAAAATCGACATAAGATTCGCATTTTTAAACAAATCTGCATTTAATTCCGGAATTAAGCGCGCCGGGCCGTTAAGCGTTTTGCTTTTTTTAAACAACTCCGCCCAACCCGGAACATATTTGGCATAAGAAATGTCCGAAAACGGCGTTTTGGGCGACGAAATACCACCGAACTCACTGTCCCAGCGGTATATCATTGACGAATGAAGACCATCCTCCTTATTTGAATTGCGCCAAATAGAAAACCTGTCTACATTTGCCGCTTCAACAATGAGCTTAACGCTGTCCGCCATTGTGTCGGTAAATGATTTCTCATGCTGTGAAAGAAATAATATAGCCGCTTTATTCATCGACTCGGTCATTTTTTGATTGTATTCGAGCTTTTCCTGTGTCTGTTTAAAATTTATCATTGTTGCGTTATACTCGCGCAAATCACGCTTGTACGCAGCAACAACGGCGTCTCCCTCGTAATCGACAAGAATAAGCTTAATCTCGCAGGGAAGGGGGTCGCCGTCAATTGCAACATGAACAAATTCAAAACATTCATAGCCGCTTTTAAAAGCCGCACCGATTTTTTCACGAACAAACTCGTTCGATAGTTTTCCGTTAGGCTGATACTTAGGGAAAAGCTCGAGATAACGCTTTTGATATTCCTCGCGGCTTTGTAAACAGAAAAGCTTAAGCTCCTCCTTGTTACAACCTATGTTCGTACAAGCCTCGTTCCACAAGCTACACGCAACGGGGATATTGTCGAACAAATTTTTATTCATATCCGTCATAACTTTTCACCCTATCCTTTACAATCTCATGGTTGCATAAGCATTAAGCGCGCCGTCGGCGGTATTACCCGCCAAAAATTCATAATATGCCTGACACCCTATCATTGCGGCGTTGTCTCCGCAATATTCGAGCGCGGGGAAATATGCGTTCGGTAACATCTCGCGTAAACACATATTTGCCGAAACGCCGCCCGAAACGGATAAATCACAATTACCGATTTCCGAATGACAGTTAAGAAGCTTATCGGCGAGTATTTTGCATACGGTATGTTGGAAGCTCGCCGCCAAAGAGGGGAGGTCTATGCTTTCCGAATTTCCCGACTGTTTTGCGTTATGAAGCATATTTATAATCGCCGTTTTTAAGCCCGAAAAGCTAAAATCATATATATTTTCTGTTTTCGGGAACGGAAGCTTGTACTTTTTCGGGTCGCCGCCCTTTGCGAGGGCGGCAATGTGAACGCCGCCGGGGTAGGGAAGACCCATTGCTCTCGCCGCCTTGTCAAATGCCTCTCCCGCCGCGTCGTCGAGCGTTCTTCCTATTACCTCAAATTCGGTATATCCCTTAACGCGGGTAATTGTCGTATGTCCGCCGGACGCCACAAGTGCCAAATAGGGCGGTTTAAGTGCGGAATGACAGAGATAGCCCGACGCTATGTGACCCTTAATATGATGAACGGGAATCAACGGTTTTCCACAGGACAGCGCAAGCCCCTTTGCAAAATTAACCCCCACCAAAAGCGCGCCGATTAATCCGGGCGCATAAGTAACCGCAATTGCGTCTATATCGGCGAGGTGAACTTTAGCCTGTATCAGTGCTTCTTCATAAACCGCCGCAATAGCCTCACAATGTCTGCGCGAGGCTATTTCCGGGACAACCCCGCCGTAAAGCTTGTGTTCTTCTATTTGTGAGGCGACAATGTTCGAGAGGACTGTTATACCGTCCTGTACAACCGCGCACGAGGTCTCGTCACATGATGTTTCAATTGCTAATATATTCACATATAAAGCCTTTCTGATTAATTTGATAAATTTAAACGCCCGCTTAATTTGACAAATTCATCAACGCTTAATTCCTCTGCTCGTGCCGCGGGAGTTTTCCCAATCGCCGTTAATGCGGCTTTAACGACCTCTTTGTCAATGTTAAATTCTCGGGATACCGGGTTACACAATTGTTTTCTGCGTTCAGAAAACGCCGCTTTAACCAATCGAAAAAACTCTTTTTCATTTAAATCGTACCGATTCTCTTGAAATACATCGAGCCTAATCACCGCGCTTTCTACATTGGGTGTGGGCATAAAGCTCCCCCGCGATACCTTAAACAAAAGCTTCGGTTGCCCGTAAAAACGCGCCGCAACGCTGACGATTCCGTATTGTTTACTTCGGGGGAGGGCGATAAATCTTTGTGCGACTTCCTCTTGTACCATGACGATTATTGATTTAATAAGCAAATATCGACGCCGCTCCAATAGTTGCATAATAATATGGGTCGCCGCATAATACGGAAGATTTGCAACAACCGTAACCGGTTCATGCACAAGCTTTTGATTGATAACCTCAACCGCATCGCCCCATATAATCTCAACATTGTCACAATCGAAAAGCGTTTCTTTCAAAATCGGCTTCAATGACTCGTCGAGCTCAATAACAATAACCCTTTCGGCGACTTTAGAAAGCTCTTGCGTCAAAACCCCGATTCCCGCGCCAATTTCTATGACGGTGCCGCTTAACCCCTCCGACATACGCGGACAGACGGACGGATTAATTAAAAAATTTTGTCCTAATGATTTAGAGAAGGTAAACCCGTGCCGTGATATAAGGTCTTTTATAACCGAGATATTAGTAAGCTTCAAGTTTTAACCCTCTAAAGCCTTTAAAGCTTTTATTTCCTCGCGGCTAAGCTTCACCTGTCCGTCCTTTATAAGCTTCACATCGTTTTTGTTCACGGTTATTGCGGGGGCGTCGGTATTCTTGTCGAGCTTTACCTTTAATATACCCGTCAATATATTAGCGTCCTCAACCGTTCCCTTGCCTTCGCTCGTTTCGACATATGCTCCGACCTTCGGTGTAATTTTAAGAAGCTCCTCGTAACAATCCTGTTCATATTTTAAACAGCACATTAATCGACCGCAGGTTCCGGAGATTTTCGTGGGGTTAAGCGATAACGATTGTTCCTTTGCCATTTTTATTGACACCGGTTGAAACTCGCTTAAAAAGCTCGAGCAACAGAATTTGCGCCCGCAAATGCCTAAGCCGCCGAGCATTTTCGCCTCATCTCGTACACCGATTTGACGAAGCTCAATCCTTGTACGGTATATTCCCGCCAAATCCTTTACCAATTCGCGAAAATCCACCCGACTCTCTGCGGTAAAATAAAAGAGAATCTTGCTTCCGTCAAATGTGCAATCAATATTAATAGGCTTCATCATCAACTTGTGTTCGATAACCTTTTTCTCAAAAACAGCTAAAATGTCCATTTCGCGTTGACGATTTCTCTTACATTTTTCAATATCGTTATTAGTAGCAATCCTCATTATTTCCTTAAGGGCGCGCGATTTGTCGGAAATATCGACCTTTTTCTCGGTTAATACAACCTCGCCCATTTCTACGCCGCGCGCAGTTTCGACAATAACATTGTCTCCCTTTTTTATTCTGTATCTGCCGGGGGAAAAATGATAAATTTTACCCGTATCCCTAAACCTGACCCCTATTATTTCAATCATTCTATTTTTCTACTCCTAACTCTTAACTCTCAATAAATGTTGTATATATATCTGCGGCACATGATGTAATCGTAATTTGAATATTAGGATTAACCTCTAAGCGTCTGATATATTTTTGAATAATATCGGTAACGGAAATAACCCTCGCGGGATTCTTTGCCGTCCGCATAATAACGCTTAACTTTTGTATTAAGGCTTGTAAAACCGCCGCCAAAGCTTGTCTGTCCTTAATACGAGCGAACTCCGTAGCAAGAGCGTATTCGTTTTTCTTGGCTAAAGCGGAAATAATTGCCGAGGCAATTATTTCCGAGTCGGTCGGTTTGTCAACGGCGTTGTTATCGCCATTTTCCTTCTCGCGTATAACAACAACCCGCGAGAGTATTGTGGGGAGAATTTTCGCCGTCGAACCCGCAGTAATGACAAATCGGTTAAATTCGTGCGGCTCCTCAATAAATTTTAAAAGCGCGTTTTGACACTGTTCCCCGTGATAGCTTTCACCCATCATGTCGAAATCGTTAAAAACAAACACCCGCGTTTCCCCAAATTGCGGTCGTAAATTCCCGGATGCGATAACCTCGCGCAACGGGGCGATTTTATATGCTTCATCAGGCATTAGCTCTTTCACATAAACGGTATCCGCCGGGGCGCATTGATGAAGCTCTAACACACGTTTTACATCGTCGGAATCCCCACCCGATAATAAAACCGCATGAGGAAAACGCCCACCGTCGTATAAGCTTTGAATGTTCATTAGCCGCCGACACCTCCGCTCTTGTTAGACTTAATCGGCAAGCGGACTGCTCGACGGCAAAGCCGCCGATACCTCCGCTCTTGTTAGACTTAATCGGCAAGCGGACTGCTCGACGGCAAAGCCGCCGATACCTCCGCTCTTGTTAGACTTTCTCAAACCTTTCAATATCTGTAACAAATATTGTCGCGCCGCCTACGCTTACCTCAACGGGAAAGCTCGAATAGCTTCCGTCGCCGTAAGAAGCGGCGTTAGGTACAAATTGTTTACGTTTATTCGAGTGTTCCTTAATTACGTTGATGATTTCGTCAACCTGTGAGTCATCTGCACACAATAAAAAAGTTGTGTTACCCGACATAAGGAATCCCCCGGTTGAAACTAACTTTGTAGTTTGAAAGCCGTTATTCATTAATGCGGACGAAACCGCGTGTGAATCGTCATTATTAATTATAGCATATACAAGTTTCATAAAACCTCCTAAAAGTGAACAATAACTGTAAACTGTCAATTGTCAACTGCCTTAGTATCCGTCACTTGCGGTAGTATCGTCAAATTCGACCCATTTTTCAACGGCGATTGACTTGTACTCGTTTTCGTTGATACGTATAATGACGGTTGAGATACCCGCATTTATAATCAATCGCTTGCACATTGTACAAGGCTCAACCAAGCCGTCTATTTCCCCCGTTTTTGCATCGCGACAGGAAAGGTAAAGGGTAGAGCCGAGCATATCTCGTCGCGCCGCAGAGATGATACAGTTTGCTTCGGCGTGAACCGAGCGACATATTTCAAATCGTTGTCCTTTCGGAATGTTCATCGAATCCCTTAAACATGAATTTCCGTCGCAACAATTGTCTCGACCTCGCGGCGCACCGTTAAACCCCGTTGAAATGATTTCATCATTGTTTACGAGAATCGCGCCGAAATTTCTGCGAAGACAGGTTCCCCGCTCACTGACCACCCACGCAATGTCAAGATAGTAGTTAATTCTGTCGCGTCTTTTCATATTGTCCTCCGAATAATAAGTATTAGTTTTACATCATTATACACCATTTTAAATAATTAGTCAAGATTAAATTTTTTTACTTGACAAAAAGAGGAAATTATATTAAAATGGTATTCAATCTGTTTTAATAAGGAGTTTTATATGTACAAAGACTTACAGGATTCGATAGGATTTGTTTCGGGGCGCGACCCGGAGCTCGGCGCGGCGATGATTTCTGAATTAAAGAGACAACAGCGTAATCTCGAATTAATCGCAAGCGAGAATATAGTTTCTCCGGCGGTTATGGCGGCTATGGGGAGCGTATTAACGAACAAATATGCCGAGGGATATATAGCGAAGCGATATTACGGTGGGTGCGAATGTGTGGATAAGGTTGAGGAGCTTGCGATAGAACGCGCAAAGACTCTTTTTGATGCAAAATACGCAAATGTACAGGCTCATTCCGGCTCACAGGCTAATATGGCGGCATATTTTGCTCTTTTGGAACACGGTGATACGGTAATGGGCATGAGTCTTGACCAAGGGGGGCATTTAACACACGGTTTGCCGGTCAATATATCGGGGAAATATTTTAACTTTATTCCTTATAAATTAAACGAGGAAACACAGATGCTGGATTATGACGCAATTTTGAAACAGGCGCAGGAGGTGAAGCCAAAAATGATTGTTGCGGGGGCAACGGTATACCCGCGAGAAATCAATTTTGAAAGATTTTCGGAGATTGCGAAAAGCGTCGGCGCATACCTTGTTGTAGATATGGCGCATATTGCCGGGCTTGTTGCCGCGGGCGAGCATATGTCTCCCGTTCCTTATGCGGATATAACGACGACAACAACGCACAAAACCTTGCGCGGCCCGCGCGGAGGAATGATTTTAACCAATGATGAGGAAATTGCAAAAAAAATAGACCGCGCGATTTTCCCGGGGACACAGGGCGGCCCTTTAATGCACGTTATCGCCGCAAAAGCGATTTGCTTCGCCGAAGCGATGAAGCCGGAGTTTAAGCAATATGCCGTTAGCGTAAAAAGAAATGCAAAGGCATTGGCGGCGGAGCTTCTCAAAAGGGGATTCAATCTCGTTTCAAACGGAACCGATAATCACTTAATGCTTGTCGATTTACGCCCCTTTGATATAACGGGTAAGGCGTTCGAAAAACAGCTCGACGAGGTGTACATCACGACAAATAAGAATACAATCCCGAACGACCCGCAATCGCCGTTTGTGACGAGCGGACTTCGTATAGGCACACCGGCGGTTACAACTCGCGGACTTGAAGAAGCCGATATGGAGGTAATAGCCGAGTGTATAATGCTTACCGCAAAGAATTTCGTGGAAAACGGCGATACGGTTCGAAAAATGGTAACCGGGCTTTGTGAAAAATATCCGTTGTATCAGTAGATATACAATTTTATTAATGTGAGGAGAAATATTTTTATGGGACTTTTTGGGGGCGAGCCGGCATGGATGACCGATGATACAAATAAGCTTCATAAGGGATTAAAAAGCATCGAAAAATGTTACAGTCCCAAGTCGTTGAAAAAAGCGGCATTAAACGCGCCGAGACACGAAATACGCGTTGCGGCTATGGAGCGATTAATTGACCAGGATATTCTTGCTGATTTGGCAAAAACCGCGCCTTTATCGGATATAAGGAGACAGGCGGCGGTAAAGCTTACTGACCAGGTTGTGTTGGCGGATATAGCGGAAAATGACGAAAATGTTGTTGTGCGAACGGCGGCGACGGAATTACTCACCGACCAGGAGGCATTATGTCGCATTGTGCGTAACGAAACGGACAAAAAGCTGATATTATTGGCAATCGGTATGATAACCGACCAGGAAACGCTGACATATACGGTTAAGCACGAACACGATTGGAAAATACGGTTTAAAGCGGCAAAAAAGCTCGATGATAAGGTTTTGGCACAGGAGATATATTCACAGATTGTTAAATATGACGAGCTTGATGACGGAAAACGTAAAAAAATCGTCAAAAAGTTGACCGACCAAACCGCGCTCGCATATATAGCGAAGCTTCCCACAACTTTATCGAGCGAAATATGGAAATTACGAAATTTGGCGTTGGAGAAAATAACCGACCCTTCAATTTTATCGGATATAGCAAAAAATGCAGAAGAGGAAAAGGTGCGTAACGACGCCAAAGAGCGGATTGAGGGGTAAACAACTTAGTAGAGCTTTTGCGGCTCGGAAAGGCATGGTTGTAAAAAATGTCAATGGTTACCTTAGAGAGTGTTTCTTCGGCAAAAATAAGGAATCCAATCGCACCGCTTTCGGTAATAGCTCTCGAGGGAGCTAAGGAAATGGGCGATAGGATTAATCACTATTTATCAGAATGGGGCGGTCAACAAGAGAATCAAGAGTTTTTAATAAAGAGCGAATGTCCTCGGTTTGCGTCGGGTGATGGAAAAGGATTGATAAAATCGAGCATTCGAGGGAGCGATTTGTTTATTATCGCCGATGTAGGCAACTATAGCTGTACCTATGAAATGTTTAGTCAGACTACAAAAATGTCTCCCGATGACCATTTTCAAGATTTAAAGCGGATTATACAGGCGGCGGGCGGAAAAGCGCGCAGAATTAACGTAATAATGCCGCTTCTTTATGGTGGGAGACAGCATAAACGGAATTATCGCGAATCGCTCGACGCGGCGGTTGCGCTACAGGAACTCGAAGCAATGGGCGTCGAGAATATTATTACTTTTGACGCACATGACGCAAGGGTATGTAATGCCGTCCCGCTTATGGGGTTTGATAATGTTATCCCGTCGTATCAGGTGTTGAAAACGGTGTTCAAAAAAGTAGCCGACCTAAAAGTAACACCCGAGAGGTTTATGGTGTGCAGTCCGGACGAAGGCGCGATAAACAGGAATATGTATTACGCCTCCGTATTAGGGGTTGAATTGGGAATGTTTTATAAACGCAGGGATTATTCAAAAATGGTAAACGGAAGAAATCCTATTATTGCACATGAATATCTCGGAAACTCGGTTGAAGGAAAAGATGTTTTTGTGTCGGACGATATAATCTCATCGGGCGAGTCGATGCTCGAGGTGGCGAGTGAACTAAAAAAACGCAAGGCGGGTCGTATTATAGTATATGCAACATATTCGATTTTTACGAGCGGCCTCGATACCTTTGACAAAGCGTATTCAGATGGGGTTATCGACTATGTATTGGGGACAAACCTTACCTACAGAACGCCGCAATTGTTGGCGCGAGATTGGTTCTACGAGGTAGATGTTTCAAAATATATAGCGCATATTATTTCCGCCTTAAACTGTGATATACCTATAGGGCGGGTGATTGACCCGCGCAAAAAGCTAAAATTGTTTTTAGAAAAATACGGAATGACGGGAGAAAGCCCATGCCGTTAGCAGACAGTGTACGCCCCGCTTCGCTCAATGAGGTTGTGGGGCAATCTCATTTATTGGCTATTGACAAACCGTTGCGTAGAATTATCGAATCGGTCGAGACTAATGAGCTTCCGTGTATGCTTTTTTACGGGCCGTCCGGGGTCGGAAAGACCACCGTCGCCAATATAATCGCGGCAAAATCCTCAATGCGCCTTCATAAGCTCAACGGGACTTCTGCCTCTATCGCCGATATAAAGACAATCATCGCGCTTTCTAAATCCCGCGATTCACTTTTTGTGGAGCCTGAGCCGCAAAACCGCGGAACGCTTTTGTATCTCGACGAAATACAATACCTTAATAAAAAACAACAGCAGAGTCTTCTTGAGTTTATTGAAAACGGTGATATAACGCTTATTGCGTCAACAACCGAGAATCCATATTTTTATGTATACGGCGCAATTCTATCGCGTTGTACCGTTTTTGAATTTAAGAGCTTAACCGCCGAAAAAATAACCCCCGCCGTAAAACGGGGATTTGATATTATTGCAAAAAATAATACCGATTTATGTATAAGCGTATCTGATGAGGTAATACAAATTATAGCACAAGGGTGCGGCGGTGATGTTCGCAAAGCGTTGAACGCGGCGGAGCTTTGCGGCTTGGTCGCCGAAAACGGCATTGTTACCGCCGAAGCCGCCCGCGAGCTTGTACAAAAAAGCGCGATTCGATATGACCGCGCCGGCGATGAGCATTATGATACATTATCGGCGTTACATAAATCAATACGCGGCTCGGACGAAAACGCCGCGTTATATTATTTGGCGCGGTTAATCGTCGCCGACGACCTTCCCTCGATATGCAGGCGGATATTAGCGGCGACTTCCGAGGATATAGGCTTGGCTTATCCGAACGCGATTACAATTGTTAAAGCGTGTGTAGATTCGGCGTTACAATTGGGGTTTCCCGAGGCGCGCCTCCCTTTGGCACAGGCGGTCATTCTGCTTTGCACAGCCCCGAAATCCAATTCGGTGTTGACGGCGATTGACGCGGCTTTAGCCGATGTCCGTGGAGGGAAGGGGGGAGATTTTCCGCGACAACTTCAAAATGTACATTGTGACGGAACAAGCTCGGGTATAAGCGGACAAAACTATCTGTATCCGCACGATTACCCGAATCACTTTGTTCAACAACAATATCTCCCCGATTCATTAAAAGAACGGGTGTATTACAGCTTCGGCGACAACAAAAATGAAAAGGCGGCTTTAGCCTATCGCGATAAGCTAAGAAACAGTGAAACAATAAGTTGATTGTTTCACTGTTTCTAATCAATTGAATTTTGTTTGTATAATTTTATCCGACGCTTCGGTTGAATAAAGCCAATTGTCGATTCTTCCGTTTTCGATATAGTATTTGTAATTATAGTTAATTGTAGGATTATCGAACGAATCGACGATAATCAGTTTAATTTTCATTTTTTCGGGAATAATTGCCTTAATATAAACGCTGACCGCTTGATTAACGGCGACATTATCCCGAAGCTCCGCAAGCCCCGCTAAATTTGGCAAAAGCTCAACGAATATGCCGTAGCTTTCCACAGAACGAATTATCCCCGATACCGTTTCGCCGACGCAAAAGTGCGTCGAATTTTGTTCCCATGTTCCGAGAAGCTCTTTGTGCGATAGGGTGATTTTCGGAAAAATTCCCGAACCGAAAACGCCCCCCGTGTTCTTTTCAATCGACTTAACAATCGTCAAAACGTCCTGTCCCGTGCGGAAACGGTCGGCTGGGTGGGATATTCTCGATACCGATATTGCGTCAATGGGGATAAGCGAAGGAAGGCCGCGCGCGATATCTACGAAACAGCCGAATTGTTCAAGGTGGGTTATTTTAGACGGAATAATGTCGCCGGGGCAAAGGGCGTTAATGTATTCGTTGACGCACTCGATTTGCGCCTGTTTCCTTGAAAGTAACACCATGTCGTTTTTAAACCCGGTCACTTTAAAACAAATAGGCTTATTTACCCTCGAAATAAGCGCGATATCGCGGGTTGTTCCGTCTTCAATCCCGATTGCCCCCTCATTACGCGGGACAAATCCCTTTATAAACCCGAAATCGACAATCAGGTTATGGTCAGAGTCGCAGACATTGCAAATAGCTTCGACTGTACGCCCCGAAGCGATACAATCCTCTAACGCTCTTACCGATTCGGTGGAGCGCGTGTTTTCGTCTTTAATAATAAGACCGCCCTCAGGCAAATATTCTGTCATTTTGTATATCCTCTCTATTTTTCAAAAATCTCTTTTAATTCTATTGCAAAAATAACATAATTATGTTATAATAAAAAAATTAATTAAATCGACACTTGTAAATTATGTGTTGTTTAACGACATAAAATACTTAACGGGCTTATAAGGGGGTACTTAAGGAATGGCAAAAAAACGTATTGCGGTATTATTTGGCGGCTCATCTAAGGATTATAATGTTTCGCTTAAATCGGCATATTCCGTTCTAAGCGGACTTTCCGAGACGGTATATGACATAATACCCATTGGTATTACAAAAAGAGGGAGATGGTTATATTTTCCGGGAGATTATTCGGCAATAAAGGACGGAAGTTGGGAAATGGAGCCCGATTGTTGTTCCGCGGTATTAAGCCCCGACCCGTTACATGGCGGTCTAATAAAAATTATGGAAGATGACCGCTATTCGTTACACCGTCTCGATGTAGTTTTCCCCGTTCTGAACGGTAAATACGGAGAATGCGGACAGATTCAGGCTTTGTGTAAGCTTTCGGGAATAGGCTACGTGGGAAGCGGGTTTTCGGCGGCAAACGCCTGTTCCGATAAGGTGCTGACCCATTTGATTTTGAATAAAGCGGGTATAAAAACGGCAAAGTATTATTATCTCGAAAGGGTTAATATAGATTCGGTCGAGGACAATTTCGCGGTTATAGAAAAATGCGTCGATTACCCCATGTATGTTAAGGCGGCGTTAAGCAGTCGGTCTGTCGGTGCAAATGTTGCGGAAAATCGCGACGAGCTTAAGGCGGCAATAAAACTGGCTTGTTCCCATCATCATAAAATTTTAATTGAGGAATCGGTGACGGGCAAAGAGCTTGAATGTCTTGTGTGGGGTAGCGTATATGCACTTAACGTCAGTAAAATCGCCGAAACCGCCGACAATTTTGAGCTGATTATTCCCGCGAAAATCGACAATGACGTTACCGCCGAGGTAACGCGAATTGCTAAAACGGCATTTTTAGCTTTAGGGTGTACGGGGTTTGCGCGAATGAGCTTTAAGCTTTCCGATAACGGAACAATATATTGCTGTAAGGTGTCGAATATGCCCGGATTCACCGAGGACGATATAATGGCACAGTTGATGAACGCGAGCGGTTATGATTATTCAGAAATGCTCGATATAATAATCGACTCTGCAGGGGAAGCGTAGACAGTTGACAATTGATAGTTGACAGTTATTTAGGAGGAGTGAGTTAAATGAAAAAAGATGTTTCTATAAATATTAAAGCGGTACAAATTGCCGAGGACGAACGTGATACAACCGAGCTTTTCACCTGCGGAAGACTTTCGCGCGGGCGGGGAACCCGCAGTAACGACTATACCTTGTCGTATCAGGAAAGTGGTGTTACCGGATTTGAGGGCAATAAAATCAATCTTATGGTTACCGGGGATAACATGGTCGTTATGCAAAGAAGCGGCGACGCACCTTCGAACCTCGTTATCGAAAAAGGAAAAAAGCATCATTGCCATTACGGAACCCCGTTCGGTGATTTTATGGTGGGAATAACCGCAGACGACGTTATATGCAACCTCAATGACTCCGGCGGCGACTTATATCTCAAGTATACTATTGATATAAATTCGACGCTTATGTCGGAAAATGAGATGTTTATTGATTTTAAAGATATATCGGGGGAAAACGCAATTGAACATTACACATGATACAAAGTTAAAAATAACGGATACAATTATAACCGCTCTCGGAAGGCTTGTGGCTTCCGACGAGATATCGAGCGAGCCGTTGCCGGCTTTTTCGGTTGAAATTCCCGCAAATGCGACCAACGGCGATTTTTCGTGCAACACCGCGCTCGTTTCGTCAAAGACGTTAAAAATGCCGCCGAGGAAAATTGCGGAGTTAATTGTCGCAAATATCGACAAATTTTCCGAAATAGATAAGGTCGAAATAGCGGGGCCCGGTTTTATCAACTTTTTTATGGGGGGAGAGTGGTACAATCGCGCAGTCAACGGGATTACAGAAAAAGCCTCCGACTACGGTAAGAGCGATTACGGCAACGGCAAACGTATATTGCTCGAATTTGTGTCGGCGAATCCTACCGGCCCAATGCACATAGGTAACGCAAGAGGCGGCGCATTAGGCGATTGTCTCGCGTCGTTGCTCCAATTTGCCGGATATGACACAAAGCGCGAGTTTTATGTCAACGACGCAGGGAATCAGATAGAAAAATTCGGATTAAGTCTCGATGTCCGTTACAGACAGGAATTGGGCGAGGATACAGCCATTCCCGAAGAAGCGTACAAGGGCGAGGATATTATTGCCCACGCAAAGGCTTTTATTGAACTCTACGGCGACAAATATCTGAACACCTCTGAGGGTGAGCGAAGAAGGGCATTGGTTGAATACGCGCTTCCGATTAATATTGCCGCGCTTGAGGGCGATTTAAAAAAGTACAGGATAGAATATGACAACTGGTTTAAGGAAAGCACCCTACACGATAATAAGTCGGTTGATAAAATTATCAAAATGCTTAAGGATAGCGGACAAACCTACGAAAATGACGGGGCGTTGTGGTTGAAGACGACCGACTTCGGCGACGAAAAGGACAGGGTTTTGGTAAGGGCAAACGGCGTTCCGACATATTTTGTCCCCGATATAGCGTATCATTATAATAAGTTAGCAGAGCGTGACTTCGATATAGCTATAGACATTTTAGGCGCGGACCATCATGGTTATATCCCGCGCATGAATGCGGCTATGAACGCGCTCGGCATTAATCCCTCGCGCTTAAAAATGATTATAATGCAGATGGTAAGACTCGTCAGGGCGGGGGAGACCGTAAAGCTCAGCAAACGCTCGGGCAAAGCAATTACACTTACGACATTGCTTGACGAGGTACCCGCAGACGCGGCACGGTTCTTCTTTAATTTGCGCGACGCAAATACCCATTTAGACTTTGATTTGGATTTAGCGATACAAGAAACATCACAAAACCCCGTATATTATGTTCAATACGCCTATGCCC
>Ga0082212_10003238_pt1 | contig 23217 bp, 22 predicted proteins | sample TergutNt197P3_FD_71548 | JGI IMG/M metagenome (GOLD analysis project Ga0082212, IMG submission 71548) | Neocapritermes taracua P3 segment gut microbial communities from Petit-Saut dam, French Guiana - Nt197 P3 | ecosystem: Host-associated > Arthropoda: Insects > Digestive system > Gut ...
ATTTCCGGAGGCGACCAGTCATTTCGTTCCGCTTCCTGATAGAAGCGGAGCGCCGCATCCATGTCGCCGCTTTTTGCATAGAATTCCAGATCCCCCAAATCTGCATAAAGCCTGCCGAATTCCGGCCTGGGATTCTTGATTATTCCCCTGGCGCGGGCATCCTCGTAAAGCCTGACGCCGCGAATCAACTCTTCTTCCGCAGGAAAAAACTCTTTGGTGTTTATTAGTATTTCTGCATAGAGACGCTGGGTATCTATACGATAACCAACTCTCCTGGGTGATTCTTCGGGAGCAGATGAAAATGCACGTATTGCATCCCGTAAACTTTGGCGTTCTTCGTTAATATTGCCGTAACGGGAATAGTACCTGGCCAGATGGTAATATGATTCAGGATATGACCTGTCAGCATTAATAGCCCGGATTAATACATCCCTGATTCCTTCTATTTGATCTGCAAATTCCTCGGGAACCCCGCCTGTATCTTCAAACCTTTTATCCAGAAGATAGCCCCCCAGTTCGGCCAGCGTGGGGACGGAAATTTTTCGTTTTTTAGGATTGCTCATAAAGTGGGCCTGCAAAGGAAGTACCTCTTTCAGATTGTCTGTTCTTATAAAGTACTTAAGCATTCCTTCCAGGTAAGGATCCTGCTTGCCGTATTTTTCCATTAGTCTGGCATAGGCTTCTCTGGCTTCATCGTAACGGCTGTAATCAGTTTCGCCCCAGGCAAGACTGTTTTCCGCCAGTGCTAAAAGCCCTTCCTTGTCGTTTACTGCATAATCAAGGATATTGGTCCGGATAATTCGATCCGCTTTTTCGTAATTTTTTATATAATACGTTTCCATGGCAGCATAGTCCAATGCGCCTTTCTTGTCCTGCGGGTAGACCCGGAGGAGTTCGTCGTATTTTCGTTCTGCATAGATATATTGCCGTTCATCCCGGAAAGCTTCCGCATAGCGGTAAAACCAATTTTTTTTCCGCTTTATTTCAAATGCTTGCCTGAACCGTTCATTGGCTTGAACATACTCTCCGCTTTGGATAAGGGCATATCCTTCTTTATAGCGTCTTTCGGCCTGGGTTGGTATAACGGCAAATTGCCAGATAAGGTATCCCAGAGAAGTTGTAACCAGAGCAATAGCTCCGGCAATTTTTAGTACTGGCAAAAAACGGTGTATAAATATATATGCAAAACTTGCCTGTTCCGCTTCCAGTTCTGCCCCGGTTTTTTTTGCATAACCTTTGGGAATGGCGATGGTCTTTCCCAAAATTTTTCCCGCAAGTCCGGCTGTCTCTTTGGCAGGAGCGCCTCTTACCAATAATTTAACAAGAGCCGACATTTTGTCGGGGGCAACAGCTTGTTCGGCAATAAGTTCTTCACAGGCAATGCGAAGGTTTAATGGGTAAACGGAAAGAGTATCCTGAAGCTGCCTGTAATCGTCTTCGCTAAGATGAATCTCTTCTACTTCATCAGAGGATCCCGGTGTAGTTCCAAAAGCCGAAGCTTTTCCCGGTTTTCCGCTTTCGCCTATATCGTCAAATCCGGAAAGAGAAAAATCGCCAAACTCATCTGCCGAAGTTTCATTAAAGTCAGGTGTGTCTAAAGTAGCGTCTCCGGCAGCAAAACTATCAAAAGGATCTATGCTTTCTTCTCCTGCCCCAGCCGACGCCGGTATATCGTCGAAACTGTCTATATCTTCTGTATCCAGAGTGATGTTTTGGTCAGACTCTCCAAATTCAGTGTCAAAACCGGAGCCTAAGTCTTCTCCGCCAAGGTCCAGGGGTTCTTCAGTTGAAAAATCACCGGCTGCACCGGCAAAATCAAAATCGTCCGTTTGTCCGGCATCTAAGCTGTCGGAACCGGTGTCAAAGTCGCCGGTGCCAATATCGTCTGAACCAAAATCACCTGTGCTAAAGTCATCTCCGGCCGGCATATCCATGGAAAAGTCACCGGTCTCCGGCAACGCTTCGCCAAAGCTGCCGGCTTCACCCTGATCCAGGTCAAAAGAGTAATCTTCATCTCCGGAAATATCTTCTCCGGCAGAAAATGCTCCGGAATCATCGTCCATGGAAATTTGCGGAGAGGCAGTTTCTCCGCCCATGTCGACAGCCTGTGACAGATCAATGTCGGGGAATTCAATGCCATCTGATCCGCCTGCCTCGGGAGAAGGAGTTTCTCCGCCCATATCAACGGACTGAGACAGATCAATGTCGGGGAATTCAATGCCGGAAAAATCAGATTCACCGGCAGGAGTTTCCATGGATCCAATATCATCCATGTTAAATCCGTCTGTGTCCTCTATTGGCATCCTGCCAAGGGTAATTTCATCAAAGTCAGAACTTTCTTCCGGCTCTGTAGAAATGTCTCCTGTTGGAATGTCCTCTGTGGAAAAATCTTCTGCCGTGGGGGGTTCTTCATCAACGGGAAAGCTGCTTTCTACGGGAAAGTCTCCTGCCTCCGGCGAACCTGTTGGATCCAAACTGTCCAGAAAGCTGCTGAGATCATCCGAAGGAGAATCTTCACTCGCCATTGTTTGCCCGCCGGAGTATTCCGGCATCTCAATATCGGCGGATCCTGTTTCTGTTTCTCCAAATGAAACATCATCCGGCGGCGGCTCGATTGAAGAGTCCATGCCTAAATTGTCAAGACCGCCAGCCTCCAAAAAATCACCAAAGTCAAATCCGCCGCCGGAATCTTCCGTACCGGTAAAGCTGTCGGGGGGCAGATCCAGTCCTAAATCATTGATATTAAGCGCAGATTCAGTCTCAATAACCGGCGGTGAGGTACCAAATTCTTCCGGAAAAGGGGCAGGCGGTTCATCGTTCGGAAGTTCAAAATCCTCTCTGGGCATTTGATTTTCGCGCAAACTCATGGCTTCATTGCCAACGTTATAAAATGAGGTTTGAAATTCTTTCAGTTGCGCAAGTGACGGCATAATTAAGATATTGTGGCATTAACCGATATTAGTAAACAGATGAAAAAGCTTATGGGATTAATGCTCCTTATTGGTATTATCGGCAGTATAGGGGCGGCTGAAACAGAATCTTTCCATTTTGTAGATCACCTAAAACAACTCCGGGGACCGGGAAAACCTCAAATTGTGGACGAAGCGGTGGTTTTTACTGCATCTTCATCCTATCGCCGGGTGGGAATTGCTTTTGGTCATGAAGGGTTTGGAAAAATTTACTGGTTCAAACGTTTTATGGCCCCCAATGAAAATGCCGGACCATGGATAAAAGAAAAGCCTCCGGCAGATTTGTATGTAGATTCCGGTATACTCTTTTTTATTTATGCTATTCCCGAAGACTTAAAAGGGGATTTGGAATACCGGCTTATTATTGACGGCCTTTGGGCTAAAGATCCCATTAACCCCGATTACCGGGTGGATCCTGCGTCAGGTATCATCAAATCGGTAGTTGCCATTCCTTATATTAAACGGCCCGATTCTCCCAACCGAGGGAAAGAAGGCGCCTTAACCTTTACCTACTATGCCCTGCCGGGAGAAACGATTACAGTGGCAGGTTCATTTAACCGTTGGGATCCTTTTATGTACGAATTAAAAGAAACAAGCCCTGGCCGCTATACACTCTCACTGCCTCTGCCTCCGGGAACCTATCAATATACATTTTTTCACCGGGGCGAAAGGCATCTGGATCCAAACAACCCAATAAGGGTTTATACCCGGGAAGGCAAAGCAGCCAATGAGGCTACTGTAAAATAACTGAGTAACTCTATCAGGGTAAACTACTGATATAAATTCCTTAATTGCATTATTATAATTGAATGAAGAAAGAATTCCTTCCCTACGACGTAGTCCGGAACAATGCCCTTAAACTGGCGGCACGGATTTATAGAGAAGGCTTTTTGCCCAACGTTATTTATGTGTCTCTGCGGGGCGGCGCCTATCTTGGTAATATAATCAGTGAATACTTTAAAATTATTAACCGCAAAGACCGTCCGGTATATTATGCCGCAGTAGTAGCCCGGTCGTATTCCGACGTACGCCATTCGGAACAGATTAAGGTAGAAGGCTGGACCTACGGACCCGAACACCTGCGTATTGGAGACAAGGTACTCCTTGTAGATGATATATTTGACACCGGAAAAACCATTAATCATTTGGCGCAGATCATTCTGGAAACAGGCATACCACGGGAAGACTTTAAAGTTGCCGTTCACGACTACAAGTACTTTCATGACAAACCTGAACAACTTCCCATTCAGCCCGACTATTGGTGCCGCAAATCTGAACAATCGATACATGATGAAGAAACATGGATCCATTACATGAGTCATGAACTTATCGGCCTTAGCGCCTCCGATTTGGAAGAATACTACTATAAACAAGATAATGAACTGCGGGATATTTTTTCCGGACTTGAATGGCCCTAAAAAACAAACTCATTGAATCGCATGCATTTACCGGGCGTGGGCGCCGTTTTTTGGTAGGGGTTGACGAAGCCGGAAGAGGCCCTCTGGCAGGCCCGGTCTATGCCGCAGCGGTCATACTCCCCTCTGATTTTCCCCTTCAGGTTTTAAACGATTCAAAAAAACTAACGGAAAAAAAACGGGATACAGCGGCTTTTCTCATTCAGGAAAACGCCGCTTTTGGCATTGCCAGCGTTGAAGCTTCCGAAATTGACAGAATAAACATATTACAGGCAAGTCTTCTGGCAATGACCAGAGCCTGGGAAGCGCTCGTTACTGCATTCCCAAACATTGGACAAAACAATGAACTTTGCGCCGTTGTTGATGGCCTATACTGTCCTGCTCTTCCCATACCCTGCAAAGCTCTTGTCAAAGCCGATTCTTCTGTAACGGAAGTAATGGCAGCTTCCATTCTGGCAAAAACTGCCAGGGACAAAATGATGAAAAGATTTTCCTGGTTTTACCCCGAATACGGTTATGAAAAACACAAAGGCTATCCAACCAAAGCGCACCTGGAAGCCATTGCCAAGTATGGTCCTTCACCCATACAACGGAAGAGTTTTAAAGTTAAGACAATACAGGGAGAATTATGGTGATTTGTATGGGAAACTCAGTGGCAAATTAGGGTTTACTCTTTAATGTTGTATTTCTTCCGGAACCGCTCAATACGTCCGGCGGTGTCCACGAGTTTTTGCTTACCTGTAAAGAAAGGATGACAAGCTGAGCAAATTTCTACTTTAATATCTTTGGATGTAGAACGGGTTTCTATAACATTGCCGCATACACAGGTAATGTTGGTGTTTTCATATTTGGGATGTATCTTCGCTTTCATTCGTACCTAAATCTCCTCAAAATGCTCCATTTAATATCTATGGGGCAGCTTATTCAATACCTGCACTGCCGGTATTCATGGAACGCAGGAATGCTTCATTATTCTTGCTTTTCCTCATTCTGTCAACCAGCAGTTCAATGATCTCGACATCGTCCATGGGACTGATAACCTTTCTGAGTATCCAGATTTTCTGAATTTCTTCTTCGGAAAGAAGCAATTCTTCTTTTCTGGTGCCGGATTTTTTGATATTGATTGCAGGGAAAAGCCGTCTGTCGCTAATTCGCCTGTCCAGGTTAATTTCCATATTGCCCGTTCCCTTGAATTCCTCAAAAATTACTTCGTCCATGCGGCTGCCGGTTTCTACAAGGGCGGTAGAGATAATCGTCAGGCTGCCCCCTTCTTCTATGTTCCGGGCTGCGCCGAAGAAGCGTTTGGGTTTATGAAGAGCGTTGGAATCAACACCGCCGGAAAGAATCTTGCCCGAAGCAGGAACGGTTTGATTATATGCCCGGGCAAGGCGGGTAATGGAATCGAGGAGTATGACCACATCCTTTTTGTGTTCTACAAGACGCTTGGCTTTTTCCAGTACCATTTCCGTTACCTGTACATGCCTTGATGCCTGTTCGTCAAAAGTACTGGAAATAACTTCGGCACGAACTGTTCTTTCCATGTCGGTTACTTCTTCGGGGCGTTCATCAATAAGCAGAACAATAAGATACACTTCAGGATGGTTTTGGGTAATGGCATTGGCAATTTTCTGCATCATTATTGTTTTACCTGTGCGGGGCGGCGCTACAATAAGAGCCCGCTGGCCTTTCCCTATTGGACAGAACAGATTAATAATACGCTCCGAAACACCTTCGGTTATTGTTTCCAGGTCGAGTTTTCCGTTAGGGTAAAGCGGGGTAAGGTTATCAAAAGGTATACGGTTTTGGGCAATGGTAGGATCATCGTAATTAACTGTTTCCACACGGAGCATGGCAAAGAAGCGCTCCCCTTCCTTTGGGCTGCGGATTTGACCATAAACCGTATCCCCGGTTTTTAGCGCAAAGAGCCGGATTTGACTGGGACTGATATAAATATCATCAGGACCGGGAAGATAAGAATTCTGCGGACTGCGGAGAAAGCCATAACCATCGGGAAGTATTTCCAAAGAACCGTAGGCATAGATAATTCCTCCCCTTTCGGTATGAGCTTTTAAGATAGAAAAAATAACTTCTTGCTTTTTCAGGGTTACCATGTCTTCGTGAGCAATGCTGTAATTTGCTGCCAGTTCCCTGAGATCCACCATATTTAACCTGATAAGCTCGTTAATGGAAAGACGCGGTTTGCCACTGTCGTCATTCCGGGGTTCGGGTTTGCCGTAAATATCAGGCATAGAAGGGAGTTTGGGTATCGGTGAAAAAGATGTTTTATTCGAAATTACGTCATTTGTGACACCACCTGCAACGCCGCGCGAACTATCGTTTGCTGTGATTTCTTCCGTTTCGCTGTTCACTTCACCGTTTGCCTCACCGCTAGTTTCGCCGTTCTTTCCCCGCACTGAGCCTTGGCTTGGTCCAACGCGCCGCGAGTGGGCTTTGACAACTACCCGTGTACTTTCACCCTGGTTTTCTTCTTCACTCTGAGAGGTACTGGATTTAGGTTCAGTATTTTGCAGAGTATCATTTTCTTCTTCAAACCTGAGTGTCCGGGTTTTTCTCACATAGGGCATAACTTCTTCTCCATAAGGTGGTTACAAGCAATAAAATAATTCACAATAACCATGTTCTTTTATGATTTCTTTTCCAATAATTCCGTAATTTGTATTAATGCTTCTCTGGCTGCCTGAATGCGCACATTATTCCGGCTGCCTGAAAAATGAAACTCTTTCACTACAGTTGTTTTTGCTGTACCGGTAAGCGCCGCTGCTACCCGGACAGTTCCCACCGGAAAAGGCGAACCATCGCCGTCGGGACCGGCAAGACCAACAACTGATACCGCAGCATCAGCGCCGCTTTTTTCAAGCGTCCTTACGGCCATTTCCTGTGCCGTCTCTTTACTTACAGCTCCGTATGTATTAAGCGTATTCTCTCCAACTCCCAGCATTTGTATTTTTGCACTGGCAGTATAGCATACAAATGAACCCCAAAAGCAAGATGATGCTCCGCTCACCCTGGTCAGGGCATCCGCTATTAGTCCCCCTGTACACGATTCAGAAACTGCCAGGTATAAAGACCTGTTAATCAGAAACCGGACCAAATGTTCCGCAACATCGCGGAGTCCGGTGATTAACTCTTCCTCACTATCCATGTGATCTTTGCAGTTCCGCCTTTATTTCTTCGATTGGCCGGGAAAATATTTCAACTTCCCTTTCTGTACCGGTCATGCTGCATTGTCCTTCAAAAAGAACGCCATCTGCAATACGCAGCCGGGAAGCGGCTACATCCCCCTGTACCCGGGAACCGCTAAGCATATCTATTTTATCGACAGCCCGGATCTGGCCGCTAACATATCCATGTATCGTCAGAGAACTAACCGAAATATGGTCGGCGTCTACTGATGCCTCTTTGTCTACTATTAAGGCGCCGGTTGCTTCTATAGTACCCCTGAATTTCCCCTGAATGCAAAGGGTTTCTTTAAACTTTAAAAAACCGTCCATTGAAACGGTGTTGCCCAACACTATTAATCTGGCTTTCTTTTTCCCCGGTTTCATTCCTGTTCCTGTTGCAAGGATCGTCGAATCTGTTTTTCCAGTATTGTAAGGCCGATTTCATTTTTCTTCAAGTTCTCCCACTCGGTCATGGTCTTCTCGATACGAGCGTCAAGACCGGCCAGGTTTTTCCTGACCAGTTGGGATTTTTGTTTAAGGTCTTTTAAAAGATCTGCCAAATCCGGTACTTCGGTACTGACGGCGCCGGATAGTCCCAGAGCAGTTACTTTTTCTATCGTTCCATCCAAATCATCAATACTGGCAACAAAATCCAGTACATTGCTCTTCATATCGGTACTAAGTTCTTCCGCCAAAGAAAGACGTGATTCACGGGCAACAATCTGGCCAAAAAGTTCCCTGTTCCGGAGTACTGCCCTGATTCTTGCCAAAACTTCGGAAAAATTAAAGGGTTTGGTAATATAATCATCTATCCCCAATTCAAAGCCTTCGACTTTATCTTTTACATCATCCAAAGCAGAAAGCATGATGATTGGTATTTCCCGGTACTTTGGATCTGCTTTAAGAATCCTGGTTAATTCCCAACCCGACATTTTGGGCATAATATTGTCCATTATGATAAGATCGGGAAAGAATTTTTTTACCATGGCAAAGCCATCTTCGCCATTTTCCGCTTTTTCTACAACAAAGCCGAGCTTAGAGAGCATTACTTCGAAGAACTCGAGGCTAATCATTTCATCATCAATAACGAGTATCTTCTTGCGGGCACTCATTGGATCCTTCCTGTTTTACTTACTTCCAGTATAGACCTGATTATGCCGCTTAGCAAGAGCATAAAAGCAGATATACAAAAAAGAACAGCCCAAAGATCTCCCCAGACAGTATAGGGTGTACGGCTGGTCAAGAGCGGTATTTCTGCATTTAATACCGTTTCGGTAAACGGAATGGCCATTGCCAGTATCTTCCCCGAGGGGTCTATAGCACAGGTTTGGCCTGATGTAGCAGACCTTACCACTGAACGGCGGTTTTCCACAGCCCGGAATACCGACATGGCCAGATGCTGAACCTGGCTTGAAAGGCTGTTTGCCCATGAGTCATTGGTTATATTAACAATAAATTGCGCTCCATTTTGAGTAAAATCCCTTGAAATATATCCAAAACAATCTTCGAAACAAATTGGGACGGAAAAGCGCAGACGGCCTGTACGAAATACCAATTTATCTTTACCAGGTTTCCAAAAATTGGTATCGGCCTTGACCAGAGCCTGATATAACCGGGGAAAAGTCTTTTCATAGGGAAAATATTCGCCAAAAGGCACCAGGTGATTCTTCCGGTATACTTCTTTTATTTCCCCTCCTTCCAAAAGCAAGGCAGCGTTATAATCTACCCTGTCCCAGTTCCCTGATTTAGTTACTTCCAGGCGGGCATCATCATTCCCGAATAAAAAAGGAACATTTTGGACGGCCAGAAAATCCATGAGTTCTTTTACTGCAGTATATGATTCGGCATTATCCCGATAAGTAAGGTGCCAGAAAATTCTGTGCGTTACCGCTGTTTCCGGCCAGACTACCAGTTCAGTCGCCGGTTCCTGTTCAAGCGCTTTAACAGAAAGGTTTTTAAGGGTTGTCAGAATACGTTTCGTTTCGGCTGCATCACTTTTCCATGGATTGGCGTTTTGCTGGATAAGGGCTATTTTTGCAGAATCGGCATTTTCAGAATAATTACTTTGCATTAGACCAAAGATCAACGATCCGCCCAGAGCTCCCAGCCAGATTGCTGCAGCAAGCCGTTCACGATAGAAAAAATTGCGGTTTTCCGCCGCTCCCAGGTATACCGAAGGAAACAAAACTAGCGCCGACACACCCCAAACTCCAAAAACTGAAGCAATCCCTATAAGCGGAGGAAATTGCCACTGGGTGTATCCGGTAATCCCATAAGGGAAACCCAAAAACCCTTTTGTTTTTATATATTCATAAGAAAGCCAGAGCAGCCACTGGAGTATAAAGCCTTTTCGGGGGTAGAGTATCTGTGCCAGTTTAAGAAGAGGAAAAAGAACCGCCATATACCCAAGGTGAAGGATAGACGCAAATAATCCGCTCATAGGATGAAAAGCTCCCAACCAGGGAAGAAAGAGCCGATAGGTTGTATAACCGTAAAGAGCGCCCCATAAAGATGAAACCGCCAAACTCCCTAAAATCTTTTTGGCATTTAACAAAGATTTATTTTTTATTGAAGGATCAAACCCGGTATTGCGTAATACCCGGAAAACCGGAACATAAGCAATCCAGGCCAGGACAGGCAGCCCGTAACTAAACAGAGGATTGGGAAAAGAAGCTGTAAAGAGCAAGGCTCCGATAAGAATGACTGCTGTATTAATTAGAAAGGACTTCATTTAATCCGGATAATGCGGGGATTTTTCAGCATTTTTAACTGGCAGATTCCATACCGCCTGACGCAGTTCTTTTCCAGCCCTGAATGCAGCAATTCCATGGGAAGAAACCGACACCGCCTCGCCGGTTTTGGGATTACGCGCTTTTTGCCTTCCCTTGCGAATTCTGATTTCAAAAGTACCAAAACCCCGCAACTCTATTATAGTTCCCTGCGTTAGTGCATCTTTTATCTCTTCCATAGCAAGATCAATCGCAGTTTTTATATCCTTGCGGTTTATTCCTGTTTTTTCATAGATCGAGTCAATAATTGTTTCTTTAGTGATTTTTCTCCCGGTCATCACACACCGCCTCCTGGCGGTGAACTATTATAATTTCCTTGCGCTCGCGGGCCGAAGGCACGCATGCACACACCGCCTCCTGGCGGTGAACTATTATAATTTCCTTGCGCTCGCGGGCCGAAGGCACGCATGCACACATCGCCTCCTGGCAGAGATCTACAATAAGATCATGTACAAGCATCCAAAAGATCGCTTGCGCAGAAAAAATTACTGAGCTGCTTTAAGTGTATTGTACAAACGCTGCATCCGCGATTTCTTGCGTGCGGCTGCATTTTTTTTGATTATTCCCTTGCGTGCGGCTGAGTCGATTTTTTTTATCATGTCTTTCAACGCTAATTCCGCCTCGCCGGTTTCTTTTTTACGGGCTAAAAGAACAAATTTCTTTGCACTGGTTCTGACTGAACTTTTTACCGCCTTGTTCCGTTTTCTGCGTTCTTCACTCTGGCGATGCCGTTTTTCCGCAGATCTGACTTTACTTGCCAAAAATAACCTCCAATTTTATTCGCAGTAGGGTTAAATACCCAAGAACTCGCTATCGTGAGGGAGCTTTAGGGCGAAAAAAACCTTGTAACACTTACGATACATTGGGTAGTAACCCCACAGTTAAATAATTTCCTTACAGAACGAACTTCCTTGCAAATCAAGCAACGATTACAGATACCTCGCCCTTCAGTGCGAGGAGGTTCATTTAAAGTCCGATGGCCGTCTTTCGAGCCGTTTACACTTTTCGCATTCGGCCTGGTTTTTTACCTTACCGTTTTCAAAGATTGTCTTCATTTTAATTTCGCCCCCGCAGGAACACATAAATTTCTGGGTAGCGCTCGATGTACGTGAGTTTTTACTGGCCTGGGCCATGGTATTCTCCTTGGTAATTTGGTTAACCAATACATACTATGGAATGGCCATTCATGTCAAGACACGATGTCAAGAAGTGCCACTGTCCATGGTAGATGACAACTATTGGCATGGCAAGTAAAACAAAAAAACGCATTTGTCAATAAGAAAAAATAAAAAGGGAAATAATAACAAAAAAAATTGGATTTTTGTCTGAAACAAGTATATATTGATTTCAGGAGTCGGGTAATTAATGAGAATAACAACCCGTGGCCGTTATGCACTTCGGGCTTCTCTTGCACTGGTACGAATACAAAATCTCTTGTCTTATAATAAACTATCGGGCGTTAGTGAACATTCTCATATTTCAATAAATCAAATATCAGAGGAAGAGCAAATATCTTCCGTTTTTCTTGAGCAAATTTTTTTTAAACTTAGAAAAGCAGGTATTGTAACTTCAGTCAGAGGGCCGGGAGGCGGTTTTCAATTTGCCAAATCCCCGGATACAATTACCATAAAAGAAATTCTGGAAGCTGCCGGTGAAGAACTGAATGTTACAGACTGTGATAAGAATGCCAAAACCTGTAGAGTTACCGGAAAAAGATGCTCGAGTCATGCTGTCTGGGAAGATGTTACAAAAATCCTGGACAACTATTTTAGTAAAATGACTTTGTCCATGGTGATGGACCGGAATACCAAATGATTCTGCAAAAACCCCCAATCTGCCGAACTGAACGCATCGGTACAAACAATCTCATATTGGTATAAGAAGGATTATCCATTTAGCACATTTCGAACCATGTTACCCCGCATGACGGAGAATCTGCTCTGAGCGGGAACACCGGTCGTGGCTGTAGTTGACGGACGCTCTGGCGTCGCTGCCGTTTACGCACGCCGAAAGTTCCCGTCAGGTCAGACTTCTCCTCCTGCAGGGCAAGCATATTCACGTAAATGCTTCATGGATAATCCAATTCAAACCAGTATGACAATAATGGTCACAATGTGTTTAGTGCAGCACGATGAGGTTTTCATCCAGGTTCGAGCCCAGGGCACTTGCCCACCCCTTTCCAGGTAATATTCCAGTTAATTAAATATCAGGTTCAGCGATAGATAGATGTTTTGTCTATTTATATTAAGGGTAAGAAATCCCAGCCCTTTTTTCAGCATTCATATCAGCTACTTGTATGACCGGCACAGCGGCAGATTGGGCAATCTACTGCTTAGCATCTGTCATACCATGATCTGGAATAGTGCCGGGAAAGGGTGAGGCAAGCGTCCTGGTGAGAACTTCTGGAGTTCCCCGACAAACAGACCAGCGAACAATAGAAGTATTAAGGGTATTAAAGCCCAGTAGCTAAACAACATCTTTATTACCAAAACAACTTAAAAGATATGGTGTTTAGCTACTGGGAGGCTGGTTTGTCGGATTCATCCAGGTTCGAGCCCAGGGCGTTTGCCTCACCCTTTTCCGGTTTTAATTCAGATACTGCGTATGACAGATGCTCAGGGTATCCTAATAAAAAAATCGTTCCAAATCCAGCAGAACTTGATCAAATTCCTTAAATGAGGTTTTGGTTTCCGGCAAGGATTCCAAAAAAGCTTTCCCATAGTATTTATGAAGGAGCCTTCCATCCAAAACAACTATTGCACCATAGTCGGACGAATTTCGCATTAACCGCCCAAAACCCTGCTTGAATTTTATTACCGCATCGGGCAGCGATAATTCTGCAAAAGAATTATGGCCTGAGTCTTCCAGATATTCCCGGCGAGCTTCAAACACTGGGTCTTTAAGAGTTCTAAATGGAAGCCTGCAAAGTATCAACAAGCGCAGGGTTTCTCCCGGAGCATCAACTCCTTCCCAAAAAGAATCGGTTCCGAAAAGTACGCTGGTCTTATCTTCCAAAAAGCGCTGTAAAAGACGTGTTCTGTCATCATTCCCCTGTTTAAGGCATGTTATTCCTTCGCTTTCCAGTAACGGAGCAGCTTCTTCATAAACGCTGCTTAAAGCCTGGTACGAAGTAAAAAGAACCAGGGCCGATCCTCCCGTCAGCCGTACTAGTTCGGTAACAGCATGATTTGTAAAAGGCTGAAATGCCGAAGAGTCCGGCAGGGAAGCATCTGTAGGAACTGCCAGAAGAGTTCTTTTATTGTAGGGAAAAGGCGAAGGAAATACCCCGCATAAAAATTCCCGGTTTGCCAAAGCTGCTCCCGTTCGCTGTGCCCAAAAGTGAAAAGAAGCTTCGGTTTTTTCTGCATTGTATTCAACCCAACCAGTACTTAAAGTTGCAGAAACACAAACCACTGTTTTATTTGCTTCAAAAAGAGCTTCTTTTAGTGAAGCAGCAATACTTACCGGAGTAACGGTAAATGTTACCCATGGATCATCACGATAACTACTGTTACGTTCAAGCCAAAAAACGTTGCTGTTATCATCAGTCTTTTTTATATCAAGACCAAATTTCAGAAAAGTTCCGCAAATTTCTGCCGTAGATTCAAAGCGCCGCAGTATTGCTTTTATTTCCCAAATTGTTGAATATTCCGCCGGACTCGAAGAGCGCCGCGGATTTTCGTTTGTACTGTTCTTTTCCGGATCTTCTTCATCTGCAAGTTTAATCACAGTACTTATCTGATCAATAAGTGTGCGAATGGCTTTTTGCATCTTTTCCAAAGGCTGCCTTAATGTTCCCAAAGGATCGGCATCTGTTTCTTTTTTAAAGCGAAAGAGTCCTTCATCACCGCAAAGGGCCAGCGCCGCTGCATCAACCTGAACTATTGCGTCCCGTACCCCGGAAATAGCTTTTGGGATTCCTCCCGGCAAAGCGGCAAACATTCCGGGCAGAGTGAATAACAGCCCTGTTTCCATTGTCCTTCGTTTCCGGTACAGGCGGCTTAACGAACGATTTATTCCCAAACGGTTCCAGCCTTTGGAAAAAAAAGAAGTCGCAGAATCTTCAATGTTATGAGCCTCATCAATAATCACTCTGGAAAAAGGAGGAAGCACCACTGCCGATTCATATCCCGCACCTTCGTGACGGGCTGAAAGATCAGCAAAAAGAAGATGATGATTTACCACAAGGATCCTTGCATCAGCAGCTTCTTTTCGGAGTGCCATAAAAAAACAATGTCCCTGGCGGTTACAGTGTATGCCCGGGCAGGTATCGCTTTCGCTGCAAAGCCGGAACCAGAGAGAAGGTGAAGGAAGAAAAGAAAGATCGGAACGGCTGCCGGTATGGGTTTGATCTGCCCATTCACTAATGGAACGAAGTTCTTCATATTCCGAATTGTCAAGAGGCGGTTCTGTCAGTGCTTCGGCTAGCCGCCTTCTGCAAAGATAGTTGTTTCTTCCCTTAACCAGTACACATTTTACATTTTTTCCCATGGCCGAAAGAACCAGTGGAATATCTTTTTCGTAAAGCTGCTGCTGCAGTGTAATTGTAGCTGTGGAAATAATAACTCGTTCATCGCAGGCAATGGCAAATTCCACTGCCGGAAGAAGGTAGGCAAAAGATTTCCCTACTCCGGTTCCCGCTTCAGCGGCAATTACAGCATCTTCGTTAAATGCCCGGACAATCAGCCGTACCAAGCCGAGTTGAGCATCTCTGCGTTCATAGCCTGGGAGTTTTCCGGCTATGTCTTCTTCCAGTGCTGTACAGAGAAGATTGGCATCCATGTACAATTACCCCGGTATTACAGCAAAGCGGATTGGCTAAGATTCTTTGCCGCATCCTTTCCAGCAAATATTTCTACCAGCGTAACAGCAAAGGTTACGGCAGTGCCAGGACCGCTGCCTGTAACAAGGTTTCCGTCAACAACTGTCTTTTCTGCAAGCCACTTTCCGCCCACAGCATTTTTTTCCATACCGGGATAACAGGTGAATTTTTTTCCTTCCAGCAGACCCAGGGGAGCAAGAAATACTGCCGGAGACGCGCAAATTGCTGCGACGGTCTTTCCTGCGGCATTCATTGCTTTATAAAAGTTTCCCGCCGCCGCGCAGGCTGCCAGGTTGGAAGCGCCGGGCATACCGCCCGGAACAAACACTCCATCCCAGGAAGCAGCATTCAGTTGTTCCGACTGTTCCAGGTCTGCAATGGTGGTATCCGCAGCAATGGTTATATTATGAGCGCCCCTAACCATTTTTTCTGCTGTTATTGCAGCAATGGTAACTGTTATGCCAGCCCTGCGCAAATAGTCTATGGGCGTAACCGCCTCTACCTCTTCAAAACCTTCTGCCAAAAAGGTAAGTACTTTTTTCTGCATAAATTTTCCTCCGTAAAACGTATCGTAAAATTACACTTTCTGGTATTATAATACAAAGGAAAATAAAATGGGTAGAATCATTACTTTTGGAGAAATAATGCTGCGTTTTGCTCCGGAAGGCTATTACCGTTTTGTTCAGGCCGCAAGTTATGGCGCTACGTTCGGCGGAGGCGAGGCAAATGTTGCAGTGTCCCTGGCAAACTTCGGCATGGATGTTTTTTACGTAACCAAACTCCCCAAACATGAAATAGGTCAGGCTGCGGTAAACAAACTACGTGAGTTCGGAGTTGACACTTCCTTTATTATCCGCGGTGGGAACAGGGTTGGAATTTACTTTTTGGAAAAAGGCGCTTCACAGCGGTCTTCCAGGGTAATTTACGACCGCGCCCATTCTGCCATTGCCGAGGCGGAGCAATCGGATTTTAACTGGAAGGAAATCTTTAAAGATGCTTTGTGGTTTCATTTTACCGGTATTACACCAGCCCTGTCCGACAACGCGGCAGCAATTGCCCTAGATGCATGCAAAACGGCAAAAGAAGCGGGAATTACCGTATCCTGTGATCTAAACTACCGGAAAAATCTCTGGTCCCGGGAAAAAGCCGGTAAAGTAATGGGCGGCCTCATGGAATATGTAGATATTTGCATAGCCAACGAGGAAGATGCTTCTGATGTTTTTAATATTAAAGCGGAAAACACCAATGTTACCTCCGGAGTTTTAAGCCGCGAAGGATATGTAGAAGTTGCAAAAACACTCGCTGAACGCTTTCAGTTTAAAAAGGTTGCCATTACCCTTCGGGAATCGATTTCCGCCAACGACAATAATTGGGCGGCTATGCTCTACTGCAACGGCAGCCCGTATTTTTCCAAAAAATACCCTGTCCACATCGTAGACCGCGTAGGCGGCGGCGATAGTTTTGCCGCAGGTCTTATCTACGGAATGCTGAATGATATGGAACCCCGGAAAAACCTTGAATTTGCAACAGCAGCAAGCTGCCTTAAACATACCATTGAAGGAGACTTTAACCAGGTTTCCGTGGACGAAGTAACCAAACTGGCGGATGGCGACGTATCCGGCCGGGTACAGCGTTAGGCAATGCGGCCGCTCCGGGTTCATAAATATAAATTGAATTTTTCTCTTCTTAATGCTATGCTAATCCCATGAAATCAGTTCTTATTGTTGAAGAAATGCCTTCGTTCCGGGAATACCTGAAAACAAAACTCGAAGATAATAACATAGAAGCCGCTCTGGCCATAAACGGATTGGACGGTATTTCCAAACTAAGAAATACCATGCCCGATCTTTTGGTTGTTGATTATAACCTGAACCGTCAGGGGTGTATGGAACTACTTAAGCAAAAAAGAGCCAGTGCCGGACTTGCTCCCATTCCGGTAATCGTTACTGCCCAGCAGCTTGATCAGAAAAAAATTCTGGACCTGGTACCCTACAATGTTAAAAAGGTTTTTACCAAGCCAATAAAAACCGATGCTCTTTTTACCACCATGCAGGAATTGCTGGGAGTTACTTTTGCCATTGATACAAGCCCGGGCATTGTGGAAGTACATGTAAACGAAGACATAATCTTTGTCGAAATTACCGAAGGGTTTAACCGGGACAAACTGGATCTCCTGCGCTATAAGATTACCGAACTAATGGAACTCTACCAGATACGAGTACCCAAGGTAATTATTATGATAAGCGGTTTCAGCCTAAAACCATCCGATGTTCCGAATCTGGTAAAACTTTTAAACAACATACTAAGGGCATCACAGGCAGCACAGAGAAATATCAGAATTCTGACCAAAGATGATTTTTTAAAAAACTTCATAAACGAACAAAAAGACTATAAAGACATAGAAGTGGTAAGCAAGCTCCAGTATGCCCTGGACGGGTTATTAAAAGAGCTGAACAAGGTTGAAAACGGCGAAAAACAGGCAGTACTCATGGGTGATAAGGTATTGTCCGCCGGAGAGAGCAAGGGCGAATCCATTCAGCTCCGTTTTGACGGAGAAGTCCGTTTTAGTTTGGAAGATGTAAAAGAAAGCCTCCATGGTCTTTCCATTGCCGCAGTAGACGATGATGAAACTATCCGTGAACTGATAAAACATACCTTCAGCGGCTTTGACATAGACCTTAGCTTTTTTCCCGACGGAGCGGAATTTACCGAATCACTGGACAATTCCAGCTACGACTTGATTTTGCTGGATATAGTAATGCCCCGGGCAGACGGTTTTGCAGTGCTCAGAGAACTGAGTTACAGGAATATAAGTGTTCCCGTGATCATCCTTTCTGCGGTGAACCAGCGCGAAACAGTGATCCGGGCATTCCAGATGGGAATAAAAAGCTATCTTACCAAACCCCTTAAACCGGCGGATATTTTTAAAAAAGCGCTGGAAATACTTAAGGTTAATTTTTAGTTATGACGGAAGAAACCGGGAAAACAAACGCCGATTCATCTTTTCGGCTTCAAAGTACTTATTATCATTTTTTTAAAAATTCTTCAACCGCAATGGCTATTGCAGACAAATGGGGAATCATTGTGGAAAGCAATGACAGTTTTACCGAATTAATCAATTTTCTTTCGGGAAATCCCATAAGCAATAAAAACAATACATCACGCCTGGATTCTACTTTTGACTTTCTGCCAATACATGATGCAATTCGTTTTTCCAACCTCCTTTCCAAATTGGCAGATGATGATGCCGGTTCAATGGATTTTAAAACCCCATACCGGGACAAAAATAATGCGATTCACTGGTTCAAAATCCATGCATGGAAAATGAAAATGGATCCCAGGATTGATCTTTCCGGCCGCGGAAATTTTATTGGTTTTATTATGAATGATGAAACCGTGGAAGTCGAGGCGGAAGAAAAACTCCATGATGAAATGCGAATCGCCGAAAAAGCAATGGAAGCAAAGAGCAGCTTTCTGGCTACAATGAGCCACGAAATCCGCACTCCTATCCAGACCATTATGGGAATGACAGAATTACTAGAAGATACCAGCCTGAACAGGGAACAAAACGAATATACCCAACAGATAAAATTCTCCGCAGATGTATTGCTTTCTCTGGTAAACGATATTCTGGACTATTCCAAAATTGAAGCGGGAAAAATGGACGTGGAAAAAATTCCATACTGTCCCGCCGAAACAATTGAACAGTCTGTAAAAATGCTATCCCAGGAAATGGAAAAGAAAGGAATAAAGCTGATACTGCAACTGGAAGCCGCTGCCCGCAGAAGCATTATTGGAGACCCGGGGAAATTCCGGCAAGTGCTGATCAACCTGACAAAAAATGCCATTAAATTTACACCCGAAGGATCAATTACAATCGGCGCTTCTGTCGCTTTGGGAGATGAACACATCAGAACCATTACAATCTCTGTGGCGGATACCGGTATCGGAATTCCAAAGGAAGCCCGGGAAAAACTCTTTACTACCTTTATGCAGGCCGATTCATCGCACACCCGGCGCTTTGGCGGCACCGGTCTGGGTCTGGCTATTTCCCGAAGTATGGTGGAATTGATGAAAGGAACCATTGAGATGATTCCCAATCCGGGAAGCGGTTCCATTTTTCGTTTTACAATTCCCGCGGAAGAAGCAGACCCGGATGCTGTAATCGAAGAAGCAACGGAAAACAACATACAGATACAGGGCAATATTCAAGACGGCAGCACAGAAACAAACACTGAAACAAGTTTGGCAGATTTGATCGTTCCTGCCGAAAAACAAAAAACCAATACAGCAGCGGAATTCCTTTTTTCCGAAAAAGTAATGATTGTAGAAGATCACCCGGTAAACAGGCAGCTTTTTGTTTTAATTATGGAAAAACTCGGCATACAAACAGTCCAGGCCGAAGACGGGCAGGATGCGCTGGAAAAAGCCGATTCTTCTCTGGACTTGGTTTTTATGGATATTCAGATGCCCCGGATGAATGGCTATGAAGCGGCAGCAGAACTTCGTAAACGGGGTTTTACAAAACCGCTGATTGCCGTTACCGCCAGTGTACTGGCGGAAGAAAAAAAACTCTGCTATGACGCAGGTTTTGACGATATACTTCCCAAACCTTTCAAAAAGCCGGATATTGAAGCAACAATTCGTAAATGGACATACCCGGAATTGGCCGGTCAATCAACAAAAAACAATTTATCTTCCGGGATTATAGCCAATCTTTCTCCTGTACCGGCAGAATATGCAGCAGATACAACTAAAAATGCCCAGGTATTTAACCGGGAAGAACTCCTGGATACTTTTATGAACAATGCAGAAAGCGCCAAAACCCTGCTATCTCATTATTTGGAGCGCAGCGCCGAACAACTGAAAAACCTGCCGGTTTTAACAAAGGAAAAAAACTGGGAAGAAGCTCACCGTTCTGCCCATTCCATCAAAGGCAGCGCCAGAACTCTTTCAGGAATGGAATTGGGAAATGCCGCCGCTGTAATGGAAACTGCATATAAGCAGGTTGATATCAATATAATTGAATCCTCTATGCCGGTTCTTTACGAAGCGTTTAAACGCTTTAAAAACGCCGCAGAGGAGTTTTTACAGGCATGAATGAACACAACGGCCGGGAAGGGTTTTCCTGTTTGCATACCCACACGGTTTTTTGCGACGGAAAAACCGATATAGCAGCAATGTGCGAAGCTGCCTTTGCCAGGGGTTTTGCATCACTTGGCTTCAGTTCCCATGCTCCCATAACAAAAAAGACCGGAATAACTTCAGTTTGGCACATGAAGGAAGAAAAGCTCGACGAGTATATTGATACAGTGCTACAGGCCAGAAAACACTGGAAAGGAAAACTATCAATTTATTTGGGTCTGGAAGTTGATTATATCGAAGGCTATTGCAGCCCTGTAGACGCCGACATCCGGGCGCTGCCGCTGGATTATAACATTGGATCGGTTCACTATCTTATTTCACCAAAAACCGGAGAACCCTATAATATCGACGAATATCCGGAAAACTTCGGCAATGTACTGACCGAATTCGGCAATGACAGCAGAGCCCTTTGTGAAACCTATTACAACACCTACAACAACATGGTAAGGGACGGAGGTTGTGATATTTTGGGGCATTTAGACATAATTAAAAAGAACAACGAACGGTATGCGTTCTTTGACCCGCAGGAAAGCTGGTACAAAGAATGCCTTGTTACAACGGCCGACTTGATTGCCGCCTTCCGTGCCGAAGCAGAAAAAACCGGCATGGCAACTGGCAGTGATCATGTGCCGGTTGTAGAAGTAAACACCGGCGCCATGATCCGGGGATATACCGCCGAACCATACCCTTCTGTTGATATGATCGCCCTGCTTGCCGAACGGAACATTCCCCTTGTTCTGAATGCCGATGCCCATACGCCAGATCATCTGGGAGGTAAATACGCGGAAGCGCTGCAATGTATGCAGCAATCGGGACATTCCACAATGGTGTTCTTTGAAGGCCGGCAAAACGGAAAAGCTCTCTGGCGGGAAACAGCGGTGTAACTGTTGTTTTACATAGTTTCGTGCAGCAGCGTAATTTCATCGACTATAGCTTTTTCAACAAAATTATTAAGCGACATGTGCCTTTTTTTTGCAAGAATGGCTGTCTTTCGATGAAGTTCCGGGGACAACCGGACATTAAATCTCCCGGAATAAGGTTTTTCAGGCTCTACACCTTCTTCTTTACACCAGGCGATATAATCATCAATAGAATCTTTAAAAGCCCGTTCTATCTCTTTAACCGTTGTACCCTGAAAAGTAATTACATCTCTGGTATTGATAATGTCACCGTGAAAAATTTTTGCCTGTGAATCATATTCTACCGTACCAAGGTATCCTTTATACTCCATCATAACGTACCCCCGCATTTTCAAGAAATTTTCGAACTGAATTCACAGTGTGCTTTTTATTCATAGTTTAATGGTACTAAGAAATGATACTATTGTCACGGATCCCACATTGCACTTCTTACCTCTGCCTTATTTGGGGCAGGCAAACGATACAACGTTACGGAAAAACGGTGTCAGATTACCAATGCATTTACAACGTTAATGAGGCTCCCCGAGGCAAGGTAGCTGCTTTGCAGCATTAGAAATCGGGGCATCCTGTAAGCCTTGCTTTATCTGCCAGGGAGCCTCGTTCGAGAGGAAATTTATTATACCGTCTGGTTTAATACCTAACACTCTCATGCTCTGATTCCTTTCAGCCGCTGCAAGCAGCGGGGTATTAAACCAGACTTTCGAATAAATTCTTAAGCATTAAACCCAATCGGTTTTGTTTCAGGCGGTTTTTCTATAAGGTTATTCAAGGCAATGATGATCTGCTCAATTGTCTTTTCTTGTTTAGAAAATTTATAGTCGGTATTTTCAATGTAAATCATAAGCAGTTTCCGCAATTCTGCTATTTGGTCATTTGTATCGCTTTTGGCAAGTACATAATGCCTTAATTTAACAAAAGCACGCATGATATTGATGTTGACGCCGATTGCACGTTCAGAATTTATAATACTGGATAGCATCGAAACCCCTTGCTCTGAAAAAGCATAGGGTTTGTATTTTCTGGTGTCTTTATTAAAGATCACAATTTGTGATCTTAGATTTGCCCATTCTTCATCAGTTAATTGGAACATAAAATCTGATGGGAAACGTCCAATATTACGTTTTACCGCCTGGTTTAATGATCTCAATTCAACTCCATATAATCCGGCTAAATCACTGTCAAGCATAACCTTCTGACCGCGGATTTCATAAATCATGTTTTGTATTTGTATTAATGTTCTTGCCATACCACCCTCTGTAAATTCATATTTTTTACTCATAAATTTCCCCCATTATTACATACAGGGTATTGCGCTTTGTTGTGCTTGTATAGTTTGTTATATTAGGGCAAAAATGAACATAAAAAGAGGGGATAAAATAATTTTCTTTGAAGATAACGGAAAATATTTTTTACAAAATTCTGCTTCAATTGCTATAAAAGCATTGGAAGACTTTCAGAATATCATGAAAAACGAAGCAGCAAGAGCAGGGTTTAATGATCACGATGATGTCGTAAAATATATAAAGTCCCTCAGAAAAATGAGAAAAAAATAATATGTAAATAATGATAGATGCCAATATTATAATATTAGGGACATTGATGATTTACCAGTGTTGGCAAATGCGATAGAAGCAAATGTCGATCTATTGGTAACTGGAGATAAGGATTTTAATGAAATAAGAATTAATAAGCCAAAAATAATGAACCCGAGAAAATTTTTGGAAAAATATTAAAAATGATAAAAACCGGTAACCTTCGCCGCCGAAGGTTACCGTAATAACAATATTTACAGCGATTCTATCTGGAAATCCTTCCATATGTTCGCGGCTTTGTATGCGGCCACAGAACCCGAAGGCACACGCAAGGTAATGAAGGATTTATCTATTTCATTAAAAACCGCCCTTCCATTTCCAGCAAAAACTACTGGTCTGACTGCTTTATTGGTAATCTCTTCCAAAGCCACGCATCCCAAGAA
>Ga0082212_10003239_pt1 | contig 23216 bp, 5 predicted proteins | sample TergutNt197P3_FD_71548 | JGI IMG/M metagenome (GOLD analysis project Ga0082212, IMG submission 71548) | Neocapritermes taracua P3 segment gut microbial communities from Petit-Saut dam, French Guiana - Nt197 P3 | ecosystem: Host-associated > Arthropoda: Insects > Digestive system > Gut ...
TCTTGAGGTTACTGTAACACTGCCGCTATAGTTACCTGCACCCATTCCTGTTGCAGGAGCAAAAAAGCCGGTAACAGGATTCTTGCGTTCCCACTCGAAAGTGGCTCCTTCCAACACGGAACCTAAGTCCATAACAACATCTATATAGAAGTCGTTGGTTCCGCAAAGATACCATGCTTGCGGGGTAACGGTTAATGAAGGTTCGGGAAAAACTCTTACTCTCCAGCTGCCTGAGGAAAGTGTCCAGTCTGCGCAGGTAGCGTCTTTGGCTTCGCGAGTGTAGGTGTAACTTGCGTCGGCAGGAGTTAATTCAGAGAGAAGCGGTTGATAAAATTCATCGGTAGCGCCGGGGATAATATCGCCGTTTAACCGCCAGCGATAGGATATTGCGCCGTAACCGCCGGAGGCGAGCGTTGCATTTTCAATTAAAGTGAATGTTGTTTCATCTTCGCACACGTCTTGACCGGTGTTGGCGATGGCGCCGGCGGTAAATTGTGGGTGAACCGTTATACTACCGTTTGCTGTGATGTTGCCGCAACCTCCGGTAAGGGTAACCGTATAGCTAAAAGGACCGGCTTCATCCGGTGTTCCGCTAATGGTTACCACATCAGCTGCCCAATTTCCTGTTACCCCGTTTGGCAAGCCGCTTACCGATCCACCCGTGGCGCCGGTGGTAGTGTAGGTAATATTGGTTATAGGTTCGTTGATACAAACGGTTTGATTGTTTGTGCCTGCTGCCGATGTTAAAGTTATGGTGTTATCTGGATTAACTGTAATAGTTCCGTTTGCTGTGATATTGCCGCAGCCTCCGGTAAGGGTAACCGTATAACTATAAGTATCTGCAACCGTAGGTGTTCCACTGATGGTTACCACATTGGCATCCCATCCTGCCGTTAAACCGCTACCGTCCAGTCCGGTAATGGTAGCGCCGGTGGCGCCGGTGGTAGCGTATGTAATGGTAGTTATTGGTTCGTTGATACAAACGGTTTGATTGATGGTACTTTCTGCCGATGTTAGGGTTATGGTGCTATTGGTGGTAACATTTATAGTTCCGTTTGCCGTAATGTTGCCGCAACCTCCGGTAAGTGTAACCGTATAGTTATAAGTGTCAGCAACCGTAGGTGTTCCGCTGATGGTTACTACATTATCTGCCCATCCTGCTGTGAAATCGCTGCTTTCCAATCCGGTAATGGTTGCGCCCGTGGCGCCGGTGGTAGTGTAGGTAATATTGGTTATAGGTTCGTTGATACAAACGGTTTGGTCGTCTGTCCCTGCTGCCGAAGTTAGGGTTATGGTGTTGTCGGGATTAACAATAATCGTTCCGTTTGCCGTGATATTGCCGCAACCTCCGGTAAGGGTAACCGTATAGTTATAAGTATCTGCAACGGTAGGTGTTCCGCTGATGGTTACCACATTGGCATCCCATCCTGCTGTTAAACCGCTACCGTCCAATCCGGTAATGGTTGCGCCCGTGGCGCTTGTGGTAGTGTAGGTAATATTGGTTATAGGTTCGTTGATACAAACGGTTTGATTGTTTGTACCTGCTGCGGAAGTTAAAGTTATGGTGTTGTTGGGATTAACCGTAACCGTAAATGGTTCTGAAGTAATCGTTAGGGTAGAGCCGTTGGAAGTGAGTCCCGGACCGGATGCCGATACCGCGCCACCCGGAAAACTATAAGTATAATCGTATTCTACGGTATAATCACCGCTATGCGAAGTGTTTAACGAAGATATGGTAAACGTACTACCTTCTGTTTGTACTATTGTTCCATTATGTTTCCAAACATAGTTTGCTGATGGGCAAGGGTTTTCAATGCTCAACAGCAACGTCTCTTCTATGCAGAAGGTATGGTCTCCTGTTATTTCAGGTCTGAGCATAGTAAATGAAAGGATTACTCTGCCGCCGCCGCCGTAGCCACCGGGTTGTTTAGTCGTTATTATTGCCTGCCCTCCTCCACCTCCACCGCCGGGGTTATTTCCGTTATAACCTTTTGAATTACTGCCTGGTGCTCCTCCTGATCCTCCTCCATTAGGAGATAGTCCACCGCTGCCCTGACCGTTCACGCCGCCATTTCCGCCAAAGATGCCGTAATCGCCTCCTGTATAAGTTCCACCGTTTCCATTTCCACCGTTTCCTCCGTAGCCATGCAAACCTTTAAGCCCACCATTGGCAGTCATTGTACTCCCATTGTAGGTTACACTACTTGGGTTTCCATCGCCACCACTGGTATCATTTTCTCCACGAGGACCGCTACCTCCAATTGAAATAGATGCCGTAAATCCTCCATTTCCAAAATTTTGAGTGACATAAGCGCCTGCGCCGCCGCCGCCGCCCCATGCTTGTCCCCAATTATAATCAGCGCCACCACCGCCGCCACCGCTGCCCCATGCTTGTGCACTAACATTGGTTGCACAGGCAGGAATATCAGCCGAACGAGATAAATTGGAAGATCCATCTCCCGGATCGGACTGTTGTCCGGGTCTGTTTACCGGATTATCATAAGTAATGGTTACCGTTTGCGCCATTCCTGTTAAGGTCATTCCAAAAATTAACAACCCTGTAAACAGTAAAGAAAATGGGGTGCTTAAAAAACTCTTTTTAAGAGGAAAAAATAAAAATTTGTGCATATTTGTGTATTATATTTATATTATCTTTTTATTAAACAACAATTGTAGTGTTTTTTTTGACATTACGGTTACAAATGTATTATTTTTTTTCAAATTAGGGTTAAAAAACGTAAATTTATAAGTTAACCCCAACCTCCAAAATAAAAAAAGTGCATAAACCCCAATCAGATTTATGCACTTTAATGTAACTATTAAGCATTATTACCAACTCTGCACACACCTCACACTCAACCCGTCGCCTTTGTGTTTCGTTTCTTCCTGTATGCTGGTACAGTAGTAGTTGAAGTAGAATGCGCTTCCTGCAAACGGACCTGCATTGTAGTCGCTTGCCCAGTAGCCGGTGTAGCCGTACAGGTCTTCAAATCGGTCAATGGCTGAATGATCCCAACCTGTGGGGCGCGAGTCGAAACCAAAGTCGTCGGTGCCGATGTTGTTAATCCATAGATCAATGCTCATCAACTGAGAGGCGGCAAATTGATGAAGCAACTCCCATTCTGCTCGGGACGGGATGTGCCAGCCTTCAGGACAAATACCCTGTATGCCACCGCGCGTAGGCGCTTCGTCCGAACCTTCCGGAACATTTACAGCTGAATACCAGGTATAAAGCAAGCCAAAGGTTTCTTTATGCGCCACTACATCAGGATACATCGTGCTGTAGTAAGGTTCTGCAAAGGCAATCGGCTCATCGGTGTCAATATATTTCGTGTTCTTCATATTTTCCGACCAGCACAAACGAACCAAAGGAATTACCTTGTATTCGTTGTCTTCATTATCATAGATGAAATACGGACAGGGGTAGTGCAGCCCGATAGGTTGCAGCGGACTTTCGCAAGAGCCGTTGCTTGCCCTTACATAGTACACATCTTTCGGAGGCGTGTAAATAACCACACTGCCCACAATAGCGCCGGTGCCGTCTGCATTTTCATAGAAAGTATAGGTAAGTCCCGGAATTACTACCACAGCATCCATCAAATCCACTTCTGTGCCGGGTATTGCAGGCAACGACAGGGCAATGAGCGTTGGGGTTGCCGGCATTTCCAACACCGTCATCGTAATGGTGTTGGAAGTTACAGTACCCATATTCGCGCACTCAGAATCGGAGTACAAGATACAGGAAACCATATCGCCATCTTCCGGAATGTAGGTGTAGGTGGCGTTGGTGGCGTCTTCCATTTCAATACCGTTTACTAACCACTGATATTCGGGGTTATCGCCACCGTGCGTAATGGCTGCGGTAAACGTTACTTCCGTGCCTTCGCAAATCGGACCGGGCTTGTTGGAGGTTATAGCAATAGTAGGACGAACAGACGTAATGGTGATGTCAACTTCCTTGCGGTTCAAACTTTCGCAGTAGCCATCGGCGCTAAACGATACATAGTACGAGGTGTTGCTTAGCAATAACGGCGTGGTAAACGTTGCGCCCGTGTAAAGCGGGGTTGTGCTTTCTACCATTGCATACCATCTGAATACCGGATTTGCAAAATCTACGGTTGCTGATAGAGAAGCCGTGAGTTGCGTAGAGGTATTGCCGCAAATTTCGGTTTCGCCCGTTATGTTAATCATGTCGGCATCTGCATACGGATTCACCCGCATCGTAATAGAATCTACATTGGCAGAGAGACAGCCGGTGGCGCTGTTTAATGCGCGTACATAAATCTTTTGAGTTTCGCCCGGATCAACATTCCAAGTGATAGGTCCTTCATTAACCGTAAGAACAATACCGCTGAAATCTATGTCTTCACAAGCCTGCCATTGATTTCCGGTAGAAATTACCATTTCAAATAAATCAAATGTAACCGCTTCATTAGCGCATACCATCGTGTCTCTTACAGTAACGGCAATAGTTGGAATAACGCCCACTCTCATCGTTACGGAATCCACATCATTGGTGGCGGTGTAGCAACCGGTTACAGGGTTCATAGCGCGTACATATACTTTGGCGCTGCCTCCGGAGGTTACTGCATAACTATTAGGCGTAGTAATGGTTGCAGCAAAATCTTTCGTAGTACTAAATTGCAGTACGTTAGGCGAAGGTGTGGTTGCCATTGCATTTAAGTTGAAATTAACCGTTGTGTTGGAGCAAACCACCGTGTCTCTACCGGTTACGGTAACTGTGGCAAGCGGCAACGGAGCAACCCGTAAGGTAATGGAATCTATGTCATCCGCACCGGTATGACAGCCGGTTGCGCTATTCATAGAACGTACATAGTATTTAGCCATATCGTCAGGTTCAACTTCTACTTCAAATGGTGTTCCGTTAGGAACTGTAGTAACAGGAGCGCTGAAATCTTTGTTAACAGAGAACTGCAATTGGTCGCCCGTATGCGTTATCATTTCTGTTAAGTCAAATGTTATCGCTTCATCAGAGCATACCAATGTATCTTTTCCGGTAACATTTACATTAACCGTTGGAATAACGCCCACTCTCATCGTTACGGAATCTACATCATTGGTGGCGGTGTAGCAACCGGTTACCGGGTTCATAGCGCGTACATATACTTTGGCGCTGCCTCCGGAGGTTACGGCATAACTATTAGGTGTAGTAATGGTTGCCGCAAAATCTTTCGTAGTACTAAATTGCAGTACGTTAGGCGAAGGTGTGGTTGCCATGGTGGTTAAGTTGAAATTAACCGTTGAGTTGGAGCAAACCACCGTGTCTCTGCCGGTTACGGTAACTGTGGCAAGCGGCAACGGAGCAACTCTCAAGGTAACGGAATCAATATCATCCAAATCGGTGTAACAGCCGGTTTCGGTGTTGTAACCACGAATATAAACTTTCACCACATCGTTAGGATCTACGTCAAAGAAAGCGGGAATTGCAATAATATCTGCGGCATCAAATTCCGGATCGGTGCTGAATACTAATGCATCGCCGCTGGTAATTGCCATTTCCGTCAAGTCGAACGATACCGTTTCATTAGAACATACTAAGGTATCTCTGCCCGTTACGGTGGTTTCCACAGTGGGCAGTGCGCTTACTTTCACATACACCGAAGAATCTACAAAACATTCATAAATGTTGTACGCTCTAAAGAAATAATCTCCTTGCACAGATACCGTTGTTATAGCGAGTTCTGTTTCATAAGTATCATCTTCATAAAATACAACTTCTGCTACATTCAAACTTGTAGTTTTTATTAACGTATGCAAATCAACCGTTTCGCCTTGGCAAAGGAATGCCGTATCAAGGTCAAGTTCGGGAAGCAGCGGGCAGGAGTTCATATATATAAATATAGTAACGTAGGCTCTGCTGCATTCGGTCAAGTCGTCTTTCGTGCCGCAAATTTCATATTCAAAGCCATCCGTGCCGTAAAATTCGGGTTCCGGAGTATAGGTGAATGTGCCGTCTGCGTTGAGTTCCAACTCGCCGTAAAGCGGTTCGGTATATTCGGTAATATCAAAATTATCCAAATCGTTCGGGTAAATGTCGTTGTTAAGAATACCCAACGGGGTTTCAATGGTTAACACCGTAAACTGCGGCATCACGTAATGGTCGTTCAGCGCTCTGATAAGCAGTTCGTGGTTGTCTTCATCTCTTACATATATATGAACGATAGTAGAATCGCACATTTCCGGCTCGGCGTCGTTGCAAATCCAATACCAAAATTCATCCACACCAATAAAGCCGTCTCTCGGCATAAAGGTAAAGGTGCCGTCTTCTTCCAATGTTACCACACCACCGTGAACGGGGGCGGTATAGTCGGTTACTCTTATCGTTCCGCCGTCGGGGTCGGTATCGTTGGTGAGCACACCTTCAATTTCAGTATTTATCGTTAACAGCGTATTAACGAAAGTGTAGTAAAAGTCTTCAGCAGCAATAGGTGCACGCGGTTCCTGATCGTACAGCGGAAGTACTTCAATGTAGAGGAATGCAGTATCCACCATTCCGCAATGGTCGGTTACCCAGTATTTCACTTTGTCGAAACCTACATAATCGGTATGCGGGGCATACGTGTAATGTCCACCCGGATACACCACGCTAAAGTCGCCGTATGAAGGTTCTTGATAGTTTAACAATATATTGGTTTGGTTGTAATAATTATAATCGCTCAACACCAAGTCGCCCTCAACGGGAACATTAACATAAGTGGTGGCATAATTATCAATAGCCTGCAAGAAGTTTTTTTCGAGGTCAACTCTAATATTTTCTGCCACGAAGATACAACCGCTTGCATCGGTGAGGGTAATGGTATAAACGCCCACGGGGAAAAAATCCAGCACAATGGGGTCATCATATTCATCCACACGATAAGTGGACATAGTATTACGGTCAAAGCTAAAGAACAATGGTGTATTTGTTCCTGAAGCGCTGAAAGATATTGTACCGTCGAACAAACCGGAGCACGCTGCCGGCTTGGTAGTAATGTTGTAAAGATCCAAATCTGCATTTTCATTGGTAACCAAAATGTCGTCAAAAGATTTACAGCCTTCCGAATCTATTACTTCAATTGTTCTATTTCCTGCATAGAGGCGCACGGAGGCGTTATCGCCGTCCATCGGTATCCAGGCGCCGCCAACTTCTTTATACCAATACGGTTCTGTTCCGCCTTCTACTTCAATAAGCACTACACCCTTTTCGTTGCAACTTGCTTCGTCCGTTAGCGTTAGTGTAATATCCAAAGCGGTTTCAGCCCAAATGGTAATAATACCGGCAGTTGCAATACAACCCACGCCATCTTTAACGGTAATGATGTAGTCGCCGGCTGGGAAATTTCCAATCTCTCCGTCTAACGGATAGGGAAGGAAAGGTTCTTCGCCGTTTACACTATACAGATAAGGAAGTTTGCCGCCGTTTACGGTTATCTTAATCGTACCGTCAGGTTCCGTACAGTCGGATGCGTTCGTTGCCTGTGCCGTTACGCTCAAACCGTGATCGTAAGCTTTCAAACTGATAGGCTCGCTAACGGGGTGCGGACAAGTGGTCATTATATTATCTTTTACATAAACGATATAGTCGCCAACGGGCAAATCGTAAATTAGATGAAAAGTGTAGGGGTATGGATAATCTAACGGTTGATACGTTGTTCCAAAATCGAGGCTGTAATCGTAATCGCCGCTACCGCCCACAATAGTGAGCTGAATCATACCGCTTTCATCGCCGCACGAGGGTTGGTTACCCACTCCAACAGATTCTATGTGTGGGGTAAAATGCGCGTTTACGGTAAACTCAATAGCGGATCTGCTTGGGCAAAATTCTTCACTCAAAGCAGCGGAAACTCTAAAGGTAGTGGTATCCCAAATTTCAACAAAAAACTCACCAACTGCGGAACCAATGGGGGTATAGGTGCCGTCTGCTTCTTTTTTCTCGTAGAAGAAAATCACCTCTTCGTCGGTTCCTGTGGTGAAGAATTGGCTGAGTTCCACTTCGGAGCCTTCGCAAACTGCTGTGGTTGCCTCGTCGGTGTAGCTCAGTTCAGGACGTTGATGCACGGTAACGTTCATATAGGTACGTCCGGTAAATTGCCCTGCCATATCGCCACCGCCGTCTGCGGGCGCCACGTATCTGATAGATATCCAATATTCGCCCGGATTGTTAAACGGCACGCGGAGTTTGTTTTGGAACGACCAGTCGTAATTGCCGCCTTCCAACGGAATACGGGTAGGCACAGGATTACTTGCATCGTAAGAGCCGATAAAGAACTCGTACAAATCCATATCTTCAGGGGCATTGAAAATTACGGTATCGCCGGCGCAAATATTTTTTGGTCCGAACATCGTTGCCACAACGGTCATAAAACCTTGACACAGGTAAGGGCCTTCCAAAGATGCCAACAAACCGTAGCCGGACTCCGTAGGAATTAAATCCACAGAAGGAAAAGGAGAGGAATAACCTACATATATAGGTAATATAGTTCCGGCAGGATGATCAGAGGTAGGATAATTAAATTCGGTCATTTTAATATCAATACCTTCATCATAGGCGCCGTTGTTGTTCATATCGGCGTAGAATACTACTTTCACGAAACGTCCGGCTTCAGCGCCCGAATGGGAAATGGCACGGTAATAGCCGCCCCACAAATCACCATCATACATATAAGCATGTTCCGGTTCGGGATCATCCTCATCAATATACGGTACAATGTCGTATAAATTAACATCTAATGTCTGGTAATCACCATCCAATACGTGTCCAAACGGGCATGGTACCATTTCTTCGCCGTCCCAGCATTCCAATTCATCTTCGTGAATAATTTCAACATAGAAATCGTAACTACCGCAAGTAGCCAATTCGGTTACTGTAAAAGTAATTTCAAACACAATCTCTTCTCCTTCAAAAAATGCTTCCAAATCTTCAACTTCAGATAAAGGAATAGCAAATTCCAAGGTAGCCGGGTCATTATAGCCTGTTTCCAATTCATCAAAAATATATTCAGGATCAGTAAAGTTAAAACCTGAGAATCCATCCGTACTGATTATAGATTCTATTGCCATACCGGTTGGGATATTGAAATAGATATTTTCTGTCTCCGGTAAATAGCCAAAAGGTATAGTAGTACCTAAATGCTTAAGTGTTACCTCCCAAACAACGGTACGGTTAATAGAACCTAAGTCTCCGGGTATTTCTGTTTCATTGTTAATTTCTGTAGGCACCATTATACTTGTAATCTCAAATTCGGGAAGTTCTACACCGAAGTCAAGTTCAAATGGGTCTGAAGTAATCGTTTGGGTTTCCAACGAGAAGGAATGGCAGGCATCCCAAGCGTTTAATAGAAAATCCACTGTGTTGCCGGAGTAGAAACCACATTCGGCAGCCACAATAAATTTCACCAAAAGAGAATCGCCGCTTTCCAGTACTATTTCATCTTCGGCAGGAATTGTTCCGGTATATCTATAATAAGTGCTGCTGAAATCCATCGGTTGCCAATCTTCATTCGGTTCTTCATTTTCTTCATCTAACCAAATAGGATATAAATAGAAGGCATCCTTTACATCGAGATCAGAGCCGAATAAGTCGTTTAAGGTAACCGAAATATCGGTTAAACCGCCGGCATCCAATTCGGTAATTTTCAAAATATATTCAACATCCTCACAAGGTTCGGCTTCTTCGGGTTGTTCCACAAATTCAAATTCTGCGTCAGGTTCGCTGGCATCAATAGAAAGATTTATTATCTCAAATACAGGGTCACACACCGGAGAATTGATAGTGATGCGCAATACAATGTCTCTATTTACATAGTCGGTAGCATCCGGGTAATACGTAAATATTCGCGAAGTACCTATTACCGGTCCCGAAGCTCCGCCGGTTATACCGTTTGCGGGCGAGAACGTTGTAGCAGGAAGGTCTTGACGTTCCCAAATGTAAGTTACACCGGTAATATCGGTTCCTACATTGAGAGCCGCGTTGATAGTAAAGAAATTAGCGCCGCACAAGTGAGGATTAGCTGCTTCTGCCGTAAGTTCCGGCGTTGGGAAAATGTGAACCGTAACCGGCTTGCGAGCATTGGCAAGGTTTTCACAATAATCATCGTTGTAAACGGAAACATACAGCGTAATGTCGGTGTTGGTAGTAACTGTAAACGTACCGGTAGTATAGGTATCACTTACGGTTAATACGTTGCCCGCTGCATTGTACCACGTATAAGTGGGGTCGTCTAAATTGGAAGACGCCGTGAGCACGGCATAGTTGTCGTTGCAAATATTCACATCTTCCGCGTTAATGAGGGCTGCGGTAGCATGCGGTTTCACTTTCACATACACCGAGTCTTCCACAAAACATTCGTAAATGTTGTAGGCTCTGAAATAGTACCAGCCTTGCGTAGAAACAACGGTAGAAGCAAGTTCCGCAGTGTAAGTGTTGTCGGTATAGAACACCACCGGCGGTTCAATGTTTTCACTTTCATCAGAAATCAATGTTGTTACGTCCACAGAACCGGTTTCGCAAATGGTGGCAGCATCTTTCACAATAACGGGCATATCGGGGCAGTCGCCTTCAATTACCATAATAAACACATAAGCAGTGTCGCAATCCACATCGGAATCTTCACAGCATAAGATGTAGGTAAATCCATCGGGACCGGCGTAGCCCAAGGTGGGCGTGTAAGTAAAGGTACCGTCAGCCGCGAGGGTCAGTTCACCGTGTTCAACATTATCTAACAGCGTAACAAACGGCTCTGCGCAAGTGTATTTGTCGTTGCCCATAACGCCGTCCGCTACGGTTTCCACTTCTAAGGTGTGGTATTTCATTACGGTGTAAGCGTCGTTGTTTGCCAACAAATTGTCATCTAAATATTCATTAGGCAAAACAATAATATGCACTTCGGCAGTAGCGCACGAAGGCGGGTCGTCATCATTACAAATTTCGTAAGTAAACATATCCACTCCGGTAAAGCCGTAATTAGGCGTATAGATGAATGTTCCGTCGTTATTTAGGATTAACGTTCCGTTGCTCACGCCTGTTTGAATCGTTGGAGGTTCTTGTAATTCAAAACCGCCGGTGGCGTAGTCGTTCTTCAAAATAGTGTAAGCGTTAAGGGTTTCTCCTTCATTAATAGTATAATAATCATCCAAAGCAAACACAGGATAATTATCATCTTCACGTGGAAGCACTACAATAATGAGCCACGCGCTCGATTCCATACCGCAGTCGTTTTCAATAAAGTACTGCACGAGGTCAGTGCCGGTAAAGTCTTCATCGGGCATATACACAAACGAGCCGCGCTCAAGGTCAAAGGTAATTTCGCCGTGCGCTGCAGTGTATGTTCTGTCTTGCATCGTAATGGGGCGGTTCTTCACATCAAAGTCATTGTAAAGCACATAGCCCGTTACTTCCTGATTTACGTAAGTATAATACAAATCGTTTTCGGCTTTCAAATATTCGTAACCCACATTAATTTCAATGCCGTCCATCGTGTAGGTGCAGTTGTTGAAGTCGGTAACAACAATTTGGTAAGTTCCGGTTTGCAAATCGGTAATTTCAATAACGCCGTCTGCCGATGAACCGGTAATGTAGCCGAGGTTTACGCTGTAGGTAAACGGTTCGGCGCCGGTAGCGGTTACGGTAAAGCCGCCCAGCGTAGCGCCCTGGCAGTCAATATCCACAATGTCATCCAGCGTAGCGGTTAAAGTTTCTACATTATCAATCGTAACCTCTGCGGTGGTTTCGCAATCGTTGGCGTCTTTTATTTCAATAATATGATAACCTGCGGTAAAGCGAATAGAGTCGGCGGTAAGTTCCACCCACGCTTCGCCGGGCAAGCGGTAGAAGAACGGCTCATCTCCGCCGGTAATGGCGATAGAGGCGCTGCCTTCCGCATCACAATTTGCATCTGTTTTTGGAGTTAGGGTAACCTCCAAACCGTTGGTGGCAAGTATTGTGGCAGTGGTTGCCGCAATACATTCGTTGGCATCCATTACCAAAATGGTGTACATTTTAGCGCCAAAATCGGTTCCTAAAATACCATCGGCAGGAATATTTTCATAAGCTTCGCCATCAATAGAATATTGGTAAGGAGGCAGTCCGCCGTTGGCAACCAAGGTAATTGTGCCATTTTCGGTTTCGCAGTCTGCTGCCGGTGTTACTTCTGCAAAAGCAAACAAACCGGTAAGCGGGGTAAGCGTAACCGGCTCGCAAATGGAGGCTTCGCAGGCAGTTTGTTCCACATCTTTTACATATATAATATATGTGCCTGCGCCAAGTGCATCCAAAATGCCGTCTTCGGGCAGTTCTGCGTAGGTTTCATCATCGAAACTGTATTCATAATTTCCGTTGCCGCCGGCAACAGTAACCACAATCACGCCGTTGTCCTGTCCGCAGGTGGGTTGTGTTTCCACAGTAGCCCATACTTGCAGCATCGGGATAACATTCACTTGAAAATCAACCGTGTCTAACCATTCGCAACCGGTGGCTTCGCACATAACGGTAGCGCCATAAACAGTTGTTTCATACGGGGTAACATAAATGGGTTCGCCATCTTCATCGTTTGCAATAAAAGTATAAGAACCGTCTGTTTCTTTAATAAAATAAGAGATAATAGATTCTAATCCTGTGGTTTCTTCCACAAAAGTAGAGAGGTCAATTTGGGTACCTCGGCACACGGTAATATCTTCTGTTGAAGTTCTAACGAGTTCGGGGCGTTCGTGCACGCGGATGTTCATATAGGTACGTCCGGTCCATTCCCCTTTCATATCGCTGTTACCCAAGGCGGGCACCATATATCTGATAGAGATCCAGTAGCTGCCCGGCGAGTTGAAAACCAATCGTATTTGGTTGTCAAAGTCATAGTCATCGGCTGTTCCGCCTTCCAACGGGATACGGGTAGGCATCGGGCTGCCGTCGTTAGCGCCAAAATAGAACTCGTAGAGGTCCATTCCTTCTGCGGTATAAAACAGTTCGGTTTCACCCACACAAATGTCGCGGGGTCCGAAAAGTGTTGAAATAACCGTCATAAAACCTTGACACAGATAAGGACCTTCCAAAGATGCGAGCAAGCCAAGCCCGTCCACCGCAGGAATACGATCTACTATAGGGTAAGGTGGGTTTGGTGTATAACCTACATAGATAGGCAAAATGGTTCCCGCAGGATTAGTGGTGGTAGGATATTCAAATTTAGCCAATTGTTCTGCTGCAGGGTCATACTCGCCGTTGCTGTTTATGTCGGGGTAAAATACTACCGTAACGGAACGTCCTCCTTTAACATCTGTGGAGGAAACGGCGCGGTAGTAGCCGCCCCAAAAATCACCTTCTTCGTCTTTCCAACTGTCGTACATATAGGCGTGTTCAGGTTCGGGGTTTGTTTCACTAATATAAGGTACAATATCGTACAACTCAACGGTTAACGTGGGGTAGCTGCCGTCCAGTACGATACCAAAATCACACCACTCAGCCTCTGCTTCGCAAAATAATTCATCTTCGTGAATAATTTCAACGTAAAAGTCGTAAACTTCACAAGTAGCCTCTTCGGTTACCTCAAAAGTAATATCAAACTTAAGAGGTTTTTTAAGGTTTACAAAATCAAAGTAAGCTTGCGAGGTTTCAGGGAAAGGAACGGCGTACTCCAACGTAGTGGGGTCATCATATCCTGTTTCCATTTCGGCAAGGTCTTCTTCATCAAAATCATAGCCGGAATAGTCATCTGTGCTTACTAAAGATTTCACCTCCATACCGATTGGGATATTGAAATAGAGCATCTGTTTAGACGGCTCAGGCAATGCGCCGCCTACGTAAGTAACCTCTACCGACCAAACTACGGTGCGGTTAATGCTGTTGATATCACCTTCAATTTCCATTTCATTGTTAATGAGCTCCGGGGTTAATTTACTTTCCACTGTATATTCGGGAAGTTCATAACCGAAGTCAATATAAAACGGACTCGACATCACGTCTTTGGTAGGCAAATTGTATAATGGGGTTCGGCAGGCGTCCATAGCGTCCAGCAAGAACAGATATTCGTTTCCGGCGTAGAAACCGCAGCCGGGGTAAACGATAAATTTAACTAATAAAGAATCGCCGTTCGTTAAAACAATTGCTTCATCAGAAATAGCATACACAAAGTTGTCAAGGGTTGCGCTCACTAAATCCATCGGGAGCCATACATCATTCAATACATCATCTTCCCATATTGGGTATAAATACCAGGCTTCCTTCACTTCTATCATAGAGCCGTACAGGTCGTTGAGCGTAACTTGAATATCGGCTAAACCGCCCAAACCGGTATCTGTAATCTTCAAAATATATTCCGCCTCTTCGCAAGGAAGATTATCGTCTCCGGGTTCGGAAACAATTTCAATTTCTGCGTCAGGCACGTGCACGTCGAAGTGGAAAACAATTTCATTGGATATCACTTCGCCACAAACGGGCGTGTTAATTACCAAGCGTAATCCAAGGTGTGGTTGTGTTTCGTCATCAGGTAGAAAATAGTAGGTAAATGTTCTGGCAGAGGTAGCCGTTAGCGTTCCGGTAGGTCCGCCGGTAATTCCTGCTGCAGGTAAATATATTTCAAGTTCGTGGTCTTCTTCTCTTTCCCATCTGTAAGTAGCGCCGGTAAAATCGGTACCAATATCAATAGAAGCAGTGAGTGTAATGAAGTTCGTGGGAAGTCCGCATCTGAAATAAAAATCTGCATCAACTTCCACTGTTGGTTCGGGGAATACGGTAATATCAACGGCTTTGCGGAAACCTGCGGGGGTTTCGCAAAACTCGCCTTCAATAGCATCACCATCCTGTATGCTCACATAAACGGTAAGCACCGTGTTGGTGGTTATCTCTGATACATCAACTACAAAAGTATCGCCGGTTTCAAGCACTTCTGCTTCTTCCTCCTGACTTTCGTACCATCTGAAAATAGCGTTGCTAATTCCGGATTCGGTGGTGGCAGCAGCAGTAATCGTAACTTCGCCAACCGTAGCACACACAATTGCATCGGGATCCATTATCACCTCAATCATATCGGCTGTTCCGGTAGGAATTACTTCTACAGAAATAATATCCACCGCACTCACACAATCGTAACCCATAGGAATATGCGCTTTTACATAGTAATCGGTAGATTCCATCGGAGAAACGATGGAAGATGGCAGTCTGTCTCCAGGCGCAGCATCGGCAGAGAGGTAGAAATATTGCAATGCTTCGGGCGGTGTAACCTCCACGATATAATCTTGCAAGTCTATAGAGAGTCCGCCGCACAACGCCAGGTCGGTAGCAGAAACCGTAACCGAAGGAATGGGGAAAACATTGAATTTGAATGTCCAGTAACAGGCTGCTTCGCCATCTAATGCGTAAGTGGGGGGCAGGGCATAGAACTCCTGTCCGGGTGTAGCCGGGAAATCATTACCGGGAGAATACTCAATAGAAACGCCTGCCTCAGGTCTTCCGGTCATTATATCAATATGATCGTAAAAACGGGTACCTTTTTGGAACATATTGAGTACGGCTTCGTAAGGAATATATTCAGCGTCCGGAGGCAAACACACCGGAATAATACGAACGGGATCCACCTCTTCCGCGCAAAAATCGCCCGCCTTAATATAAATTGCCGGCGGTATATAGAGCGGTTCGTCTTGACATTCGCCCTCTTTCCATCCGTAAATAAAACGCATACCGGAGAAGTTTACACCGCTTTCCATACCGGTACCGCTCACCAAACCGTCAATAATTACGGTAGGGTCGCAACTTCCGGAAGATACCAACAGCTCACAGTTGTCGGTTACGATGAGGTTAAATACCAATTCGGCAAACATAAAGTTCGGGTCATCTGCCGGAGGTAGCGGAAGGTTTCCCACATGCCAATTAATAATCCCCATAGCGCCATCGTACGGATCGAAAGTAGGTTGATTGTTAATCTCTCCATCGTATCTGATTGCCGTAGCACTTACAAATTCCGTATTGTAAGGCACCGGAATTTCAATGTGCATATTCTCCACTGCTTCTGTGCCTCTGTTTCTAATTTGCAGTGCATATTGAATATTGGTTAATGGGAAAGCCGTAAATACGCCATCAACGGCTTCTATGTTTTCGCCTTCAAAAGTAGTAAGCGTATAGATAACGTTTTGCGTTTCCGGCTCGGGTATGTAGGCGTCAATAGCCACCACAATGCTGAAGATAACGTACATATCTCCCCCCGATTGATACCGGAAAGTAGTACTGGTTTGGTCGTTGGTAATATATCGTTTATCGCCGTTTTCCACCTGCATCATCGCAACATCAATCCCCGTATTGTTTCTAATGTTGGGGTTTCTGGGCTGCACGGGGTCGGTGTAAATAGAGCCGTTAAAGAAGTTGTTGTAAGTGTTGAGCGGGTGTTCAAGCCAGTCAAAATTGGAGGTTATTCTGTTTTGTATTCCAAAGCGGTCTTCCACTAATGTAACGTCTCCTTCGCCTGCCATTACGCCGAGTTTAATACCCACCGGACCTTCCTGCACGGCGTGGAAACCGGACACGGGCAAGTTGTAATACACGGGATTCGTGGTGCTACCGCCGCTCATATAGGCAAAGCCGTCGAACACGGTAATATCGCGCCACGCCATCAGATCGTTTTCATATACCACCACCATACACCAGCCGCCGAAGAAGCCCGTGCCGTCGCTTTGTCCTTGTCGCAATGCAATATCAGCAACAAAATACTCGCCGATACCGTACTCGTTTACATAGTTGGTAACATCGGCATAGCCCACATAAACCGCACTATAAGTAGAGCCCGTTTGGTAAAGAATGTTTTGCGAAAAATTGTTTGAATTTGCCGTAATGGTATGATATTCATCATCGGCATGCCTGAATCTAATCTGGTCTTTCCGATAGGTATCCGATGAAACCAAAACCTGAGTAATAACTAAAGCTATTCCTTCAAAATCTACAATGGCATAAGGGATGTTGGCATCATTGCTTTGTCCTTGGTTGCTTCTCACCAATCCTTTAACGGAAAGTGTCATATTTCCAATCGTAACGGTAATGGGATTAAAAGTAGAGCCAATTAAACCGGCGCCCGGTGCAGGAGATATAACTTGTTGATTCACTACGTTAACATAAGGGCCATTATTAATACTATACGAAATTTGTCCGTTTAATCCGAGATAGTTAAATCTTAGCGCACCGTTTGCAAAATTATAGTTTATGGTACGAGGGTTACCCCCACTTAGTGTTACCACCATATTGGCATTTGGGGTAACATAAGGGATTTGCCCATTATATACCCGAATGTTCGGCTCAGTTATATAGGATTCCACGGTGTCCATTCTGTAATTTTCAATTACAAACGAGTTTGAGTTGTTGTTGAACTGACCGGCGCCGGTGCCGTTGTAGGGGCGTCCCGTCCAGTACAAACCGGCATACACAATGTTGGAACACTCGGGGTTCGCATTGTTTTCCGTGGACAACGTAAGCGTGGACGAAGAAGAGTTTAAGCACTCGTTCTGAACATCCACATTCACATACCGCATCATTTGATTGTTGTTGTTCAAGTTGTCGGAATAGTTTACCAGCGTTAAGTTGGTGTTTCCCATCATAATGAAATCCCCCTTCACGTTATACACCGTTTGGTAATTTGCAAACGGGGAAGTTCGCGCTGCAAAAGGAACCGGAATAGACGCCTGCCCAAAAAGCAAACTCGGCGCCAAGACCATTACTAACAACATGGTTACCGCAAATAACTTTCTATTTGCCGTTTTCATCATTTTGTTTAATTTGTAGAAATTTGTCATGATTTTATGTTTTTAATTATTAATATTCATTTTTTAAAGGATTGAAGGACTGAAGGATTGAAGGATTGAAGGATTGAATGTTACGTTTTAACCTTTTACCTTTAACCTCTTACCTTTAACCTTTTCACCTCTCATTGATCTCCTGCTACCGAAAGTTCATACAACACAATAAAGTTCGGGTTGGCAGCGGTTATCTTTTCATCCACATCCATTGGGATACAGTCGGTTATTTCCTCATTGCCGCAAACTTCATATTCGTATAAAAACAGAATGTAAGTCAATTTCGTAAAAGACTGCAACTGGTCGAAATCCAATATCTCTGCATCGGCAGGCGATTTCAGTTTAATTCTAATCAGTTCCACAGAAACAAAGAGTGGGTCTGCCACGTAGAGTTGTGCAAATTGAGAAGGCGAGCACTCCACCGCTCTAAATCCTGCATTTCCATAAAGAAAACGATCTGCAGGACCATTGATAAAAATAGTGGGTTGCAGATCGTAAATTAAAGCCTTTAATAAAGGATTGTTCGCCACCGCATCAGAAGTTTTGAAGATGAGGGGGTAATTGGGGGTGGGTTCTTCATTTTCTTGAGCTGAAACAGCCATCGGGGCAATACTTGCGCACAAGAGCGCTGCCACCGTAAAAGATTTAAAAAATTGTAAAAATTTCATAGTTCGTTTTTTTATATAATTTGTAATTTTTCTTTTTAAATAATATATAACATATTATAGGCTGCAATTATAACAATTTTTTTTTATGCAGGTGTCACCAATTTTGGTGACAGCAGTGTCACTAATTTTGGTGACAGTAATGCTGAATTTGGAACAAAAAAAGATAGTATTGATACTAATATTGATGTAATATTCAAATAATCAATATTATAATAATAAAATAGGGTTCTTATTCAAACATTTATTTCAAGCAAAAATAATAAAATGATGATAAAAAACGTCCTATTTCAGTGTAAATTAGAAGAATTGTAATATTTTTTAAACTCTTTTTATGTAAAAAAAAGTTACAATTTTCACTTTTTAAATAAATATTAACAATTTTTGTATTAAAATTCGTGGATTTTCTGCAATAAATGCATCAAACATTACTTATTTTCAACGAAATTTAGAAACTTTTTCGCACAATTTTCGCAGAAAAAATTAGAAAAATAATGAAAATAAATTGTAAAAAATTATTTAAGAGATTTCAGCGCCTTCGCCAACTGATCCGGACAGGAGGTTGTTTTATCCCCACACAAAATTCCGTCCAATTTGGCAATGGCGTCATCAATTTGCATCCCTTCCACCAAACGGGCTACTGCTTGCGTGTTGCCCGGGCAACCCTTTGTAAATTGCACGCTGCGAATAGTGTCATTCACCACAGCAATATCTATCTGCTTGCTGCAAACGCCCTCAGGCGTAAAAGTAATATCTTTCGTTATCATCTCTTTTTGAGTTAATTCGGTGTTGGTTTCTTTTACATTTTTACAACTTAACACACAGAGTGTTAATAAAATGGTTACAATAAAATATTTTGGCTGGATTATATGTGTCAAATTCATTTATATTAATTTCTATTTTAAGATGTAAAAACGCAACAAAAACAATAATATTTTCTAAAAGGAATAAATTATGGAAAAGTTATGTAATAACTTGAGAAACAGCATAAAGCGGATAAACTTGAATATTTTGAAATGTTCCGAAATTTTCCATTGAAGTGCGTATGCCATACGGATAATTTTTTTCCTTTAAAAATTGAAAAATGCTTTGCATTGAACCTTTTGTATTTGCTTTTACTTCTATTGGGACAATATTGTTGTGTTGTTGCACAATATAATCTACTTCTGCATTTGCACCTGCTTTTTCACGTTGCCAATAGTGGAGCGAGAGCGGAAAATTTACCGGCGATGCTTTCATTATTTCCAATCCTGCCAACAGCTCGGCAAAAGCGCCTTTGTTAATTTGTGCAATGTTCTCGGGATGAAACGAGCCACCCAGATTCAGTTTCAAAAACCGTTGATAAATACCTGTATCGAAAATTAGGTATTTGCGAAATTTTCTGTTTTGCAACGCGGCAAGCGGCAAACCGGTTGCAGCTGTGAGTGTTACCGGATATATCAATCCTGCCATTTCCAAAAGTTCAACACATTCTTTAATTTGTAAATGATTTGCCGTTTTCGAAGCCTTAGAATAGGTAAATTTTTCGCCTGTTTGCTCAATAATCGCACCAAAAACTTCCTGCAAAAGCGCCACATTCGCCCGATGTTTGTATTTGGCAAAATCGTTATAAAACGTTTGCGTAATATCTTCCAAAACATCTTGACATTCAAGCAACGAGTTTGTTTCTACATATTTTGCCACCACTTCGGGCATTCCGCCAATGAGCATAAATTCTATTAACAAACGCTTACATTTCTCGTGTAAAGCCTCCGAAACAGGATTTTCGGGAGTATGTTTTTTTACCTCATCTGCAAGCATCGAAAATCCCATGGCGCGAATAAATTCATCGTAAGAAAAAGGATACATAAAGAGCGACCGAACGCGCCCCACGCCAAAAGAAGGTATCTTTTCGAGCGCAAATTCAAAGAGAGAACCGGCGGCAATAACGTGTAAATCAGGCATATCTTCGTAAAAGTAGCGCAAAGCAGAAATAGCTGGAATAGAGTCTTGAATCTCGTCTAAAAAAAGCAATGTTTTTTGAGGAATAATCGGCGTTTTCAATTCAAAAGAGAGCTCTTTAACAATACGCTCCACCACCCGGTCCTGTTCAAAAATGGCTTTTAATTGGGGTTGTTTTTCAAAGTTTATTTCAACAAAATTATCAAAACTTTTGCCCAACTCTCTTACTGCAGATGATTTTCCCACTTGGCGTGCCCCGCGCAATAAAATTACTTTACGATGCTCAGTATTTTTCCACTGTAATAGTTCATCGTCAATTTTTCTATATAAATAATTCATAATCACAAATATAATCTATTATTACTATAAATTCAGTCTGCAAAAATATATTTTTTATAAAAAATAGGGGGGCAATAATTGTATTTTTTTTAATTTTTTATACTCTGAATGCTAAACACATTACTGCTATCTTGAAACCATAGCATAGAAAATACTAATTATTCAAATTATATTTTGTATTTTTTTTGAAAAATGCGGAAATTGAGCCATTAAAATCTTCTGGGTGGTCTTCTGTCGCGATTGTCGTCTCTTCCACCACGGTCGCCTCTGCGGTCGTCTCTTCTGTCGCCGCCTCTGCGATCTCCGCCGCCTCTATTCTCTCTGGGCGGTCTGGGGGCAGGCTCTATCCAACCTTCGGGCTTCGGCAGCAACGCACGGTGCGAAAGTTTGTATTTGCCCTTATCGTCAATAGCAATCAGTTTCACTTTAATTTCGTCGCCTTCTTTCAATACATCACTCACATTTTCAATACGTCTGTACGCAATTTCGGAAACGTGAAGCAGCCCGTCAATATTCGGCAAAATCTCTACAAATGCGCCGAAAGGCTGAAGGGTTTTCACAATGCCATCGTAAACCTCGCCCACTTCGGGAACGGTGGTAATGAGTTTAATTTTGGCAATGGCGCGTTGAATGTCGTCCAAATTAGCGGCTGCCACATCCACATAGCCCACGCCGTCTTTTTCTTCAATATTGATAACGGTGTTGGTTTCGCGCTGCATTTCCTGAATAATTTTTCCGGCAGGTCCAATCACGGCGCCGATAAATTCTTTCGGTATAACTAACTGAACGATACGAGGAACAAACGGTTTGTAGTCTTCGCGCGCTTCCGGCATCGCTTCGTTTATTTTATCTAATATGTGCAAACGTCCTTTACGCGCCTGTTCCAACGCTTCCGCCATAATTTCGGAAGATAAACCGTTGATTTTGATGTCCATTTGGCAAGCGGTAATCCCGTCTTTCGTGCCGCATACTTTGAAGTCCATATCGCCCAAGTGATCTTCATCGCCCAGAATGTCGGACAAAATGGCGTAGTTTCCGGTTTTTTCATCGGTAATCAAACCCATTGCAATTCCGGACACCGGTTTTTTGATTTTTACACCACAATCCAACAACGCCAAAGTTCCGGCACAAACGGTTGCCATAGAAGAACTTCCGTTCGATTCTAAAATATCGGAAACAATGCGCAACGTATAAGGAAAATCGGGGCTTTCAAAAGGTATCATCGGTTTCAACGCTCTGTGTGCCAAGTTGCCGTGTCCAATTTCTCTACGACCGGCGCTGCCCACTCTCTTTACTTCGCCCACCGAAAACGGCGGGAAGTTGTAATGCAGCATAAAACGGCTTGTGCCTTCCACTACCGCACCGTCAATCATTTGCTCATCCAATTTTGTGCCTAATGTACAAGTGGTTAGCGATTGGGTTTCGCCTCTTGTAAAAACGGCTGAACCGTGCGCAGAGGGCAAATAATCGGTTTCAATCCAAATCGGGCGAATTTGATCCAAACTGCGACCGTCTAAACGAGTTCTGTCGTTCAAAATCATATTCCGCATGGCATCATACTCAACATCGTGGTAGTAGCGTTTCACCAGCGGTTCTTTTTCGGCACGCTCCTCTTCGGGTATTGTTGCCAAAAATTCGTCTAAAATGGCGCCAAAAGCCTCGCCTCTTTCGTGTTTGGTGGTTTGCGCTTTCGCAATGGCATACACTTTATCGTAGGTAGATTTGTGCACCAGTTCGCGCAATTCCTCATCATTTACTTCGTGGCAATATTCGCGTTTGGGGTTTGCTTTTTCCACCATCGCGGCAAGTTCTAACTGCGCCTGACACTGTATTTTAATGGCTTCGTGCGCAAAATTAAGCGCTGCCACCATATCGGCTTCCGAAATCTCTTTCATTTCGCCTTCCACCATCATAATATTTTCCATAGAAGCAGCCACAATCATATCAATATCAGAGTATAACATATCTTCTACGGTGGGGTTAATCACCAATTTTCCTTCAATTCTGCCCACGCGCACTTCCGAAATCGGTCCCAAAAACGGGATATCGGAAACGGCTAATGCAGAGGAAGCTGCGAGGCAAGCCAGCGCATCGGGAAGGTTGTTTTTGTCGCCCGAAATCAGCGTAACCAGCACTTGTGTTTCTGCGTGAAAATTATTGGGAAACAGCGGTCTAAGCGCTCTGTCCACCAAACGTGCAATCAAAATTTCGTATTCCGAAGGTCTTGCTTCGCGTTTAAAGAAGCCGCCGGGGAAACGTCCCACCGCCGCGTATTTCTCTTGATATTCCACTTGCAACGGCATAAAATCCACATTTTCTGCTGCTTCTTTTTTGCAACATACGGTTGCGAGCAACATTGTGTCGCCCATTCTAACCACCACAGAGCCGTCTGCCTGTTTGGCTAATTTTCCTGTTTCAAGGGTAACTTCTCTTCCGTCGCCCAAATCAAATTTTTTTGTAATTCCAATCATTGTTTTTAATCTTCTTTTAATGAGTTAATGTTTGTTTGTT
>Ga0082212_10003240_pt1 | contig 23214 bp, 23 predicted proteins | sample TergutNt197P3_FD_71548 | JGI IMG/M metagenome (GOLD analysis project Ga0082212, IMG submission 71548) | Neocapritermes taracua P3 segment gut microbial communities from Petit-Saut dam, French Guiana - Nt197 P3 | ecosystem: Host-associated > Arthropoda: Insects > Digestive system > Gut ...
ATGAACGCCCCGGCGGACGCGCTGGATACGATCCTCGGCATTTTGCCGGCCATGAAGCAGCCGTCGATCTCCAGGCTGGTGCACAGCGACTGGGTGGCCATCGAGACCGTCCTGGACGAAACGCAGGTGCGCGAGCTGATCCCGGCGCTGAAATCCGCCGGCGCGCAGGACATCATTGAGTATCAATTGTCGAAGGTCATACCGTAAAGCTGCGCATGGCCTGTATCGTTTTGCCCATCTCGCCAAGATAATCGGTTGCGATGTAGGTCAGCGTTTGTTCGCGCGCGCTTACACCGTCTATGATGCAATCAAGAACTACTTTTATCTTTTCCCGTAAGATGCTGAGTTCGGTTAACGCGTCCTCGGTTATGGTTGGGTTATCTTCCATGAGGTTTTACCACCTTTCGCAGACGGAACAATATAGCGCGCTATATTGTTCGTTGTTTGTGCGATCATTATAGCACGCTATGCAGTGCATGTCAAGAGCAAAATAAAAATATTTTGGAGGACTTCAGCCGTGTTCGTTACTCGTTTAAAAGAACTGCGCAAAGAACAAGGCGTCACCCAGATGGACGTTGCTATTGGCATCCATGCACAGGTACGAGTCTACCAGTATTATGAGTCGGGGGAAAGGAAACCAGGATTCGATTCCCTCATCGCCCTTGCGGATTTCTTCGACGTGTCCATTGACTATCTGGTTGGCCGGACGGAGAAGCAGGAGGTCAATCGCTAGAAGCAGAAAGAAGGAGGACAACATGGAAATTAAACTCGATAAGTACGGCAGCGACAGCATCGAGGGCACGAATATCCTCAAGCTGGATTTCACCAAGCTGTGCCGCCTCCCGGCGGATAGCCTGGTGATCCCGGTGGCGGTGCAGGACGCCGTCACCCGCGAGGTGATCCTGATCGCATATACGAACGCCCTGGCGTTTGAAGCGACGATTCAAAAAAGAAAGCTGATCCTTTGGAGCACCTCCAGGAACAAGCTGTGGTTCAAGGGCGAGGAGTCCGGCAATACGTTTACGGTGCATTCGATATTTGTCAATTGCGAGCAAAATTCGCTGGTGTATACGGTGACGCCGGACAAGGGCAACATCTGCCACACAAGCATCGACGGCACAGCCAACAACTGTTATTACCGGAAGCTAAATCTGGATACCCTTGAGCTGGAGCTGTGCTCCGGCGCTTGATGCATCATGACGATGTATATCCTTGCCGCACTGATCGCTTTTCTGGCCACACTCGTTGGCGCCATCTTCGGGATCGGCGGCGGCGTGATGATCAAGCCCGCGCTGGGGGGGGCGACCGGGCTGTCCCTTTCTTATATCAACGCGCTGTCCGGCCTGACCGTCCTGTGCATGGCCGTGGTCTCCCTGGCGCGATATCTCAGGGGCGGGGCAACCCTCAACAGGAAAATCATCTGGCTTAGCCTGGGGGCCGTTGGCGGCGGCTTCCTGGGCAAATATTTTTTTGACCTGATGAGGCTTGCCCTGCCGGAAAACCGCGCGAAAATTCTACAATACGCGCTGCTCATTGTTTTGATTGCCCTGGCGCTGTTCAAAAACAGGTTCCGAAGCCTTGACATGCAAAACGCGGCGGCGCTCGTGTTTTCCGGGCTGTTCATGGGGACGCTCTCGGCCTTTCTGGGCATCGGCGGCGGGCCCATCAACCTGTTGGTGCTCTACATCGTGCTGGGGCTGGACGCGAAACAGGCCGCGGTGTATTCCGTCTTCGTGATCCTATGCTCGCAGCTCTCCATGGCGGGGGCGACCGCCACGTCCGGGGGCTACGCCGGGATGGACATGCGCCCGCTTCTGGCGATGATACCCGCCGCCATCGCCGGCGGTCTGATCGGCCCGGTGTTTCATAAAAAGTGGGAGCTCGCGCGCTTCGAAAGATATTACAACTGGCTCCTGTGGGCGTTGATTGCGCTCAATGCCTACAACATTGCGGTTGTTTTAGCAGCTTGATAAGAAGGCCCCTGCCGCTTCATTGCGGCGGGGGCCTTTCTGTTGCGGGTAGCCCGATTCGCGTTTTACTTCGAGAAGAGGTCAAAGAGAATGTTGACGATAGCGGGAAGGATTGTCGTGATCCCGAACAGCCCGAGCAAAAAAACGCCTATGGTAGTCAAAATAGTAGTTAATGTGGTGGACATGGGCTTACTCCTTTCGATTGGATTTTTATAGAATTACGGTGAACGTGCTGCCCTGCCCCGGCGCGCTTTGCACCTCCACAGCGCCGCCCTGCAGCTCGGCGATCCGTTTCACAATCGCCAGCCCCAGGCCGTTGCCGGGCTTGGATTGGGACGCGTCCTCCTGATAAAACTTGTCGAAGCAGTGCGCCTGCGCCTGGTCCCCCATGCCGATGCCCTCGTCCCGTATCGTGAAGCGCACAGTATCGCCCTGCCGCCGCAGGCACACGTGAATTTTACCCCCCCGCGGGGAAAACTTGATGGCGTTGTCCAGCAGGTTCAGCCAGACCTGCTGCGTCAAATCCTCGCTGCCATGGAACGTGACCTCCTCCAGCTCCACGCTGACGTCCAGCGCCTTGGCCATCCACTGCGGCTCGATGGACGCGATCGTGCGGCGGATCTGCTCGTCCAGGCGGAAGGGGGCCTTGTCCGCCACGATCTCGACGTGCTCGTATTTCGACAGGATCAGCGTCTTGGTGGCCAGGGATGCCAGGCGCTCCGACTCCGCGATGATGATGTCCAGGTACTCCTGCCGCTCCTCCGGGCGCAGGTCCGCTTCCCGCAGCAGCTTCGCGAAGCCCCGCAGCGCCATGAGCGGCGTCTTGAACTGGTGCGAAAAGGTGTTGATGAAGTCGCTGCGCAGGGTCTCGATGGCATGCAGCTCCCGCGTCATTTTATTGAAGCTCTGCGACAGCTCCTCCAGCTCGCCCACGCCCTTCAGGTCCACCTGCACGCTGAAATCCCCGGCGGCCACCCTGCGCGTAGCGTCGATCACCTTGCGTATGGGGTTCAGCGCGCGCCTGCCGAAAAACCAGGTCAACGCAAGGGCCATCAGGCTGCTGAAGGCCATGAGCCCAAGCAGCTGCCCGAGAAAGGGCATCCTGCCGCGGGGCGGCGCTTCCATCTGCCGCATAACCGCGAATTGCTCCATAATGGGATCGAGCAGGCCCGCCCGGTGCAGCGCGAAGACGACGCCCCCCACGATCACGATCGTCGTCATGATCACTGCGAATACAAACAGCATCAGCGAGAGCGTGAGGCCCCATCGCTTCGGCTTTGGCTGCCGCTGTTTTTTCATGCCCTGCGTACCCCCTTGTAGCCCAGCCCGCGCACGGTGACGATCTCGAAGGCCGGCCAGTCCCGGAAGCGCTCCCGCAGGCGGTAGATGTGCTCGTTGAGGGTGTGGTCGCCCGTGTCGGACTCCATGCCCCAGATTTCGTCCATCAGCTGCAGCCGGGTGAAGATCGCCCCCGGGTACGACAGCAGCTTGAACAGCAGCTGAAACTCCTTGTGCGGCAGCTGGACGCACTCCTGCCCGCGCGTCACCGTGAGGGCGTCGTAGTCCAGCACCGTGTCGCCGACGAAGAGCTTGCGGTCGCTGGCGATCTGGGCACGGCGCAGCAGCGCCTTGATCCGCAGTAGCATCTCCTCCTCGTCCACGGGCTTCGTCATGTAGTCGTCCGTGCCCGCGATGAAGCCCCGGCGCTTGTCCTTCGGCTCCTGCCTGGCCGTCACCATCAGGATTGGCAGGGCCTGCCACGCGGCGCGCAGCTGGCGGGTGAGCTCGTAGCCGTCCATGCGGGGCATCATCAGGTCCACCACGGCCAAGTCCACGTGCTCCCTGTCCATGAGCTCCAGGGCGGCCACGCCATCCTCGGCCTGCAGGGCCTCGAAGCCGTTTTGCCGGAGTACCGCGCACATCAGCTTGCGGAGATTCGCGTCGTCCTCCGCGACCAGGATTCGAAACATAGAGGGGCCCTCCTAAGCGCTGTTCCCATTATACCACAAAAATGTTACCATGGAAAGATCAATTGAACGTCAACAAGAAGGAAATTTTTTTACGTTTAGTTGACGTTCAATTGATTTTATCATGCTATACTTTTCCCAATACTTCACAGCAAAAAACGTTCGGACGGAGGGGCATTTCATCATGGCAAAGGGAACAGGCAGGAAATTGAGCAAGGGCAAGCTGGCGCTGATCATCGGCGGGGCGGCCGCCGTCTTATTGATCGCCGCGGTGGTGCTGCCCGGCGCGGCGGCGCGCAGGGCGATGGCGGCCTCCACAGGCGCGGCCGAGACCGTCACGCTGCAAAAATCGAATCTGACGCAGTCCATCAACGTCTCGGGCGTGGTGGAGAGCGCGCAGACGACCAATATCTACTCCACGCTGAATTACCCGGTGAAGGAAATCCTGGTGGAGGTGGGCGACGCGGTGGAGGCGGGCGACGTGATCGCCGTGCTGGACACCGCCAACCTGGAAAACGACATCGCCCAGGCGGAGATCAACGCCGGCAGCGCCAGAAGCAACCTGAGCAATTCGGTGACCAACGCCGAAACCTCCCTGGCGGCGGCCAAAATCACGCTGGAGCAACGGGAGATGTCCGTGGCCAACGCGGAAAAAGACCTGCAGACGGCAAAGGCGGACGCGGCCAAGCCCTTCGACAGCTACACCTATGACCGCTCCGTCACGGAGGCAAGGGTGACGCTGGAGCGCAAATCGTCCGACGCGCTCACCGCGCTTTCGGACTACAACACGGCGCGGTTCTCCTTCGACGAGTACAAATATCAGAACGCCATCACGGACGCCCAGATCGCGCTGGACCGGAAACGGGATGCGATGTACGGCACGGCCTCCGGCGACGATAAAGCCTATGAGGCCGCACAAAACGCCGTCGACGACGCGCAGCGGGCCCTGGACAGGGCCAAGGCCGACCTGTCCCGCGCGAAGGACGACGCCGTAAAGGCGGCCTCGGACAAGCTGGACGCGGCAAACAAAGCCCTGGCCGACGCCCAGCGGGCCTACGACAAGGCCGTGAAGGACAGGAGCCGCGCTGCTTCTGACAGCAAAGATAACAATCAAAAAAAGATAGAGAGTGCCGAAAAGGCCCTTGCTGAGGCCCAAAAGCAGCTGGAATCGGCGGAGAACAGCGTGCGGAGCGCCGAAAATTCCCTGAAGCAGAGCGGCGCGAGCACCAATGTAGATTTGCAGGAGCTGACCCTCGAAAAGCTCAACCGCCAGCTGGCGCAGGGGGAGATCGTCGCCGAGGCCGGCGGGGTGATCACGGCGGTGAACGCCAAGGTGGGGGCCACACCCAGCGGGGCGCTCTTTGTGGTGGACAACAAGGACGAGCTCTATGTGTCCGCGCGGGTGAAGGAATACAACCTGAACACGCTCTCCATCGGGCAGGAGATCCTGATCACCACCGACGCCACCGGCAGCCGGACGTTCAGCGCCGCGCTTTCGTATATCTCCCCCAAGGCGATCAGCGAGGCCGGCTCCACCAGCGTGGAATTCGAGGTGCGGGCCACCCTCGCCGACCCCGACGAGGCCATCAAAATCGGCATGAACGCCTTCCTGAATATCATCACGGGCACCAGGGAGAACGTGTACGCGGTACCGGTCTCCGCCGTGGTGACGGACGAGAGGGGGAGCTTTGTCTACGCGATGCCGGAGGACACCTCCAATGGCGGGCGTGGGCGCAAGCCGGGCGATGCGCCCGCACGCGTGGAAATCCCCGTGACGCTAGGCGTGAAGACCTCCACCAGCGTGGAGATCACCGGCGTGGGCCTCCAGGATGGCATGCGGATTCTCACCGACCCGGAGGGGAAATTGTCCGACGGGCAGGACCAGGGCGGCTTCGGCATGATGCCCTTCGGGAGGAGAGGATAGCATGGTCATCGAGCTGCGCAACATCGTGAAAAAATATTTCATCGGCGCGCCCAACGAGCTCACCGTGCTCAAGGGCATGAGCCTGGACATCGGGGAGGGCACGTTCGTATCCATCGTGGGGCAGTCCGGCTCCGGCAAGAGCACGCTGATGAACATCCTCGGCGCCCTCGACAGGCCCACGGAGGGCGAATACCATCTGGACGGCGTGGATGTGGGAAAGCTGCCGGACGGCGAGCTGTCGCGCATCCGCAACAAGAAGATCGGCTTCGTGTTCCAGACGTTCAACTTAATCCCCAGGGTGAGCGCGCTTTCGAATGTAGAATTGCCCATGTTTTACAAGGGCATCCCCAAGCGCGAGCGGCGCGAAAGGGCCAGGGAGCTGCTGGCGCTGGTGGAGATGGAGGACCGCATGGCCCACATGCCCAACGAGCTCTCCGGCGGGCAGAAGCAGCGGGTGGCCATCGCCCGCGCCCTGGCCAACGACCCCGCCATCATCCTGGCCGACGAGCCCACCGGCGCCCTCGATACGCAGACGGGGCAGCTGGTGATGGACATCTTCCTGCGCGTCAACCGGGAGGAGAAGAGGACGGTGATCCTCATCACCCACAACGAGGTGCTGGCGCAGCAGTCCGACCGGGTGGTCACGATACAGGACGGGATGATCATCAGCGATACGGCCGGGGTCTCCGGCGAATCCGCGGATTCATTGGGGTGGAAGATGGAGGTGCTTGCATGATCTGGGAAAACATCGGCCTGGCGTTCCAATCCCTGAAGTCCAACAAGCTGCGGGCGCTGCTGACCATGCTAGGCATCATCATCGGCATCATGTCCATCATCGGCATCATGATCATCGGCGACGCCATGACCGCCTCGGTCTCCGGCGAGCTGTCCACCCTGGGCACGAACAACATCACCCTCAGCGTGCAGGAGCGCGGCAGCGAGGTCGACATGCTCGCCGGAATGCGGGGCGGGGGCGGCCGTTCCAATTCCGCCAAAAGGCCGGAGTCCGACGACTTGATCACGGACCGGATGATCGCCGACATGACCGGGGCCTTCGGGGACCAGCTGGCGGGGGTGTCGATCAGCTTCTCCTCCGGCAGCGCAAAGGCGCAGGACGGCGACCTCTACGCCAACATCTCCATCACGGGCGTGAACGCAAACTATAACCTGGCGAACAATATCACGATGCTGCACGGCAGCTTCATCGCGGAAAGCGACGTGGAGAACAAGACCCAGTCCGCCGTGGTCTCGGACAAATTCGTCAGCAATATGTTCCCGGACGGTGAAAACCCCATCGGGCAGACCGTGAAAATCTACAAGCCCACCACCATTGAGCTCTATACCGTCATTGGGGTGTACCAGTACGAGCAGATGGGCTTCGGCGGCACGTCCTCCGAGAAGGACATGACCACCGCGTTCTATATCCCCGTCACCACGGCCAAGCAGGATTTGCTGGAGAAAAACTACAACACCGTCACGGTGATCGGCGCCCTGGGCACCGACGTGAACGAGCTGACCGGCAAACTGCAGGCCTATTTCAACCAGCTCTATCTCAGCAACGACGAGTGGCAGGTGTCGGCCTCCAACATGAGCTCCATGCTGGACACCGTGCAGAGCATGATGAGCACGATCTCCATCGCCATCGCCTTCATCGCGGGGATTTCGCTGCTGGTGGGCGGCATCGGGGTGATGAACATCATGCTGGTGTCCGTCACGGAGCGCACGAGGGAGATCGGCACGCGCAAGGCCCTGGGCGCGCAGAACTTCCACATACAGTTGCAGTTCGTCACGGAGGCGATGATGGTCGCGGCGGTGGGCGGGGTGATCGGCCTGCTGCTGGGCATCGCCATCGGCTCGGCCGCGAGCAGCGTGTTCGGCGTCAAGCCGGTCATTTCGCCCACGACGACCGTCGGCGCCGTGCTGTTCGCCATGGCCATCGGCGTCATCTTCGGCCTGTATCCCGCGAACAAGGCGGCGAAGCTGGACCCCATCGAGGCGCTGCGGTACGAATGAGGGAAAGGAGACTCCATGAAAAAATTACTACTGTTGGCATTGGTTGTGCCGATGCTTGTCGCCTGCGGGAGGGCTGCCCATCATGCCAACGCGCCTGCCGCAACCAGCACGGAAAATGAAACCGCGCCTTACAGCACAGGTTCCACGGCCATAGAAATAGAAAGCATCACCGGCATTGATGCCACCACAGACGAGGCGCAAATCACGCCCCCGGTCGGCGGCAGTATCGCGCAGATCGTGGAGTTCTACAGCAGGCAGGCGGTCGCGGTGAAGGCCGAGGAGAAAATCCCCATCCAAAAGCATGACGTGCGCGAAATGGACATGGAGGTACCCGCCCTGATCAAGTCGCTCATGCCCAGCGGCACCGGCGATTTCGATCCCAACCGAAATGAAACGATAACAGAAACCTTTGTGAACGGAAAGGGCACGAAAGATACTTCGCGCAAGCTCAATGACTTCCTTCCTATTGTCGGGAGGCCCTATATCAGTCAACTGAAAGCCTCCCATGTCCAAAGCGCAAACTGCATAAAGCAGGGCGAGGGCTGTGTCGTCACAATCAAATTGAAGGACGAGCCGATGGACATGGGCAGCTTCGGCTCCATGGATATCGAAAACATCTCCGACGCGGACCGGGAAAGGCTGATGGACGAGCTGTTCACGAATTCCGGCTACTATGCCTGCATGGACATGGGGCTCGGCGGCGACATGCCGGAGCGCAGCGCCGATCAGGAGTTCAAGCTTCCCGGCTTCATCAACCCGGTGTCCATCATGGATTCCATGAATATGGACGCGGGATTCCGGAACGGTACTATCGCCGCGGTTTTCGATAAGGAAGGCAGGCTGATTTCGCTCACGCTTTCATATACTAACTACTCGCGGGTGCGCTTCCTGGGGATGAAAATGAACGCGGACAGCGCGTCAAAGCAAGAATACCGGTTCACGTGGTGAATCAACTTTTTGTTGACAAGCGCAAGCCAAAATCATATAATTTATACAAGAAAATGCGCATCGCGGAAAGGATGGTCCTGCATGGCAAACAAATATGGCAAATCGATTGCCCGCGCGGCGGGCCTGGCAGCGGCTGCGGGAGGCGCTGCCCTGGCCGCGGGCAGCCTCGCCTACAGCCTGTTTCTCTCCAGAAAGGCCGCCGCCTCGGGCCTGAACTCCCTGGCGAAGGAGCATGTGCTCGGCGGCGCGGCGCCGCCCGCGCGGCAGGGCTTGCTGCCGCGGCTGCTGGACGAGGCTTCGGGGTTGGACGACTTCTTCAAAAAGCCCTACTTCCCCAGCTTCCAGGCGGGCGTGAAGTGGTTCTACGAGCAGAACCCGGAGAAGATCACCATCGCCTCCCCCAGGGGCGGGCGCATCCACGCGGACATGATCCGGAACGAAAACCCCTCCGACGTCTGGGTCATCTGCCTGCACGGCTTCACCAGCGCCCCGCGGGACTTCGGCGGGGCCGCGAAGGTCTACCATGAGTGGGGCTACAACACGCTGCTGCCCTACCTGTGCGGGCACGGCGACAGCGAGGACAAGTCCGTCTCCATGGGCTGGCTGGACCGCATCGACGTCGCCGCCTGGATCGATTACCTCGTGCGCGAGTTCGGGAACCCGAAGATTATCCTGCACGGCGTGTCCATGGGGGCCGCGACGGCGATGATGACCACCGGCGAGGCCCTGCCGACCAATGTGATCTGCGCCGTGGCGGACTGCGGCTACACCTCCGTCTGGGACGAATATGCCGTGCAGGCAAAGGCGACCCTGCACATCCCGGTCTTCATGATCCATGCGCTGAACGCCGTGGTGCGCCTGAAGCAGGGCTTCTCGCTGAAGGACGCCTCCTGCGTGGCGCAGCTGAGGAAGTCGAAGACGCCCACGCTGTTCATCCACGGGGAAGGGGACGACTTCGTGCCCTTCTGGATGCTCGACGAGGTCTACGATGCCTGCGCCGCCGAAAAAGAAAAGCTGTCCGTGCCCGGCGCGGGGCACGCCGAATCGGCATACGAGGCCGAGCTGTACTACGGCGCGATCCGGGATTTCATCAATCGGTATCTGCAATAGAGGAGGCGTCCCTGTGGACCGGGAAAAATTTCTGCGCAGAGCCATGCGCCTGCATGGCGGCTGGCGGCTGGTCGACCCCTTCCTTTCAGACGGCGGGGCAGATATCCGTGTGGTGGAGACCTCCTATGGCCCCATACGCGTGATGGAATTCGGCTTCGGGAACCCCGCGGCGACGCCGCTGTTCGCCGACTTCCACGGCGGCGGCTACATCGCGCAGTCGCCGAAGCCGGACAGCGCCTTCTGCGCGGCCCTGGCGAAGGAGGCGGGCATCCGCGTCATCAGCGTGGATTACCCCCTCGCGCCCCGGGCGCCCTACCCCGCGCAGATCGAATCGACCTATGAGGTCATGTGCTGGTATTGCGACCATGCGGATGAACTGAAAATCGACCCCCTGCGGGTGGGCGTGGGCGGCCACAGCGCGGGCGGCAACCTCGCCGCGGTGATTTGCCTGATGGCCGTCATGCGCGGCGATTTTCCGCTCAAGTTGCAGGTGCTCAATTTTCCCTGGCTCGATCTGTCCGCCGACTATTTCGCCCGGAAAAACCCCGTCACCTCCCTGCTGAGCAACAGGACATTGCATCGGCTGAACGTGTGTTACTTCGGGGACAACCCGCAATTGGCCCGCAATCCACTAATTTCCCCTGTCTGCGCCCCGCCGGAGCTGTTGGCGAAGACGCCCCCCGCGTTGATCATCGCCGCCGGGAACGACAGCCTGCGGGACGAGGCCCTGCGCTATGGCGGGCTGCTGCGGGCCGCCGGGGTCCCCGCCGAGGTGCGCGAATATCCCCGCATGCCCCACGGCTTCACCGCTATCCCGTTCCTGCGCAGCGGGAGGGATGCCGCCGCCGCGATGAAGCGCTTCATCGCCGAAGGCCTATGAAAATACTTGTCTGCGTCAAGCAGGTACCGGATACGGCGGAGATGAGGATCGACCCGGTGACGAACAACCTCCTCCGGGAGGGCGTGCCGAGCATCGTGAACCCCTACGACACATACGCCCTCGAAATGGCCCTGCGCATCAGGGACGAACATCCCGGCACAAAAGTATCGGTGCTGTCGATGGGTCCAAGGCAAGCCGAGAGCACGCTGCGGCAGTGCCTTGCCGTCGGCGCGGACGACGCCGTCCTGGTGAGCGGCAGCGCTTTCAGCGGCTCGGACACCCTGGCGACAAGCTATGTACTCTCGCGGGCGATTGCACAGATAGGCCCGTTCGACCTCATTTTGTGCGGCAGGCAGGCCATCGACGGCGACACCGCGCAGACGGGCCCGGAATTGGCGGAGCACCTGGACTATCCGCAGATCACGCTCGTGAAGGAGCTGCACCTGGACGGCGGCAAAATTCGGGCCGTCCGGGAGACGCGGCGCGGCATGGAGGTCTGGGCGTCGTCCCTCCCCGCCCTCGTCACGGTCACGAAGCCGGATTTCGAGCCGCGCTGCCCGACCGTCGGCGCGAAGCTGGCCGCGAAACGGGCTATTATTAGGGTGCTGACGCCGGACGACATCCGGGCAGAGGCCGAACGTTGCGGTGCGAAAGGCTCGCCGACGGTTGTGCGGAGAACATTTACGCCCGCAGCCAGGGGAAACTGTGTGTTCGTCCGTGACGCAGTCAAGCTGGTTGAACTTCTTCTGCCTTACATCAATACCTGTGAAAGGCCCAAAAGCGCTGCGCCTACAGCCCCGGCCGCTCTCTTTGACACCGCAAACGTATGGGCCTGGATCGAGAACCCAAGTGAAACAGAGCTGCTCCACCATGGCCGCAGGATCGCGAACCTCCTCAACACCGGGCTGACGGCCGTCACGTTCGGGCACGGCATCGAAAGCGCCGCCCATGCCATGCGCGGCGCGGATCGCGTCATTTTCATGGACGGCCCGGAATTTGCCGAATACAATACAGAAATATATACTGCCGCCATGCACCGGCTCATAAAAAAATATGGGCCGGACACGGTGCTGTTCGGTGCAACTTGCAACGGGCGGGATCTCGCTCCGAGGCTGGCCTGCCGCCTGCAAACCGGCCTGACCGCCGACTGCACGGGCCTCGACGCCGACACGCGCACGGGGCATGTCCAATGGATACGCCCGGCGTTCAGTGGCAACCTCATGGCGGTGATCGAGTGCCCGGGGACGCGCCCGCAGATGGGAACCATTCGCCTGGCGGGCAGGGCGGCGCCATGCGCAACAGGGCCTGCCCCCGAAATCATACAGGAGCGGCCGATTGACCTCCCCCTTCCGCGTGCGCAGATGATCGAGCGGCACGATGAACCCGAAACCGGCGATTCCCTCGCGAATACCGAAATCATCGTTGCCGGCGGGCGCGGCCTAGGCAGGGCGGAGAACGTCCCGCTCCTGTGCGGGCTGGCGCAGGCCCTCGGCGGGGCTGTCGCCGGGTCACGGACGGCGGCGGACGCGGGCTGGCTTCCGCGCACCCGCCAAGTGGGGCAAACCGGCAGCATGGTCAGCCCGAGGCTCTACATCGCCTGCGGCATCTCCGGCGCGGTGCAGCATCTGGTGGGAATTCACGGCGCGGATAGGGTGGTTGCTATCAACAGCGACCCGGAAGCCCCCATCTTCGGCGCCGCCGATTTCGGCATCGTGGGGGACCTGCGCGAGGTGCTCCCGGCCATGGTGCAGGCAGCGGGGCGCCTTGACAAAACCCAGTAACATGTGATATTCTAATGATATAACAGAGAAGAAAGTGGGGCAGACCCTATGGAACACGCAGCACTGATTCATCAACTCGGCGATTTGATCGGGCGCGAAAACGTCATCGCCGACCCGGAGATTGTTTTGGACAGCTCGAAGGACTACATCGGCTTTCGGCAGTACGAGCGAGGCGCGGGAATGTACCGGGTGCCCAGGGCCGCCTGCGTCGTCAAGCCGCAGAACACGGCGCAGGTCAGCGTGGTGCTGTCCTTTCTCAACGAATATGGCGTGGACGCCGTGCCACGCACCGGCGGCTCCTGCGTCACTATGGGCGTGGAGCCTCAGGAGGGCGGCGTAATCGTCGACGGCTCGGACATGAACGAGATTATTGAACTCAACGAGACAAATCTGTGGGTCACGGCCAGGTGCGGCACCCCACTCGAATATCTGGAGAACTATCTCAACAAGCGCGGCTGGACCACGGGGCACCATCCGCAATCCCTGCCCATGGCGCATGTGGGCGGCCTGCTCGCCACGCGCAGCATCGGCCAGTTCTCCACGCTCTACGGCGGCATCGAGGACCTGGTGGTGGGCCTGGAGGCCGTGCTGGCGGATGGCGAAGTCGTGCGCATTAAGAACAACCCCCGGCGCTCGGTAGGGCCGGACCTGCGGCACATGTTTATCGGCAGCGAGGGCGCGTTCGGCTTCATCACCGAGGCAAGTTTAAAAATCTTCCCCTACATGCCCGAAAATTACTGGATGCGCGGCTATGGCATTCAAGGCATGGATAACGGCCTCGCGGCGATACGCGAGATCATGGCAAAGGGCTACAAGCCCGCCGTGGTGCGCCTGCACTGCCCCGTGGAGGCGGAGCGCGACTTCGGCGGCATCGTCCCCGATGGCTATGCCGTGCTTCTGCTGCTGGCGGACGGCCCGAAGGCGGTCGCCGACGCGATCGGCGCGGGCATCGAGGAGATCATGCAAAGCTACGAAAGTATCGACCTCGGCACAAAGCCGGTGGAGCACTGGCTCGTCCACCGCAACGACACCTGCGACAACATGGATAACGACCTCTACTACAAGCTTGGCCTGCTGGCCGACACCTGCGAAATCTCGGCCCCCTGGTCGGTCATCGGGGACATCTACGCCGCCGTTTTAGAGCGTGTGCCCCGGGACGTGCCGGAGATGGTGTCCATCGGCGGGCACTCCTCCCACAGCTACATGCAGGGCACGAATATCTACTTCACCTTCGGCGCGTTGCTGCACGATGCCGAAAACGCGCGGCCGATGTACATGCGCATCGTCACCGCCATCATGGAGGAGACTTTGAAGCGCGGCGGCAGCATCGCGCACCACCACGGCTCGGGCAAATACCGCACGCGGTGGATGCCGCAGGAGCACGGCAGCTCCTATGTTCTCATGCGCAGGCTGAAGGAGGCCCTGGACCCCAATGGGATCCTGAACAAGGGCGTGCTGCTGACGGATGGATAAGCTGAATATCTGGGTCTGCTTCAAAGTGCAGCCAGACTTCGACCACGTCCTCGAAGCCGACTGGCAGGGCTTCGGGCCGGACAGCGACATCCGCTACGCCAGGCACAGCATCAACTGCTTCGACGAGTCCTCGCTGGAGATCGCCCTGCGGCTGAAGGATACTCTGATCAAAGATGGATGTGAAGTCACGCTGGGCGCGGTGACGTTGGCCGATTCGCTTCAGGCATCTATACAGAGGAGTCTGTTCGCCGCGGGCTATGACGAGATTCTGCGCATCGACGCCCGCATCGAGTTCTCCCCTGCCGAGACAGGCAAGCGCCTGGCGGCCCACTTGGCGGCGCGAAAGCCGGACCTGGTGCTGCTCGGCAAGCAGGCGGGCTACGCCGACACGGGCATGGTGCCCTTTTATGTCGCGCAAGGCCTGGGCTATCCCCTGCTGGCCGACGCCGAAAACGTCCTTTGGGACGGGCAGCGGCTGAGCGTCGAACCCCCTGCGGCGGTCGCCGTCGGCAACAGCCCGGTCGCCGCGCTGCGGGTGAGCACCCTGGGCCAGCAACTTTCCGCAAAAGCCAGGCAGGCGCAGGTGGTACAGGACGAAAGCCCTGTGCTTGATCCGCCTGTCCTTGTGCGCAACCGGCCCCGGCGCAGCGTCAAAATGCTGGAACTGGACGCCCTGCCCGGCGTCATAAATGAACTCCTCGCAAAACAGGCAACGCAACAGGAACGCACTACGAATTTGAGCGCGGACGGCAAATATGTGATACGCAAGTGCTGCGGCTCCCACCTGGAGTGGCACATCCCCATCGGGGACGAACGAGCGGCATGGCCTATGCCTCCCCCGACACAGTCCCTGCGACTGCTGCTGGTCGCGGGCCGGGGCATGGGCGCGCAGGGCCTGGGAAAGCTCGAACAGCTTGCCTTCCTGCTGGGCGGCCAAGTTGGAATCACGCGGGCGGCAGCGCAAAACGGCTGGGGCGGCATGGACGCGATTGTCGGGCAGTCCGGCATCATCGCCCAGCCGGAGGTCTGCGTCGCCTTCGGCGCTTCGGGTGCGGCGGCCTTCATGGCCGGGGTGGAGAAGGCGCGCAGCCTTATCGCGATCAACACCGATCCGGACGCGCCGATCTTCAACTATGCCGACTATGGCGTGACCGCGGACGCGCAGGCGGCAGCCGACGTCCTGCTGGAGGCTTTCGCATGATCATTGAGCCGATGAGCGAAAAATTCGCCGGGATGCTGCGGGACGAGTCGCGCATGGAGGGCCATGCCGACGCGGTCGCGCGGCCTTGCGATACCGAACAGCTGGCGCAGGCCGTGAAATATGCTGCGCAAAAGGGCTTACCAATCACCGTGCAGGGGGCCGCCACGGGGGTCGAGTGCGGCGCGGTGCCCCGGGGCGGGCTGCTGGTCTCCACGCGCGGCATGAACCGAATCCTGGGCCTGCGGGAGGATGGCGGCAAGTTTTTTCTGCGGGTGCAGGCGGGCGTCACATTGGAGCAAGTCGAGGAACATCTGCGCAAACCCCTGGGCGGCAAAGCTTATTTTTTTTCGCCCAACCCCACAGAAAAAACCGCCACGCTGGGCGGCGCGTTCGCCAGCGACGCGGTGGGAACGCACGGCCGCGTGCGCGATCACGTGGGCGACGTGCTGTGGATTGAGGGCATCATCGCCGAGATGGAGCTCGCGCTGCGGCCTGTGCCAAAGTACAACTGGGGGGTGCTGCTGTTTTTCACGTCGCCGGGCGACGCCAAAGCGGTTGTGCGGGCAACCGCATCCATCGGCTTTGCCGGACACGCGTATTTCGACGCGGCGGCACTGGATTTGCTGCGTGCGCACTACGATGCGCTAACGCTGCCGGAAGAAGCCCGCGAGGCGCTGTATCTTGCGCTTTCCGGCGATGACGAAGGCGAAATCGAAACGGCGTTGATGCAACTGCCGGAAGATGCCTGGGCGGCGGAGGGCCTGTCCGAAATGGAGAAATTCCAGGCGATGTGCCACGCCGTGCCGGAGCTCATCAACAGCGAGCTCGACAAAGCGGGCCGGGTGGAACCGGGGCTCTGCAAGGCCGCGCTGGATAAATTGTATATAAACTTAACTGAGCTATAGAAAGGACTAAAACATGCTTGTCACCTTGAAAGAGATTCTGGACAAAGCCAACGCCGCGGGCTATGCCGTGCCCGCCTTCGACGCCCTGGAGCACACCTCCGCCGAGGCGGTCGTGCGGGCGGCGGAGGCATGCAAGCGGCCCGTGATCGTCATGGTGCCGCAGGCGGCCTTCCCCTTGGTCGACACGGCGTCGTTCTTCCCGTTCCTGGTCTGGCTGGCCGAACGGGCGTCGGTTCCCGTGGCGCTGCAGCTGGACCACGGGAAGGACCTCGCGGCTGTCCAACTGTCCATCGACGGCGGGTTCACCTCCGTGATGATCGACGGCTCCGCCCTGCCCCTGGAGGAGAACATCGCGCTGACGAAACAAGTCGTGGCGCTCGCCCGCGCCGTGGGGGCCAGCGTGGAGGCGGAGATCGGCCACGTGGCAGGGGGCGAGGGCAGCTTCGACGGCAGCGCCGTGGACGAGAGCATGTACACAAATCCGGCGGAGGCGGAAGAATTCGCGGATAAAACCGGCGTGGACGCCCTGGCCGTCGCGGTGGGCACGGTGCACGGGGTCTACAAGGGCACGCCGAAGCTGGACTTCGAGCGCCTGGCGGAGATCAAGCGCCGCGTGCGCCTGCCCCTGGTGCTGCATGGGGGCTCGGGCGTCTCTGACGGGGAATTTGCGCGCGCGATCCAAGGCGGCGTCAACAAGGTCAATCTCTTCACGGAGATTTCCATGGCGGCTTTGAACAAGAGCGTCGCCTGCGCCAACGAGCGCAAGCTGAAACTGCATTTCGTCGAGATGGTGCTGGCAGGCAAGCAGGCGGTGTTCGATATCGCCGTGCGCTACCTTGAGAAATTCGGCGAAGGCAGGCAGGGATGAAGCAGTACGTCGTCGTCGTCGACCGCGGCAGCACGAATACCAAGGCCGTGGTGTTCGATACCCGGGGCGATGAAATCCTCGTCTGTGCGCGTAAAAATCCGAAGCCTGTGTCCCCCCGGGCGGGCTGGCGGGAGCAGGACATGGACCTGGTGTGGGAGACCGCCGCCGGGGCAATCAGAGATATTTTCGAAGCCGGCGCTGTCACGCCAGGGCAAATCCTCGGCGTCTTCTCCGTGGGGCAGGGCAACGGGCTGATGCCGATCGATAAGAGCGGCAAGCCATTCAGAGCGGGCATCCATTCCCTGGACAGCCGGGCCGAAGACATCCTCGCCGCGTGGCAGGCGGACGGCCGCTGCGCCAGGGCACTCGGGACGGTCGGGCTGCCGTTTCCCGCCGGGTCGCCGCTGCCCCTGCTGTGCTGGCTGCGGGCAAACGTCCCGGGGGAATATGACGCCATCGAAAAAGTGCTGTTCACCAAGGACTGGATCGCCTACAGGCTCAGCGGCATGGTCGGCACCGACCCCACGGACGCCAGCGGCGCGGGGTTGATGGACCTGCGCCGGGGCGTGTACGCCTGTGAGGTCTTCGACCTGCTGGAGGCCGGGTTCATCCGGGACAAGCTGCCGGAGATCCGGCCGTCGCATGAAATCATCGGCCATGTCACGAAGGAGGCTGCCGCGCAGACCGGTCTGCTGGAGGGCACGCCCGTCCTCTGCGGTGCGCACGACATCGCGGCGTATCCCTTCGGCATCGGCTCGGTCGACCCCAAGCAGCTGGTGTGCGTCATAGGCACCTGGGGTATGAACCTCGTCCCGGCCAGGAGCCTCGACGGCCTGCCCGCAGCGCTATACCACACCGTGCCGGGCTATTATCTGACCGGCGCGGGCGATGGGAACTCCGGCGCCTGCCTGGACGCCATGCTTGGGATGCTCGGCGTTCCGCAGTACGACCGCGCGGAGCGCATGGCCGCCGGGCGGGCGCCGACGGACATCATCTTCCGCCCCACTGTGTTCGGCGCGGGCGCGGGCTTTCACGGGATCAGGAGCTGGCACAGCCAGGCGGACCTGTTGCTGGCCGTCTACGAGGGCATCGTCATGGGGCACCGCCTGAATATTGAAATCATTCCGGGGCACGGGGACTTCGAGTGCCTCTGGCTCACCGGCGGCGGGGCAAAAAGCCGCATATTCGGCCAGCTGTTTGCCGATATCACCGGCCTGACCGTGAAAATCCCCCTCACAAGCGAGGTGACGGCCAGGGGCGGGGCCCTCAACGCGCTGGTGGGCTTGGGCGTATTCAAAACCCATGAGGAGGCCACCATTCCGGCGCAAGTCAGGGCGGAGCATAATTCAAACCCGGAACGGCAGGCGTTCTATGCGCGTAAAATTGAGCGCTTTCAAGAATTGATGCAATGAGGAGAGACACATGAAAATCGTAGCCTTAAGCGAAATCGCGGTGCCCCCCGCCATCATGGAGCCCATGCGGGAACTGGAGGCCCATGGGGCGCAGGTGGTGATCCTGGAGGACGAGAGCATCCAGACGGTCGAAGCCTTCACCGAGGCGATGATCAGGCTGGAGCAGCAGGGCGCGGATGCGTGGCCCGCGAACCCGGCGTTCGTGGAGGCGGCAAGGGACGCGGACATCCTGGTGGTGCATGTCTCGCCGGTGAACGCCGCGGTGCTTGCGGCCGCCGAACAGCTGAAATACGTGGCCGTCCTGCGCAGCGGCGTTGAAAACGTGCGGCAGGACATCTGCGCCGAACGGGGCATAAAAATCATTAACGCCCCGGGGCGCAGCGCCCCCGCCGTGGCTGACTGCGCCGTGGCGCTGATGCTGGCGGAGATGAAAAACATCGCCCGCGGGCACAGGGCCCTGATGGGTGGCAAGTGGGCCAAAAAATTCGCGAATTCAGAGTATATCCATGACCTGTGCAACTGTGTAGTAGGAATTATCGGCGCGGGTCAAATCGGCCGCAAAGTCATCGACAGGCTGCGGGGCTTCGGGTGCGAAATCCTGGTTCACGACCCGTTCATGCCCGACGAAGAAGTCGCGGGCCTGGGTTACGCGCCCGTTTCGCTGGATGAGCTGCTGCGGCGCTCGGACATCGTCTCGCTGCATCTGCGGCAGTCGGAGCAGACGCGGCACTTCATCTCAACGCGGGAGCTGGGCCTGATGAAGCCCACGGCGATGCTTGTCAACACCGCCCGCGCCGGCATCGTGGACGAGGCGGCGCTGGTGGAGGCCCTGCGCAGCCATTCGATCGGCGGCGCGGCGCTGGACGTATTCTCGCAGGAGCCCCTCGGCGCGGACAGCCCCCTGCTTGCGCTGGACAACGTGACGCTCACGCCCCACATCGCGGGCACCTCCGCCGACACCTGCCCCAACTCCGTGAAAATTATCAAAGGCGAGCTCATCAAATTGCTGCAATAGGGAAGGAGCGCCCATACGCAGAAAATTTGGAATTTGCGGACAACACAGGGGAGAAACGATGTGATATAATAGGCACATCATCGATCGTAAAGGAGCGACAGGTATGAGCGAACCCATGAGGAGGCCGAACCAGGCCCCGGAGAACTACACCCCGAAGGATGTGCCGGAAATCATGCGGCTGGCAGGCGAGATCAAAGCGAGCAAGGCGTTCGCGGTGAAAACGGAAGACGGCGGCAGCTACATCGACGGCGTGCCCGCCCTGCGCTGGGGCCAGTGGCGGGACAGCACCTACTGCGGCTGCATCGCGGCGGCGACGCAGGTGCTGGGCGCGCCGGTCAGGTATGAGACCTTGATGGGCGTGTCCGGCCTGTGCTACCGCATCTGTATGAAGACGAACTGGTGCCCCAGCGCCGGCATGGCACAGAACGGCACCGTATGGGAAGACCAGATCGCCGGGGCCATCGGGTATAAGCTGTACGGCCTCAAGGATGCGCGCAGGCGCAGCCGGCGGGTCAAAGCAAACCTGGACGCCGGCAGGCCGATACTCTGCGTCGGCGCCATCGAGGCGCCCGAGTGGGAGATCCTCACCGGCTATACGAAAGAGCACTATTTCGGCAGGACCTATTTTGAGATGGACGCCTACCCGGAAAGCCCCTACTATCAGCCGGTGGCGTTTCACACGCCCAACCGGTATCTGCGCGCCGCGGGCTATCCGGGCGAATACCCGCAATCGCTGGTGCGGTTCTTCGACAAGCCCTGCAAAAAAGAGGAGCCCCTGCGGCTGCTGCAAAAATCCCTGGAGGCCTGCCTGATGTACTTCACGCACGAACCCCGTGGCGACGCCCGCTTCGGCGAGGCGGCCTACCGCATCTTAATCGATGGCCTGGAAGCGGGCGACGGGGACTGGGGGCAGTACAGCGGCAACGTGATCTCCCGTCTCCGCGACCTGGCGGATGCCCGCCGCAGCGCCTATGTATACCTGCGGGACTGCGCGCCGCTGCTGCGCGGATCAAATAGGGCAAAGCTGCGGGGCGTCGCCGAGGCCTGCCGATCCATCGCGGACGACGTCCTAGCCCTGGTGCCCTATGCGCATATGAGCCCGGCCTGGTCGTCCGGCAACGACAGCGCGAAGGATTGGGACAGTGAATTCCGCCAGACGCTTGCGGACGCGCTGGGGCGGGCGCTCGATACGGAAAAGACGGTGCAGCTTGCCGTGAAGGGCATCCTGGCGCATTGGGGAGAAACGAAATGAACAAAGCATACGAAGTCATAGCCGCCAACGGCGGCAGCTACATCGATGGCGTGCCTACCCTGCATTGGGGCCAGTGGCACGACAACGCCTACATCGGCTGCATCGCCGCCGTGACGCAGGCGCTGGGAGACCCGGTCAGCTACGAGACCCTCATGGGCGTATCGGGTGTCTGCTACCGCCTGGGCCTGAAGGTCAACTGGTGCCCCAGCTCCGAGATCCCCCAGAACGGCCAGGTCTGGGACGACCAGATCAACGCGGCCATCGGCTGCAGGATGTATGCCCTCAAGGACGAGCACAGGCGCAACCGGCGGGTCAAAGAGAGCCTGGACGCAGGCAGGCCGGTGCTCAGCTGCGGCCTGTTCGGCTCGCCCGAATGGGACATGCTCACCGGGTATGACCAGAATTTCTTTTTCGGCAGGAGCTATTTTCACACGCAGGGCCCGGGCGAGCCCCACTATCAGCCGGAGGAATATCACACGCCCAACCGCTACCCGCGCGCCGAGCTGTATCCCGGCGTGGCCCCGCGGTCGCTCATGCGGTTCTTCGACAAGCCCTGTAAAAAAGGCGACCCGCGCAAGCTGCTGAAAAAATCTCTCGATATCTGCCTGGCCTACTGGAACCACGAGCCCCGCGCCGACAACCGCTTTGGAGAGGCCGCCTACCGCGTATTGATCGAAGGCTTCGGGAAGAGCGATGAGGAATTCGCCAAAATCTTCGATACCGCGTGCTACCATGTCGGCTGCCTGGCGGACGCCCGGCGTTGCGCGTATCTCTACCTCCAAGATGCGGCGGCCCTATTGCGCGAAGCAAACAGGGAAAGGCTACTGGAGGTCGCCGGGGCCTACCAGTCCATCGTGGACGGCATCCTGGCCGTGACGCCGTATGAGATGCTGGGCGTCGCCTGGGCAGGGGGCGAAAACCGCATAGAGAACTGGGACCGCGCACTCCGCCGGGAATTGGTTACCGCGCTGGAGCGGGCAATCGAAACAGAGAAGAGGATACAGCTTGCCGTGCGGGACATTTTGGCGCACTGGGAGGCAGCATAGCTGTCCTTATTTCAACCGGAGCCATCCGAAGCCATGCGGTCCTCACCGCATGGCTTCCTTCACATACGCAATATACTCCCGCGAAAACGGCTCGATTGTCCTCGGGCGCAGGCCCTCCAGCAGGGGCGGCAGCACCTGATCGATGGAGAACCGCGCGACAAAATCCCGCCGCCGCGCCGTCTGGAATGCGAGGGCCCGCGCGTAGCCGTCCACGATCTCCCGCGCGATGTCCTCGGCGCTTTTGCGCGCGGCGGAGCCCCTGCCGCAGAAGTGCTGGCCCGCCGCCTGTGCAAGGTTTTCCTGCGTCAGATAGCCCGGGATGCCATAACCCCCCCTGACGTAGACGGGCACGCCGGCGCACAGGCAGTATTGCACCGATTTCCCCGCAGTGAAGACGGCATCGCAGCCGTCAAAGTCCTCGGGCGCAATGCGGCGGTAGCTGTCGCCGGAGATGCCCCTGGTGCGCACCTGCACGCCCAGCGCCTCCAGCGCGGGCATGGCGGGGTTGTGGCTGTTGGAGATCACCAGCACGCGGCGCGGCGCGGCGGGGAACGGCGCATGCGCGTACCGCGAAAAGGCTTCGGGCGCGGGGTTCTCGAAGAGCGCCGCCGGATGCCCCTGCCCGAGCTTCGGCAGCCACTTGTCCCGCACCGTCCCGCTGATGAACAGCGAAAGGCCCGCCAGGCGCGCCTCGAAGCCCTCGATATAGGGCTGCTCCGGCTTGTTGCTGTCCAGGCTGGACATATGATGAAAAATAAATACAGGCAGTTTCATGGGCGGATGGGCCAGCTGCTCCAGCAGGGCGGGCGGCAGCAGCTGGTGGTGCACCCAGATATAGTCGTAGTCCTCCAGGCGGAACGGGTGCTTTGGGTTTGTGATGACCGGCAGCCCGGCTTTTTTTGTCATCCCGGCGATGGGGCCCGCGTGGTGGTGGGTATAGATTTCCACGCCCGCGCCGCGGCTTTGCAGATATTCGGCCAGCTCGAAGGTCACCATTTCGGAGCCGCGCAGACTCCAGAACGCGATCTGCGTGATGAGGAAGCGCTTATCTTTCAAATTCAGCATCGAATCACCTTCCAACTTTTTTTACGTTTGGCGTCCCTTTATTTTATGCCGGGATTTGACTTTGCGCGCGGGATGGTTTACAATAGAGGGGAATTGATAGGAGGTGCATCGCTATGTCAGAATCGTTTCCTCGCCGTTTCGCCCACCGGGGCGTGGCGCAGGCCGCGCCGGAAAACACCCTGGGCGCGTTCGAGGCCGCCGTGGCCCTGGGCCTGGAGGGCATCGAGCTGGACGTCCGCCTCTCCCGGGACGGTGTGCCCGTGGTGATCCACGACCCGAACCTGGCCCGCCTGACCTGCGGCCACCCCACGGGGCACAGCATCGCCCGGGTGGAGGACCTGGACTGGCAGGCGGGGGCGCCGGGGGGGGAGCCCCCCCCCCCCC
>Ga0082212_10003241_pt1 | contig 23201 bp, 16 predicted proteins | sample TergutNt197P3_FD_71548 | JGI IMG/M metagenome (GOLD analysis project Ga0082212, IMG submission 71548) | Neocapritermes taracua P3 segment gut microbial communities from Petit-Saut dam, French Guiana - Nt197 P3 | ecosystem: Host-associated > Arthropoda: Insects > Digestive system > Gut ...
TGGAGAGTGGAGAGTGGAGAGTGGAGAGTGGAGAGTGGAGAGTGGAGAGTGGAGAGTGGAGAGTGGAGAGTTTAATTATAAATATTAATATTATGAAAAGTATTGTTGGGGAAAAGGCTTATTTATTTGCGTTGAGAATCGTTAAGGCATATAAATACATTACACATGAACAGCGAGAATTTGTTCTTTCGAAACAGGTGTTACGTAGCGGTACAGCGATTGGTGCATTAACACGCGAAGCTGAACACGCTCAATCTAAAGCAGATTTTATCAACAAAATGAATATAGCGTTGAAAGAAGCTAATGAAACAGAATATTGGCTACTATTACTAAAAGATAGTGAATATTTAGATGAAAAAACATTCGTCTCAATTCATAAAGATTGTGATGAACTAATCCGAATGTTAGTAAGTATTATTAAAACCTCAAAAGAAAATAAAAAAAATGAAACCCACCACTAATCCCCCCCTTGTCAACTCTCAACTCTCAACTCTCCACTCTCCACTCATCAGCGTTGCTATTGTTGACGACCACAAAATTATTACAGATGCTTTGAGTGAAATCATCAACAAAACCGATGGTATTAAAGTAATTGGCAAGGCTTTTAGTATTGCCGAATGTCGTGAAATGCTCAAAGTGTCCCCGCCAGACGTTTTATTGCTTGATGTAAGCCTGCCCGACGGCAATGGGATTGATCTCTGTTCCGAAATTCGCAAAAACTATCCTGACGTAAAAATTCTGATGCTGACCAGCTATGCTGAATCCAATGTAATTGCAAGGGCATTAGACGAAGGGGCACACGGTTATGTGCTAAAAAGCGACACGGTGGAGAAAGTAATTGAAGGGATTAGAGTTGTAAATACAGGCAAGCGTTTTTTATGCGATAAGACAGACATTTTGTTTAAGAACCAAATATTTAAACCCGTTCCGCTTTCACCCAAAGAGCAAGAAGTGTTGAAACTTATCGTAGATGGTTTTACGATAAAAGAGATCTCCGAGAAACTGTTTTTGGGTTTCGAGACCGTACGCAGTTATCACAAATATATTCATTTGAAACTCAACGTGCATACTACCGCACAATTAGTAAGGATGGCAATAGAACAAAAATTAGTTTAGCGTTGTTTCCACAATTCTTCCAAAAACAGACATTCCATCAAACGGCGTGTTTTTCGATTTTGACACCATAGTTGAAACATCAATGTTATATTCCTGATTCAACTCGGCAATCACAAACTCGGCATTCATCCCTTTCACAATTTTTCCTTTGTTCAATTTCATTAGTGCAGATGGATTGGTGGACATTAATTTAACCAACTGCGAAAGCGTTATAAATCCGCCTTTTACCAATTTTGTGTAACACAACGAAAAAGCCAATTCCAAACCTATCATTCCGGGTGCGCCGTTTGCTTTGTCTTCAGCAGTGTGCGGAGCGTGGTCGGTGGCAATGGCAAACACTTTGCCGTTTTGTATCGCTCCTATCAATGCATCAATATCCTCTTGCTTCCTCAACGGCGGATTAACACGATAGTAATTTGCTTCTTCATCGGTGGCAAAGATATGATGTGGCGTAACCTCGCAAGTAACATTAAAGCCTTCTGCCTGCGCCTCAACAATCATCGCCATCGCCTCTTTCGTACTCACATGACAAAAATGCAAATGCCCCATTCTCCATTCTCCATTCTTTTGTACTTGCTTAAACAACCGTATATCCCTCTCTGTCATCTCATTTTCCGCTTTACGCATATCGGTGGTGCTGTATGTTGCATCTTCAGCATGAGACATTACAGTGATATGCTTTTCTTTACAAATCTCAAAAATCTGTTTCATAAGTTCATCATCTTGCACGCCTTTCCCATCATCGGTAATAAAAAGAATTTCATCTTTCTTCAATAATTTTAAATGGTTTATATCTTTCCCTTCCAAATCTTTTGTCATGCTTACCGTTTGATTTACAGTAATTTTTGAAACTTCTTGCGCCCGTTTTTCTATTTCGTATGCTTGTTCTATTGAACTGCACACCGGATTTGTGTTTGGCATCAAATTAATGGCGGTAAAACCACCATTGATGGCGGCTTCGCAACCGGTTTTCAAATCTTCTTTATGAGTAAACCCCGGATCGCGGAAATGGGCGTGCAAATCGGTAAAGGCAGGCATGAGCGCCACCTCTTCGCCGGTAAAGTCGCGCACAATCAATTGCGGATTAAATATACCATACGCGGGCACGATGTCAAATGCCGGTTCATCAATGGTTTCAGCTACTTTTGTAATGATGCCGTTTTCTACGAGCACACTGCCCATAAAATCCTGAGAGTCATCAACAATACGAATATTCTTATAAAGGGTTTGCATAATAATGGAAGATTTGATATTATTTATTAACGATGGAAATGCTATTTTTCTTTTATTAATCCATTAAAATTCATTTTTTCATATTAATTCTTCGTCATTTAACCAAAAAAACATGTTATTTTGCATACCTAAATAAGAAAAAATAAACCTTGTCAATTTTAAATCTTAATTTTTTTATATATGAAAGAAACCAAATTCAAAAAATTACATGAAGAAAAAGGCGCAAAAATGGTAGAATTTGCCGGTTTTTGCATGCCTGTTCAATACGAAGGATTAGTAGCAGAGCATTTGCATGTGCGTAACAAGGTGGGAGTTTTCGATGTTTCCCACATGGGCGAATTTACCGTGAAGGGCGCTCAGGCGCTCCCTTTCTTGCAATACATTACCTCTAACGATGTGGCGGCGCTTTTCACCGGAAAAGTGCAATACTCTTGCTTCCCCAACGGAAATGGCGGCATTGTGGACGATCTGTTAGTATATTGTATGGCAGAAAACGATTATCTGTTGGTAGTTAACGCCGCTAATATTGATAAAGATTGGGCATGGGTTGTGGAACAAAACAAAAAGTTCAACGCAGAAATTGCAAACATTTCAGATGAAATATCCCAATTAGCCGTGCAAGGTCCGTTGGCGCTCAAAGCGATGCAAAAACTTACGGAAACTCCGGTGGAAGATATGGAATATTATACAGTGAAAACATTGACATTTGCAGGTATTCCCGATGTTATTTTCTCTACTACCGGCTACACCGGCTCCGGAGGTTGCGAAATCTATATGAAAAACAAAGATGCCGAAAAAATATGGCACGCCGTTTTTGAAGCCGGTAAGGAGTTTGATATTAAACCTATTGGACTTGCCGCCCGCGATACGTTGCGCCTTGAAATGGGCTTCTGCCTCTATGGACACGAAATTGACGATACTATTACCCCTATTGAAGCCGGTTTGGGATGGATTACCAAATTTGCCGACCACAAAGATTTTATTGATAAAGATAGAATGCTACAAATGAAAGCCGAAGGTTTGAAACGCAAACTGATAGGATTTGAAATGATAGATCGAGGCATTCCGCGACAAGATTATGAAGTGTGCGATGCAGAAGGTAATGTGATCGGTATTGTGCGCTCCGGAACCCAAGGACCTTCTATTAACAAAGCAGTAGGAACGGCTTGGGTGAAAACAGAATTTAGCAAAATAGATACGGAAATCTTTATCAAAGTGCGCGACAAACTGCTGAAGGCGGTAGTGGTAAAGATGCCGTTTTATAAAGGAGAATAGAAGTTAGAAGCCAGAAGCCAGAAGTCAGAAGTCAGAAGTCAGAAGTTAGAAGTCAGAAGTTAGAAGTCAAATTTAAAACCTAAAATCCCAAATGATTAACTCCTTTATTCGGAATTTGCGTTTTGTGCCCAGTGTGGTGGTTTTGGCGATAGATTTGAGTATTGTCTTCTTTGCCACGATGTTGGCAATCTTTTTTAGAGAGAGTTATTCGGAAATTATCCGTAGCCCAATTGTTATTTTCGCTCCCATAATACCCATTACGATTTTGAGCGTACGAACGCTGTTTTTCTTTCTCTTTAAAATTCCGAAGATTGTAGTACGTTACACCAATTCAAAAGATATTATTAAAATATTCTTTGCCACAATTTCAGGTACAGTGGCGTTGATTCTTTTAAGTAATTTGCTTTTAATTTTGAATATAAACCCTTCCCGTTTTATTCCTATCTCTGTAATAGGAATGGAGTTTTTTATTACGCTTGCCCTGCTCATCATATATCGTTTCGCTTTTAAAATCTATTTTTTAGAAAAAGTAAATCCGAAAAAATTAAAGAGAAACATTGTGATTGTTGGCGCCGGCGCCAGTGGTATTACTACCAAACGAGCCTTAGATAGAGATGCCCAAAGTAAATACAATGTACTCTCCTTTTTTGATGACGACCCGAAAAAAGGGGGCATGCAGTTAGAAAGCTCACCGGTACGCCCTCTTACGCAACTTGATGAATATCTGTCTGAAAACGATGTCTCTTTTCTAATTATTTCTATTCAGGACTTTCCGGCTTATAAAAAAAATCTCATTACGGAAATTGCCTTGAAACACAATGTTAGAGTGCTGATTGTGCCTCCGGTAGTGAATTGGATTAACGGCGAGTTAAGTTTTAAGCAAATTAAAAAGATAAAAATTGAAGACCTATTAGAACGCGATCTGATTGATATTGATAAAAAGTTGGTGCAGAAAGATATTGTGGGGAAAGTTATTTTGATTACCGGCGCAGCAGGCTCTATCGGAAGCGAAATTGTGAAACAATTATTAAAGTTTGACTTTAAAAAATTGATATTAATAGATAATTCCGAAACCCCATCTTTCTTTTTACATCAAGAATTATCAAACAAAAAAATGTTCAAAAACATTGAAATTTTGTTGATGAATATTACCGACAAAGTTAAAATGGAAGATATAATGGCGTTTTATAAACCTGATACTGTTTATCATGCGGCAGCCTATAAGCATGTGCAACTGATGGAAGAAAATGTGCACGCTGCGGTTAGCAATAATGTAGAAGGCTCTAAAATTATGGCGGATTTGGCGGTAAAGTATGGCGTAAAAAAGTTTGTAATGATCTCTACCGATAAGGCGGTCAATCCTACCGGCGTAATGGGCGCCTCGAAGCGCATTGCCGAAATTTATGTCCAATCGCTAAACTATGCGCAAAATACCACCAAATTTATTACCACCCGTTTCGGGAATGTGTTAGGCTCTAATGGCTCTGTGATTCCTATTTTTAGAGAACAAATTGAAAACGGAGGTCCTATCACTATTACCCACCCCGATATTACAAGATATTTTATGACAATTTTTGAGGCTTGTCAGTTGGTAATCACCGCAGGCGCTATGGGAAACGGCGGAGAGATCTTTATTTTTGATATGGGTGAATCGGTAAAAATTTATGATTTGGCAGTGAAAATGATAAAACTATCCGGATTAACACTCGGAAAAGATATTGCCATAAAATTTACAGGACTGCGTCCGGGTGAAAAACTCTACGAAGAACTTTTGGCAACTGCCGAAAATACCAAACCTACTCCGCACAAAAAAATTATGATTGCTAATGTTATTAAATATGATTATCAAAATATTGAAAATGAAATTTTGCATTTAATTGCTTCCAAAAACGAAGAACCTCTTGAAGTTGTAAAACGAATGAAAGCCATTGTGCCCGAATATATAAGTATGAATTCGAAATTTGAAAGTATAGATATATGACCGCCCTCCACGTACAAGAAGGAATCCCTCAACCCGAGCCCGTTTCTCCTTATCTAAAATTTAAAAGAAAAAAGAGATTATCTGTCGATGCGTATATAAAAGGAATTTTAGCTGGCGACAGAGTAGTTTTAAGTCAGGCAATTACGTTGATAGAAAGCACAGCGCCGCAAGATACAGAGGTTGCCGGTAAAATTATTGAGCAATGTTTGCCACACGCAGGCAACTCTATCAGAATAGGGATTACAGGTGTGCCCGGCGTTGGAAAAAGCACTTTTATTGAAACATTCGGCAAACATTTGACCTCTATCGGAAAAAAATTAGCCGTGTTGGCAGTTGATCCCAGCAGCGAACTTTCAAAAGGCAGCATTTTGGGAGATAAAACCCGTATGGAGGAACTTGCCATTGATCCTGATGCTTTTATCCGCCCCTCGCCTTCGGGCTTGACTTTGGGCGGAGTGGCGCGCAAAACCCGCGAAACCATTATTCTTTGTGAAGCCGCCGGTTTTGATGCTATCATTATTGAAACGGTGGGCGTTGGTCAATCCGAAACGCTTGTAAAATCTATGGTGGATTTTTTCCTCCTTTTGATGCTATCCGGCGCAGGAGACGAACTGCAAGGCATTAAACGCGGCATTATGGAGATGGCAGACGCGATCATTATTACCAAAGCCGATGGCGATAATATTGCCAAAGCCACCGCCGCAAAAGCGCTCTATAAATCTGCTTTACAACTGTTTCCAAAAAACGAAAACGGCTGGGAACCGCCGGTGGAGATCTGCTCTGTTTTTATTAAAGAAAGCGTAGCAAGCATCTGGGAAATCATATCCGATTGTGAAAATCAAACGAGAGAAAACGGCTTTTTCTTTAAGCATAGAGCCGAACAATCGGTAAAAACATTCATTGAATGGATGAACGATCTGTTAAAAGAGAATTTCTATTCAAATGCTATGATTGAAAATAAGATAACCGACTTAATTCCTGATATCAGAGCAGGTAAAGTTTCGCCGTATCATGCCGGCGGAGAATTGGTGAAAGGGTATTTGCAACTTAAATCTTAAACCTAAAACCCTTTGAAAAAATACCTCTCCATTCTCAAATATACCCTCCGCTATAAAGGCAATATTTTGCTGATGTTTGTAGCGAATATCTTTTATTCCATATTTTCTGTTTTTTCTTTGGCGCTCATCGTTCCTTTTTTGTCTGTTCTGTTTCAACAAGTTGCACCTATTGCAGAGAAACCGGAACTGCATCTATCCATTAGCGCTGTTAAAAACACTTTTTTCTTCTATTTGGGTGAACTCATTACAACGTATGGCGCTATCTATGCGTTGATTATGATTGCGCTGACAATGATTGTATTGAATTTTTTGAGCAACCTTTTTAGATATATGGCGCAGTTTTTCTCCGCACCCATTCGCGCCGGAATGGTTTATCAACTGCGTAAAGATTTGTATAGCAAACTCATTAATTTACCCTTATCTTTTTTCTCAAAAATAAAAAAAGGAGACCTGCTCAATCGCTTCGGTACCGATGTGCAGGAAATTGAATGGTCGGCGGTGCAATCTATAATCGTGATTTGCAGAGATCCGATAATGATCGTGGTGTTCTTGGCTACGCTGTTTAAAATCAGTTTCTCCCTAACTGTCATTACGTTACTCATCTTTCCTTTGGTAGGGTATCTCATATCACGAATAGGCGTTTCCATTCAAAAAAATTCTGCCCAATTGCAAAAACTATTAGCGTCTGTAAGCGCTATTTACGATGAAACTATTGGCGGACTTAGAATTATTAAAGGATATAATGCCATTGACCACGCCAATAAAAAATTTCAGGAAGATACCGCCGCGCATTTTAAAATGAATAAAAAAATATTCAGAATGAATGAATTAGCGCCACCCTTAGTAGAACTATTGTCTATTGTAACCTTATTGATAGTTTTGCTAATTGGAGGGATTTCTGTGTTGAAAAACAGCGATTTATCCGGTGGAATGTTCCTCTGTTTTGTGGTAATTTTTGCGCGCATTATTTCTCCGGCGCATCATTTGGCAACGATGTTTTACACCCTTAAAAAAGGACTCCCCTCATTACAACGAATTTTACAAATTTTTGATACCTGTGAAACGATTGTTGAAAAAGAGAAGGCGCTCCCCATAGCCTCTTTTTTACATCATATTAATTTTAATCATATTTCTTTTTCATATAATAAAATTGATAATGAAGAAGATGCAAATGTTTTACAAGATATTTCACTTGAAATTAAAAAAGGAGAAAAAATTGCTTTGATTGGAGAATCTGGCGGCGGAAAATCAACGCTTGTAGATCTATTACCTCGATTTTATGATCTTGATTTTGGCGAAATTTTGATGGATGATAAAAATATTAAAGATTACAAAATTAACGATTTACGAAGTTTATTTGGGTTGGTTAGTCAAGATATCATTCTTTTTCACGATACCGTGTATAACAACATCACTTTTGGACGCACTGCCACGCAAGAGGAGGTGGAAGCCGCTGCTAAAGCCGCTTTTGCACACGATTTTATTTTAGAAATGGAAAACGGATACGACACGGTAATCGGAGATAGAGGGATGACGCTTTCCGGTGGGCAACGGCAAAGGCTGAGCATCGCCAGAGCCTTACTTAAAAAACCGGATATCCTTATTTTAGACGAAGCCACTTCCGCGTTGGATTATGAGTCGGAATTGATCATTCAAAAATCGTTACACGAAATCTTTAAAGATCACACAGTCATTATTATAGCACATCGCGAAGAAACACTGCGTAATATGGATAAAATTATTACGATTAAAGATGGCAAGATTTATGAGGTTGTTAAAAAATAATAAAAAACTATATTACTTATTAGGAGGTATTTTGGCGCTCGCTGTGCTGTATCTCATTTTGGCGATTCATATTCCGGCAATAAAAATGCGCATATTTGTATTCGCACTTTGGCTTTTCGGCGAAATTTATTTATGGATTTCTATTCTTAATTCATTTAGAAATATTTGGAAAAAGAGAGTTCCGTTTTTTACTTTACTTGTTTTGTATTGGATTCCGGCGTGCATCGTTGGCATTGCTATGTGTGCGCTGGCAGTAAAAGGAATGCAACAATTAAACAAAACCCTGTATTTGACGGTTATGGGCGTTTGTGTAATTCAATACTTGATTAAATTTCTGTTATTTTCATTTGTTTTTTTATATGATATTATTATTGCATTTATAAAAAGTTTGAAATGTTTTATAAGTTTTTTAACGCAAAGGCGTAAAAATTTTTCGCAAAGTGCGCAAAGAATAACTAAACCTTTTGAGAAAGGTAGAAGAATCTTGTTGTGCATTTTACTTGGTGTTTATATCATATCTTTTATGTTAATGATTTACGGAACAATTTGGGGTGCAGATGATTTTCAAATTCGGGAAGTTAATATTGAGCAAAATGCAGTAAGCGGTAAGAAATTTGCGGAAAATGAAAATTTAAAGATTGTACTTTTATCTGATTTGCACCTTGCCGCTTGGCGCAATCATAAATCTATGGAGAAAGCGGTAAAAATGGCAAACGACCAACAACCTGATATCATTTTCATTACCGGCGATTTTGTGCAATCTGTTTCTGATGAAATGGTTAAATACTTGCCGATTCTTTCACAAATGAAAGCCCGCTACGGCATTTATACGGTGTTGGGCAACCACGATTATGGGCGTTATGCGCGTTTTAAAACAGACGATGATAGAAAAGCAGATGTTCAAAAATTGATTGATTATCAAACTTCTATAGGTTGGAAAGTTTTGAATAATGAATCTGTAAAGCTGTATCAAGATTCTATTCCTTTGGGGGTTACCATTGCGGGTGTGGAGTACTATTCTCCAAAGAAAATGTTTATTAATGAGGGCGATATGGTAAAAACGTTTCAAGACGTGGACAGTACCGATTATGTGATTTTGCTGAGCCACGACCCGCAGGCGTGGTACGATGTGATTAACAAAAACTTACCCGCAAACTTAACCTTGAGCGGACACACGCACGGTATGCAGTTAGGGTTTTACTTTCCGAATTTCAAATGGTCGCCTGCTTCCATACTTTACAAGCAGTGGGGCGGGCTTTACGAAAAGCAAGGCAAGTTGCTGTATATAAATGTGGGATTAGGTTCGGTGGGTTTTCCCGCTCGGGTAGGTATGCCACCGGAAATTACAGTGATAAGATTGAAACGGGAATAAACTTATTATGAATTTCAATTATTTTATATAAAAAAATAATAAAGATGTTCAGTTAAGCTTTTCTATTTTTTTGTTCAAAATTCCTTGCCAATTTTTCTTATTTTGAATTCAAAATTGAATTTTGTACTTTTTCAGAATTTTTTGTACAAAATGTTAAGAAAAAAGCAAAAAATCGGTTCATTATAGTCATAAAAAATTATTTTCGCGTTTTTATTTTTGAAAAATAATTTTATCCAAATATCAATTTTTATGAAAAAATTTATCCTTTTATTTTTATGCACTGCCTTAGCCGGCATCTTTTCAACAGTATTATTTTCACAAAACCAATTACTTACAGTAGGTAATGCCGATGTGATGAACCAAACCGTGTTATTGTTACAAAATGATAACCAAACCACCATTCGCTTTGACTTAAACCAGATTGAATTGTTTGAAGTGGAAACCGACTACGGAACAGCATTTACCGCAACAACAGAAAGAGCGCCGACAATGTTGGAAGCAGGAAGCCCCGATATTTTCTACCTCACCACCTCATTCATTATTCCCGACTTGGGCAGCTCCGAGTTGGAAGTAGTTTATGGCAGTTATACGGATTTTGAAAATATTGAGATGGCTCCTTCCAAAGGAACTCTTTCCAGAAGCATTGACCCGCAAACCGTTCCATACCTGAAAGGCGAGGTTTATACTCAAAACCAATTCTACCCCGAAACGCTCGTGAGTTTGAGAGAACCTTTCATTATGAGAGATGTTAGAGGACAATCGGTGGACGTTTTTCCGGCACAATACAACCCCGTTACAAAAGTGTTAAGAGTATATTCAGAGATTACGGTTACTGTGAATTTTACGGAAAATGAAGGTATAAACGAGTTTACCACCCAAAAGAGAAACAAATCTATTGACCCGCAATTCGATGCCATGTATAAGGGTATGTTTATCAACAGTTCTGTGATGCAAAGCAGAGGATACCCCACTTTGGAAGAGGGCGAAATATTGGTTATTTGTTACGACGATTTTATGAACGACATGCAGCCATACATCGATTGGAAACGCACTATCGGACGTAAAACAACGATGGTTTCTAAAACAGAAGCCGGAGGAAATGCCCAAGCCATTAAAACTTTCATCACAGGTTATTATAATGCTGCCGAAAACCTTGCCTACGTGCTTTTGGTAGGCGATGTTGCTCAAATACCGTTTCTTGGCTCTTCTAACGCTCCTTCCGATGTTGAATATGGAATCCTGCAAGGCGGTAACTATTTGACCGTTCTTATCGGAAGAATGTCGTGCGAAAATGCTGCCCACGTTCAAACACAAGTAGAGCGCAGCATTTGGTATGAACGCGACATTACCATAGCTGACACATGGTTAAATGCTGCCATGGGAATAGCAAGCGCTGAAGGAGCCGGTGGCGGACACGACAGCGGTGAAGCCGATTATGTTCACATGAATAATATTAGAACCAGACTCATGAACTACGGCTACGATCCTGTTCATCAAGAGCATAATGGCAATACGGGCATTCCGATTACATCAACGACACAAATATCGCAACGCATTAACAACGGCGTAGGGATGATAAATTACTGTAATCATGGAGATGTAGATGCGTGGGTATTAAATAATGGTTATTGGACTTCTGTTATTGAATATACCAATTCCCATGTGAACCAATTGCAAAATGCGGGTAAACTTCCATTTATTTTCTCTGTTGCCTGCGTAAATGGTAAATACAATTCTGTTGCGCCTAAACCCGTTTGTTTTGCCGAAGCCTGGACGCGCGCTACGCAAGGTGGGCTGCCCACCGGCGCTGTGGCAACGTTTATGTCAACTGTTGATTTGAATTGGATACAACCGATGACCGCCCAAGATGAATTTAACGACCTTGTTTTAGGCATCAGGCATACCGCAGGCGGTTTTCAATATGGCGTTGATGGCAATAGATTTAAAACCTTTGCCGGAACAGCGCTCAACGCTACGCAAAGAATGATTATGAGACACGGGCTCAGTAGCGACTACAAAGCATGGACAGTTTTTGGAGACCCCGCGTTAATGATTAGAACGAAAACACCGGAAACAATGGTAGTTGATCACTCTCCTACAATTCCGATAGGGGAAAGTGAATTTACCGTGTATTGCGATGCGGACGACGCAGTAGCAGCGCTTTCATATATTAGTGATGAAAACGAAGTAATCATCGTAGGTGTTGCTGTTGTGGAAGATGGCATTGCAACTATTGTTTTTGATGAACCTATTATACTTCCTGTGGAACTGACCCTTGCCGTTACCGGTTTTAATAAAGTAACCTATTTAAGCGACCCCATACCCGTTGGCGGCGAATTGGAACTCCCAGAACCGCTCAATCTTACCTTTGAAATTGAAAATGCAAACTATGTAATACTCAGCTGGGATACGCCGGAAGATAGAGGTCTTACCGTTCAAGGATACAAGGTGTATCGTGATGGCGAACTGATTACGCCGGAACCTGTAAACAACGAAAGAACTTTTACAGATATTGTACCTCAAAACGGCGAATATGAATACGAAGTAACAGCCCTGTACGGAACCACTTTGGAAAGTGATTTTTCAGAGCCTGTAAGGGTTATGGTTAATGGTATGTGTGTGCCTATGAACAGCGACATTACGCTTACAAAAATGGAAGGACAGAGCATTCTCGTTTCATGGGAAGCGCCCGAATACGAAGGTTTGGAACTTGCCGGCTATAATGTTTACCGCGATGAAGAACTCATCAATACCGAAATAATTCCCGCAACCCAATTGAATTTCTTAGATGAAGAACTTGAAATTGAAATTGAATATTGCTATCAGGTAGAAGTAGTGTATAACGATTGTGAAGAAACTTTGAAAACAGAAAAAGAATGTTTAACAATTTTATCTATTCATGATATTCAAGAGAATATTTACAGCATTTTCCCAAATCCTGCACAAAATGAACTGAATATTACGATACACGACACGCAATCTGCAACATACAACATTATAATTTCTGATGTGTACGGTAAAAAGTGCTCTCATATCTCAAATCTCAAATCCCAAATCTCAAATCTAATTGATATTTCGCACCTTTCTGCCGGTATCTATTTTGTAACACTCTACTCGGAAACGAATGCGGCAGTTACAAAACGATTGGTGATTATTAAATAAAAGTAAAACTGTATTTTTGCACTTGTTTATAAAAAATAAGAAATGGAATCACTCATTATATGAAAAATATTACCTCTGAACAAATTGCAAAAGCCCTTTCTATTTTAAAGAAAAACAAAGACAGTAAACTGATTACACACTTGAATGCGTGTGTGCATTGCGGGCTGTGCGGCACCAGTTGCATGTACTACCTTGCCACCGACGACCCCAAAATGATGCCGGCGTATAAAGTGGATATTGTGGCTTCTATTTACCGCAGATATTGTACCGTGTTTGGCAAAATGTTGCCCTCGTGGGTAAATGCCCGCGAAATAAACGACCATACCATTGAGGAGATGGTGGACGCCCTTTTCGGCTCTTGTACCATGTGCGGGCGCTGCGTAAAGCATTGCTCTATCGGCGTGGATATTCCGTATATTGTGCGCATTGGGCGCATGATGCTCGCGGCGTTGAACTGTGTGCCGGAATCGCTGCAAGCTACTGTAAACGCCGCTATTGAAACCGGTAATAATATGGCAATCCCCACGCCGGAATTTGTAGATACGATTCAATGGATGGAAGAAGAACTGCAAGATGAGTTGAACGATAAAGAGGCAAAAATACCGTTAGATGCACCAAACAAAAAATTACTCTATACGCTCAACCCGCGAGAGCCGAAGTTCTTCCCGCTCTCTATCAGCGCTGTGGCTAAAATATTCTACGCGGCAAAAGAGAGTTGGACGATTTCAACAACGATGTACGACATTACCAATTACGCTTTTTTCTCCGGCGACAACGCAAAAGCGAGCGCCATTGCACAACGGTTAATGGATGAGATGAAGAAACTTAGCGCCGAAACGTTGGTGTTGGGCGAGTGTGGGCACGGAGCGCGGGCAGTGCGCTGGGAAGCCCCCAACTGGCTGGGTGTAAAGTTCAACTTCCCAACGCTGAACTTGGTTGAACTTTTGGGAAACTATCTGCGCCAAAATAGAATTACGGTAGATAAATCATTGAACGATAAAATCTATACCATTCACGACCCCTGTAATATTTCGCGCAACGGCGGCTTAATGGATGAGTTGCGCTTTGTGGTAAACCAATGTGTAGCCAATGTAGTGGAAATGCACCCGCACGGCGCAGATGCATTCTGCTGTGGCGGCGGCGGCGGACAACTCGCCATGAGCGAATATAATGAACGAAGATTAAAAATCGGAAAATTGAAAGTCGACCAAATAAAAGCCACCGGCGCAAAAGTGGTGATTACCCCTTGCCATAATTGCGTGGATCAACTTATGCAACTCAACGCTACCTATAAGTTAGGCGTACAAATTAAAACAGTGGCAGAAATTGTGGCGGACGCCATAATTATTTAAGATTATTTTTTTACACCTCCATCGGTTTCAACTCCGACGAAATGAGCAAGGAGGCTTCGGTGGCAGCCTGCACATCTTCAATAGAAAATTCAGGATGAATCTCTTTGAGCACAATACCATTCGGAGTAATTTCCATTACACCCATTTCGGTAACAATAAGGTTTACCTGTCCTTTTGCAGTAAGGGGCAGGGTGCATTTTTTCAGAATTTTGTGTGCGCCTTTGGCGGTGTGTTCCATTGCCACAATCACATGTTTGGCGCCTACTAACAGATCCATAGCGCCGCCCATACCCGGCGTCAATTTTCCCGGAATCATCCAGTTGGCTAAGTCGCCGTTTTCATCTACTTGCATAGCGCCGAGAATCGTAGCGTCCACATGCCCGCCCCGAATAATGGCAAACGATTGTGCAGAAGAAAAAGCGGATGCACCTGCCTGTGCCGTAATGTAACCGCCGCCCGCATTGGTTAAATAGGGTTCCTCTTTGCCCTTTTCCGGCGTAGGTCCCATGCCCAATAATCCATTCTCCGATTGCAGTACCAATTCAACATCGTCGGGTAAATAATTGGGAACTAAGGTAGGGAGACCTATTCCCAAATTAACAACATCCCCATTTTTAAGTTCTTTTGCCACACGTTTGGCAATAACTTCGCGTACTTGTTCTTTTTCCATATCTTTTTTAATTATTTGTTTTTTTTCTTTTGCAAAGAAACATATTTTTTTTATTTTTGCCACTCTAATAATTAATCCAAAAAAATATGAAATTTATTGTATCTCGCGATGTTTTGTATAAAAACTTAAGCGCCATTAGCGGCGTTTTGGGAACCAACAGCACACTACCTATATTGGATAACTTCCTATTTAGTGTAGAAGGAGAAATGCTAACCCTCACTGCCTCTGATTTGGACGCTACAATGACGGCAACCGTGCAACTAACTAATGTAGAAGGAGATGGTGCAGTTGCCATTCCCTCAAAAACTATTTTAGAAACCCTGAAACTGATGCCGGAAACCCCTATTGTTTTTGATATTGATATGGAGAACCATATCTTGAAATTCTCAGCCGCAAATGGTGAATATGACTCCTCGTGTTTCCCCGGCGAAGAATATCCGGCTATGAAAACGATGGAAGACCCGCAATCGTTTGAAATTGAAGCGCATGTTTTACAACGCGCCATTAGCAAAACATTGTTTGCTACCGGAAACGATGAACTGCGCCCGAACATGATGGGCGTGCTGTGCGAACTCTCAAACGAAAACATCACTTTTGTTGCCACCGATGCCCATAAATTGGTGCGCTATACAAACAACGCCGTAAAAGTAGAGGAGGATATCGCTTTCATATTGCCCAAAAAACCTATTACCCAACTCAAATCTATCTTAGCCGGCATCAATGAAAAAGTAAAAGTAGAATACACTACCGACACGCACCATATCCGTTTTTCATTTGCCAACATCGTATTGTTTTCTTCATTAAAAGAAGGAAAATTCCCTGCTTATCAGGCTGTTATTCCAAAAGAAAATCCTAATAAATTTGTGGTGGACAGAAAAGATTTTCACAAATCTATTTGCCGTGTGGGAATTTACTCCAACCAATCCACTTTCCAGGTGCGCATATCGCTTTCTGACGAAAGAACGGTAATTACGGCAGAAGATTTGGATTTCTCAAACAAAGCCGAAGAAAATATCACCGGCGATTATACGGGCGAGGCTATGGATATTGGTTTCAATTCCAAGTTTTTGCGAGAAATGTTGGAAAATATGGACTCACAGGCTGTTTCGCTCGAAATGTCATTGCCTAACAGAGCCGCATTGCTTATCCCCACCGAGCAAGATGCCTCAGAAGAAGATTTATTGATGCTTATCATGCCGGTAATGCTGAACTACTGAGGCTTTGCCAATTTCTGCTCAGGAATCATCTCTTTCTGAATTTCAAACTCTTCATTCATAATGAGGAGCGCCGATTTTTCCAAAAGCAATTCTTTCTCAATGACTTTTGTTTTTAATACATATTTAAAAACAACAGATTGATTGGGGGCTACATTAGCGGTAACAGATTCCACACGCTCCTCTTGCTCTGCTTGCCGATCGGCGGTTTCCAACCATTCTATTTGAGAATAAAACAGTTCCTGCCTGAAAGTAATCGCCGTTTGTTTAATTCCATTGATAAATACAAAAGTTACCACAACAGTATTAGCCTGCGTTTCATCAATGGTAACACTTTGATTATATTGCCATAACAACTGCCCCTTTTCGTTGGTTAATCTGTTGTTTTGCGCAGCAACAGGCAGAAAGAAGAAAGAAGAAAGAAGAAAGAAGAAAGAAGAAAGAAGAAGGCGATGTGTGGTATGCAGGGTGCGATGTATAGTGTGTAGTATCATAATGCCGCAAAAGTAATATTATTTTGAAATATCCATTTTTTTAAATTATTAATAAACTAATACTTTTTAAAATTCGTATATTTGCCGCGTTATATGCCATTTGGGGACAGCGCATATATCATTGAAAATGTCCCATTGAAGAAAAAATGTAAAATGAAATAGTTTAGTATTATGGGAGAAGGGTTTATACAAGGAATTTTTGCAAGCCTAATAGCAGGTTTAATATCTTACGTTATATTTAATTTTTCTGCTATACGAAATATGATTAAAGATACTTTCCCTCTATATGGAGAATGGATTCTTTATTACTTTAACTATGAGGTAGGACAAAGCGAAAAAAGTCCAAAAATGCAAGAGGAAAATGTTATTATTTATAGAAAATGGTATCAATTGAAAATACGAATTAGCTCTACACATAGTAAAAAACAAATAGTATATAAAGGCGAAGCGACTATTTCTAAGAATTGGTTGAATATAAGTTTATATGATTCACAATTTAAAGAAAATGTTAATATAGCATTTTCTGTTCCAAATATTGGAGCGTCGAGTATAAACGATGACATAAAACTTTTCGGGGTTGCTCAGGCAGTTGATTTTAATGGAAGACCGTCAGTGAATACAGTTATTCTGTCAAAAGAGCAACTTATAGAAGATAATGTGAAAAATTTTATGAAAACAAGTTTCTCTTGCAGTACAGATTGTAGAGTAATAGTGGTCAAAAAACAAGGATTAATAAAATGTAACCATAAAATTGATTAAATAATAATATAATTATGTATAAAAAAATACGCTCAATCTCTATTTTCTGGAGTTTATTTATTGGCATTGGTGCGCTTTGCGGTAGCGCTATGATGTTTATTGAACCTACTGGAAAAATTTGGAAAATGTATCTGTTACTCCCCTATTTTCAAAAACTTCCTTGGGCAGATATATTCTTTCAAAATTTTATTTTTCCCGGTATTGCCTTGCTTTTAGCCAATGGAATAACAAACTTTATTTCTTTTATTCTCATTTGTTCAAAACATCGTTATGCTGCATTATCTGTGATGTTTTGCGGAATTATTCTGATGCTTTGGATCACGGTACAATTTGTTATTTTTCCATTTAACTTTATGTCAACTATTTACTTTGTTTTTGGATTACTCCAAACCTGGACAGGATATAAATATTTGAAATTACAAATAATTTTAAACCCCAATAAAATATGAAAAAATTCACCCTTTTCCTTTTCGTAGCCTTTTTCACTACTTTTTCTGTGCTTTTTGCACAAAACAATTACAAATACGAAACCGTTCCCAACGACCCGCTGAACGCGCGTATTTACAAATTAGAGAACGGTTTAACCGTTTTCTTAACCCAATATCAGGAAGCGCCCCGCATTCAAACCTATATCGCGGTAAAAGTGGGAAGTAAAAACGACCCCGCCGAAACTACCGGATTGGCGCACTACTTTGAACACATGATGTTTAAAGGTACACCCGATTTTGGTACCACCGACTGGGCGAAAGAAAAAGTATTGATTGAACAAATTGAACAACTTTTTGAAAAATACCGAACTTTGACAGATGAAACCGAGCGTGCAACCATTTACAAAGTTATTGACAGTATTTCGTTTGAAGCCAGTAAATTGGCAATTCCTAACGAGTACGATAAAGCAATGAAATTCATTGGTTCGCAAGGCACCAATGCGGGAACATCAAATGATTACACGGTTTATATTGAAAATATTCCTTCCAACCAATTGGAAAACTGGGCGATTATTCAAGCAAATCGCTTTGACAATCCGGTGTTGCGCCTGTTTCATACAGAGTTGGAAACCGTTTATGAAGAGAAAAATATGTCGCTAACCAACGATAACCGCAAAGCAAGCGAGGCGATTCTTTTCGGGCTGTTCCCCAATCACCCTTATGGACAGCAAACTACGCTGGGCGAAGCCGAGCATTTGAAAAACCCTTCGATGAAAAATATTCGCGAGTTTTACGAAAAATATTATGTGGCTAATAATATGGCTGTGGCAATGTCGGGAGATTTTGAATTTGATGATGCTATTGCCATTATTGACAAGTATTTCAGTAAGTTAAGAAGCGGCAATATTCCGAAATTGGATTACAAAGGCGAAACGCCGATTACCCAACCTATTGTAAAGGAAGTAACCGGTTTGGAAGCCGAATTTTTGAATATGGCGTTTCGCACGGATTTACCCGCAAACGACCCTAAAATTTATGTTCTCAATATGTTAACCCGCATATTAACCAATGGAAAAGCCGGTTTGATTGACTTGAATCTCAATCAAAAACAAATGGTAATGAGTGCCGGCGCTTTTGCTTACGGATTGTGCGATAACTCAGCGTTGTTCCTCACGGGAAAACCCAAAGAGGGGCAAACGTTGGAGGAATTGCGCGATTTGTTGTTGCAACAAATTGATTTACTGAAACAAGGAAAATTTAGCGACGACTTGCTCACTGCCGCCATTAACAATATGCGTTTGAGCGAAATGCGCCAGTTGGAAAGTAACGGCTCCCGCGCACGAATGCTCTATAGCTCGTTCTTAAACAACATTCCTTGGGCGGTGGCTTCGCAATCTATTGCCAATTATGCAAAAGTTACCAAAACAGATATCGTTGATTTTGCAAACCAATATTTTAATAACAACTATATCATTGTGTATAAGCGACAAGGCACACCCGAAGAGGTTGCCAAGGTGAACAAACCTGCCATTACCCCCATTCATATTAACCGTGATATTGAATCGGATTTTATCTTGAAAATTAAAGAAAATAAAGTAGAACCCTTAGTGCCTGTTTTTGTTGATTTTAAGAAAGATATGACCATTATTCCTCATAATAACTGCGACATCTATTATATTAAAAATGATGAAAATGAAACTTTTAATTTACAGTTTCGCTATAAAACAGGCGAATTGAACGATTTGCGTTTGCCTTTTGTCGCCGACTATTTAGAGTATTTAGGTACCTCAAAAATGAGCGCCGACAAAATTCAGGAGGAGTTTTACAAATTGGCTTGCACGATGAATTTGTATGCAGGCGATGAATATACTGTGCTTACAATTAGCGGTTTGAGCGACAACTTTGAACCTGCATTGCAACTTACTTTATCCATAATGAAAGATGCACAACCCAACGCCGAAGCTTTGAAAAATTTAATTTCAGATGAATTAAAATCAAGAAATGATGCGAAAAGTAATCAAAATGCCGTGCAAAACGCGCTTCGCAGTTATGGCGAATTTGGTCCCGATTTGCCAAAGTATATCCTTTCCGAAGATCAACTTAATAAATTAACACCGGAAGAATTGGTTGGTTTGGTAAAAGATTTATTAAACTTAGAACCTGAAATCTATTTTTATGGAAATATTGCTGCAGAGCAATTTACGAAACTGTTGTTGAAAGATTACAACTTCCCTGAGCAGTTCACAAAACCAATAAAACCGCTTGTTTTTAACCGCATTCCGGTAACTGAAAACCAAGTGTATTTTGTGCATTACGATGCCAAACAAGCGAGATTATATACTTATTCAGATGGACCACAATTTGATATCAAAGAGTTGCCTAAAATAAATATGTACAATCAATATTTTGGTGGAAGTATGAATGCGATTGTATTTCAAGAGATGCGTGAAAAACGCTCGTTGGCTTATACCGCACAATCTCGCTTTATTCCTGCGTATGAATTGGATAAAATCAATTACAACTGGTCGTATATTGCTACACAAAACGACAAAGTGGTAGATGCCTTTGATGCTTTTAATGAACTGTTTAACGAAATGCCGGAATCGGAGGCTGCGTTTAATTTGGCAAAAGAGGGCGCGATGCAAGCCATTGAAACCAACAGAACGCAGAAAACTGCCATTTTCAATGCGTGGCGCACCGCCAAAAAAATGGGAATTGATTACGATATTAATAAAGTGTTGTACGATGCTTACAAAAACTTTACATTAGATGATGTGGTAAAGTTTAACAATCAATATGTTAAAGACAAAAAGAAAATCTATATGATTGCCGCCAAAGAAAGCGATATGAACTTTGAAGAATTGGAAGCAAAATTTGGACCTGTTAAAAAATTAACCTTAGAAGATATTTTTGGATATTAATGACTTATCCTGAAATTTTAGAATATATTTTCCAAGCCTTTCCGATGTATCATCGCATAGGCAGTGCAGCGTACAAGGAAGGTTTGGAAAATATTGAGCAACTTGCCGTTATGGCAGGAAATCCCGAAAAGAAGATCAAAACCATTCACATTGCCGGAACCAATGGCAAAGGCTCGGTGGCGCACCTGTTAGCCTCCTATTTTCAGGAACTTGGCTACAAAACGGGCTTATTTACCTCGCCACATTTAATTGATTATCGTGAAAGAATTAAAATAAACGGCAAAGAGATTTCGGAGCAAAAAGTGATCGATTTTTTTGAAAAATATGACAACGAATTAGCCAAAATTGCGCCCTCGTTTTTCGAGATGACCACCATTTTAGCCTTCGATTTTTTTGCCAACGAAAAAACCGACATTGCCATTATTGAAACCGGCTTGGGTGGCAGGTTAGATGCTACCAACATCCTCTCCCCTATCCTATCGGCAATTACCAATATTTCGTTAGACCACACAAAGTTACTGGGCAACACCTTAGCCGAAATTGCTTACGAAAAAGCGGGCATTATAAAGGCAAACACCCCTGTGGTAATTGGCGAGTATCATCCCAAAACGTTTCCGGTTTTTGAAACCACTGCGAAACAAAAAAAGGCACCCCTATTTTTAGCCGAAGAATCTAAAGGTGATATAGCATTTGGTGGCATTTATCAGAAAAAAAATATCGGAACGTTTTTGAAGTGTGTGGAAGTTTTGCAGAAAGCAGAAGGCAGAAAGCAGAAAGGAGAAAGGAGAAGGGAGAAAGAGGTTGCCGCCATTCAAAACCTTCACCAAAACACCGGTTTTATGGGTAGGTGGCAAATCGTTTCCGAAAAGCCATTAACCATTTGCGATGTAGCCCACAACCCAGAAGGAATTAGTTTAGTAATGAAACAATTACAGCAGTTACCTCACAATAATCTGCACATTATTTTAGGTTTTGTGAATGATAAAGATGTGGACGAAATTATTCCGTTGTTACCCCAAAATGCCACTTATTACGCCACCCAAGCCCAAATAGAGCGCGCTTTGCCTGCTGAGGAGTTGTATCAAAAATTGTCAAGTGCCAATCTTAAGGTCTTTAATCTCCCTAATGTCATTAATGCCTATAATGAGGCAGTGCACAATGCTCAAGAAGGTGATGTTATTTTTATCGGGGGGAGTTTTTTTGTGGTGGGGGAATATTTGTCCGCAGATTTTCGCAGACACGTTATTGGATGTTGAATTGGCTATTCAAAATATGCGTTGGCACAATGCTGCAAACAGACTTTACTACGCTTGCTATTATGCTGTAATCGCATTAAAATATGAATGACAAATAAAAAATGTTTATTTGCAGCCAAAATGTAAAAAAAATGGTTCTCATTAAACTTTTAAAACAAAATTGGCTAAAAACTTTTCGGGCGCGAGGGTTTTACAAAAACTTAGCCGTGAATATTATATTAGGTTTTGCTGTATTGTATTTTATTGCGTGCTTTTTCTTCTTAGGATTGTTTTTGCACGCAATAATAGGAGAAATTAGTATTGAAAAAACGCCGGTAGAATTTATGAACGGCATTACACTCTATATTCTGTTTGCGGGATTGGCAGTGCGCTACTTTATGCAGCAATTGGCAACCATCAACATTCAGCCTTATCAGATTTTGCCGGTAAAACGCACTACCATAGTAAATTATTTGCTCTTTTCACCGCTATTGAATCCTATAAACTATCTGCTCTTTTTTATGTATATTCCATTTGCAATACGCTCGGTTTCAACAGATTATAACGTATTTACAGCGCTTGCTTTTACCTTGAACTTTTTTCTTATTGTTTGTTTTAATTCATTAATGGCATCGTTTCTGAAACGAAAATTCGGCTCTAATTTGTGGGGATTTGTTAGCGTAATTCTTTTTTTGGGCGCAATAGTAGCATTAGAATATTTTGATATTTTTTCTTTTTACGCCATTTCAAAAACAGTTTTCAATTTTGTAGTCTTAAACCCCTTTGGCTTAATAGTGCCGTTGTTGGCTGTAGCAGGGGCATATTTGCTAAATCGTTGGTTTTTTGCTCAAAATTATTACGCAGAAACATTTGAAAAAAAGACAGCCACAGAAAAAAGTTACAACGCCTCAAATCTTTCCTTCTTAAATCGTTTTGGCGCCGTTGGCGAAATTATTGCATTGGAAATGAAATTGATATGGAGGCATAAACGCAGCAAAAATGTGTTGTATATGGCGGCTTTCTTTTTGCTTTACGGATTAATTTTTTATACTAACGACCATTATGCAAACAGTTACAGTTGGGTGTTTTTCTGCGCCATGTTTATTACCGGATTGCTTACCTTTATGTATGGGCAATGGATCATCG
>Ga0082212_10003242_pt1 | contig 23194 bp, 19 predicted proteins | sample TergutNt197P3_FD_71548 | JGI IMG/M metagenome (GOLD analysis project Ga0082212, IMG submission 71548) | Neocapritermes taracua P3 segment gut microbial communities from Petit-Saut dam, French Guiana - Nt197 P3 | ecosystem: Host-associated > Arthropoda: Insects > Digestive system > Gut ...
AGAAGGGTTTTCACAGTCATAAACATGATCTTGAAATCCATAGCCAGTGAATAGCTGGAGATATATATCAAATCCATTAAAAGCTTGTCCCACGGGTCGGTGTTGTAGTTGCCATATACTTGCGCGTACCCTGTAAGACCTGCTTTTACTTTAAGCCTGTAAGCAAACTCCGGTATTGCCCTGCAATAGTCTTCCGCGATCTCCGGCCTTTCCGGCCTTGGGCCGACTACGCTCATGTCGCCTTTTAGCACATTGATCAGCTGTGGTATTTCATCTATTCGTAGTGGGCGCATTATCCTTCCGACAGGTGTTATCCTGCTGTCGCCTATTGTGGAGAGCTGGGCGCCGTTTTCCTCTGCGTCCTGTTTCATGCTGCGGAATTTTAGAAGCATGAAGCGCTTGCCTTGTAATGTAAGCCGCTCCTGCGAAAAGAGAACCGGGCCGCCGTCGCATAATTTGACAGCAATGGCTGCCATCAGCGCGAATGGCGAGAGGATAATTATCGCCACGGTTGAAATCAGGATGTCCACGGATCTTTTAGCCATGTGACGCCCGCTGTCCAAGAGTTCATTGCGGTTCAGGAAAAGCGGCGTGTCGAACAGGTTTGCCTCGGACGAGCTTTTTGTTAGGATGCCGTCTATGCCCGGGGCGGTGTATGTGCGTATCGAGTTAAAGAAGCAGAACTTCAGGAGTTCGCTGCATAAGTCAGGGCTCAGGTCGCATAAAACTACGGCTTCATATCCAAGGATGCGTGTATGGAGCGAAAGCAAATCTTCGCTAGTAGCGCACAGGCTCTCACAAACATGGTATTTTTCCGGGCGCGTCGCCAGTTTTTGTGCTAACTTCTGTGCCGCTTCCGGGCTTCCATAGAGCATCAGCATCCTACGAGGAGGGTTAATGCGGATATGCAGTTTGTAGGTTATCACTGCCCATACCCAAGCGATCGCGAACTGTGCGGCAGTCATAATAACGATTGGCAGCGGCGTTACAATAGCGGCGCTGATGAGGCATGCCTGCGCGTATGTGACAGCGTTGGTGAAGAACAGAGCTATCATTTCGGACAGCGCGACTTCGGACGCGCGGTAACGGCCGACCCGCAATCCGCCATAGAAATTAGTGATTATCAGCAGTATCACGAAGTATAATGCTGTGAGTAGCAATTCACCTTTCCACTGGAACGGGTTCGGAACATTTCGAGAATAATAATCTATCCATACATAGGCCCAAATTGCGCTTTGCAGCGCCAAGAGGATAGAGGGGGAGAGGAATCGCAGTAATGACTGGGTCTTTTTCATGTGGCCTCGTGTATTAGTACATTGTTTTCCATATTCACACTGTGCGCTAATCGCTTCGCACTTTCTTGTTTTGAGGTTTGGCTTACAGCCGCATCCCAAACTATCCCAATACCCTCCAACCGCCTCGCCTTTTCCGGCGCCAACCTTTTCCTGCCTTTGTAGCCGATGTAGGCAAGCTTTTGAGTATATAGCCATTGGCCGAGGGGGAAGCCGCTTTCTGTTTTAGCTGCGGTCGAGACGTTTAGTGTCTTGAACTGCGAAAAATACTGTGATGCTTCTGCAAATCCTTTTTCCCATCTGTCTTCGAGAACGTAATCCCACTGCATTCCTATCATATCGAGGCGGCGGATGCGCTCTTCATTGAGCGTCGCTTTGTTGTTGCCCCTGAGTGCGCCCCTCATGCTGTGGATCCAGCGTCCGAGGGCGAGGTTGTTTGGTGAAAAATAGCTTACGGGAATTAGTAAGTTGCCGTTTTCTCTGTAATACCTTTCAGCTTCTGCGTAGTGCTGCTCAAAGCTGAAGTCGAACTTGTTCCACACCATTCCGAGATCGTCGAGCTGCTTAATTTTTTCGTCAGATAGCTGCCCGCGCCGTTCTTTGCTTCTTTTTGTGCAGCGCATTGTGGTTATCCAGCCTCCAAGGTTATATCCGTCCGGAGAGACATAGTTCACCGGCACCATCAGGTGGCCGTATGTATCCCTGTATGCTTTTGCATGTTCGATGCCCCTGTTCCAGGGTATGTCGCTGCGCTGTGTCCAAATCATGCCGATGCTGTCAAGTTTTTGTATGCGTTCATCGGAGATTATCCCGTTTGTTTCGCCTTTTCTTATCCTTCGCTGTGCGTATATCCATTTGCCAAGAGCAAGCTTTTGGTACCTGTATGTTGTTGGTATATCCAGGTGGCCGTATTCTGCGAAGTATGCCTTTGCCGCTGTATAGAAAGCGTCCCATGTTGCGGTCAATGTGTCGTTCAGTTCATCAAAGAGCCGCCTGCAATCCCGCACTTCGTCTATGACGTGGAATGCCGAGTTGACTATTTTTTCAGCTTCGCCGTTCTCGCGGCAGCGCTCTATCGCTTCGCGCATTTCTTCTTCTATAGAGCCCAGGCTGTAGAGGTTCTCGAAGTTGTTCACGATATCGAATATCACAGGATCTTTGCATTTAGCAGCTGAGAGCGCCCTGCCTATCTGCTGCTTGTATATGATGGGTGATATGGTGGGGCGGAACAGGATGACGCCGGAAACATCCTCCACATGCACGCCTTCGTTGAGCATGTCTATGCAGAACAGCAGTTTCAGATGCGCGCTGCCGTCCTGCTTGAATGCCTTGAACTCCTTTTCCGACGAGGGTTCTTCGGCGTATACGGTGTATATATGCGGTGCGGAGTCTATCCTACCGAACCATTCGGGTATGCGGGCTTTCATCTCTTGCATGTGTTCGAGGTTGGCGCAGAACACTATGAACTTGCCATGTCTGTCCTTTATATGCTTATCGAAGATTACGTCCAGCCCTTCGGCCTGCGTCAGCGCGCGCCGGAGCGCGTCGAGGTATTTCTGCGCCGAGTCGCGCACGACAATGTTCTTTGCGCTGCGCACTTTGCGCTGGTATTTTTCCAAATCCTTCTGATATGAGTAAACAGAGGTTATATATGTAGGCGGGAGAATTATGTTCCTCACGATAGCCTCGCCAAGCGTGATCTCCGACGCCACGTTGCTGTCAAAGAGCTCGTCAGCCATGTCGCGCTGGTCGTCTAGGTAGCGTATGTTCGTCGCGGACAGCCCGAGCAGCGGAGCGTCAGGGTAAGCGTCCAGCAGGCGCTTCACGCCTTTGCCCCATTCGGCGGCGCCGCAGCGGTGGAACTCGTCGAGGACTATGTAGCCGGGGCCCATGCCTTTTATATAATCACCGTCTGTGATCATTAGCTTTGCGTATGTCATGAACTCGATGTTCTCAGGCACATAACCATTTGTGACGGCTTTAAGATTTTCGACTTGCGTCTTGAAGATATATTCGCTGGGAGAGAGCCAGCATATTTTTTTGTCAGGATGCTGTTCGGCAAGCTTGAAGCCGATGAACGATTTCCCGGTTCCTGTGGGATGCACAACAGCCGCTTTCCCGGCGCCGTCCATCATGCGGAGCGCCGAGTCATAAGCGGCTTGGTTGTGCGGGAATAGAATGATGCTCACTGACCGGCCTCCTTCCTGAAGGCCATGTAACATAATACCTATTGTGTTACATGGGCGTTTTTTTGTCTGCATTTTCAAGGGATGCAGGCCCTTTTTTTGCAATCCTCTGAATATGACGGTCTCGTCCATCGTATGTATCTTATTGCCATTGCTAATTATATATACTATGAATCACTGATGTAACACAATAGGTAGTGTGTTACATGGGCGAAACTAATTAAGGAGGATTATTACGATGGCTGCAACTCAACCGATCAGAAGCAAACAGCAAGTTCGCGAATTAGCATTGTACTTCCAGAAGCGCGGGGAGCTCCGTAATCATGTCCTGGTCCTGCTGGGAGTCCATACAGCCCTGCGCATCTGCGACCTCTTGCGGCTGACATGGGATGATGTATACGACTTTAGCATCAACCGCGTTCGAAAGTCAATATGCATCATAGAGAAAAAGACTAACAAGTCAAAAATCATTGCTCTCAATACGGCTGCTGTCGGTGCGCTGAAGACGTATGCCGCAAGCGCTGCCAGGCATGAGCAGTATATCATCGAAAACCCAAGAACCGGTAAAGCCATCAGCCGCATCCAGGCCTACAGGGTCATCCGCGCAGCCGCTGAAGCCTTAAAATTCCAGAACCGTGTCTCATGCCACTCATTGCGCAAGACTCTCGGTTATCACGCCTGGAAGAGCGGCGTATCGCCCGCTGTTATTATGGAAATCTACAACCACAGCTCTCTTGCCGTCACGCGCCGGTATCTCGGCGTCACGCAAGACGACAAGGACGCCGTATATATCGGGCTAAACCTCATGATGTAGCCGGATAGTGTAACCTGTGTCGGCTGCATTTGCACAATACTACCACAAAAATAACAGTTTTTGCAACACTTTTTATGCTTAAAATTCTACAAATTGATGCGACTGTCCTGACTGTCAAATCCGCCCTATGGAAATCTTCGCATTATTGTGCTACACTGCCTTTTGTATAAACAGGGTTTCGGAGGTTGTAATGCAAGTCAGAAAAATGCTTATTAGCGATTATCAGAGCGTCTACAAACTATGGATGAACACACCCGGTATTGGCCTCAACGACAATGACGACTCTGAAAAAGGCATAAAGAAATATCTGCTTCGCAATCCCGATACATGTTTCGTTGCTGAAAATGACAAAGAAATCATAGGCGTAGTATTAAGCGGCCACGATGGCCGCAGAGGATTGATATATCACTTAGCGGTAAAGGAATCTGCAAGGGAACAGGGCGTTGGCAGCACATTGCTTGAATATGCAATCGAGGCATTAAAGACAGAAGAAATAGCCAAAGTCTATATCACGATTTTCAAAAACAACGAAACAGGCCACGCGTTTTGGGAAAAACGAGGATTTACCATCCCCGACGAAACCTTGTACAGAGCCAGAGAAATCAAAGCAATTAGACATGTTGAGAATCATTTCGTATGTAAATAAACCTATGAGCCACAGCCTGTTGGGAACCCCGAAAATAAACTTCGCCCCCTAAAATGAGGTAAAAGCAGCGATAAACCCTGTAAAGCCCGGAAAAAGCGCCCCTTGAAATAATGTGGTACAGGTAACGATCGAATAGCAGTGTCCGACCCAAAGCACAACTCTTCGCGCCCCCTGCTTTCGCAGCCCGCGCCCCCCGCCCGTGTTACTGCCGCCATGTTGGGCCGTTGCGCGTATAGCATACAGAAAAACGCAGATCAAGAAGGAGTTCCACTTCGGGTTCAAGGCGCACATTATTTGCGACGTAAAGACGGAACTGCCGATTGCATACAGCTTTTGAAGTGTACAAAATCGTATGAAACCTTCGAGCAGATACTCGCGGGTCCTGCCGAAGCGTTTGTAGAAAGCTTTGCTCACTCACGACCACATCGAGCGCATATTCAAAGCCTCTAAGTTGACCTAGGAGTAGTTATGGCTCATCACCCTTAATGGCGCACGTCGTGTCATCGTCATACTCGTAGTCACGAGTGGCACTCTCACAGCTTCGCTTGTCCACCCTATGGAGGTCTTCAATCGCGCAATGCTGGTTGAGGCAGCGTCTATCATCATTTCGCACAACCACCCGAGCAGCATTCTAGACATCAGCGACGACGACCGCAAGGTATCGAAACGCATCAAGCAAGCAGGAGAGCTTTTCGGCTGCTGGCAAGGCAGAACCGAAATAATAAAGGCAAAGTCATGCGCCCATCGGCAAGGCAATCTCTGAAGAACGTCTTGCCGGTGGGCGTTTAGTCATTTAACTGTGTTCCAAAGCCTTATCATCGTTATTATACTTTGCTCCTTTGTGTATGGGTTTTTCGGTGCGAATATGTTGGCTCCAACGCCCTGCATTATACCCGCTGCTTGAACTTGTCCGACTCCCTCAATTGCCCATGTAGATATGCTACTGTTATCAGAAAACTTGGACTCTTGTTTCGCTAACGGTTGGCCGACTGCATTCGCTAGCCGCGAGATCATTGTTGCGGCCTGCTCACGGGTCAGTAAACCGTTCGGGTCAAACCTATTATTGCCCACCCCCTCGACAACGCCTATCGCTGCCATTTTTTCAACATTCACATCGTTTGTGTCTTCAAATACCTTACGCTGTGTAATTTCGCTCCCTTTGTACTGCTCAAATAACATAACTGCAAGCGCACAATACTCTGCCCGTGTAATTTGATCCGTGTACCCCGACAGCAGCGAATACGGCACGAGACCAGCTTCGAGTGCTGCGACAACATCGGGAATCGCCCATGCCGAAGGCTGCTCGTTTGGCTCGATGTCAAACCCTTCTTCAACCTCGCTGCCGTCTGTATACACCGCCTTTAGTGTGTGTGTGCCCTGAGCAAGTAAGCCAAAATAGCTGACGTCTTTCAGCTGCTCCCCACCGTCTTCTGAATAAACGAGTACACCATCGATGTATATGCTTTTTATGGGTTTTTCTTCAGCTTCTACATAAAACTGCTCTTCAACTGTAACGCCATCAATAAAGGCTATCTCTAAGGTTTGGTGCCCGTCTTTCAGCTTATCAAGATAGCTGGGAAACAATGTAATTATTGTAGAACCGCTCTCAACTGAGTAATCCTCACCCATTGTGAGTGTGTTCCCATTAACCGAAACTCTGACAAGTGAATCTAGTTCCTTATCTGTTACATGGACTAAGCCTTCACCTGAGTTTCGCTCATATCTAAACCCTGCTTCAAATTTTCATTGTTAATTCTCTCCTATTTTTATTTGTAGGCAACGGACTCATTATGATATACATCTTAAGCAATGTCAATATGGCCGTTCGCGCATGGAGTGGTTCACCAGATAAAGTACGCTTACTGCATTACAGCGCAATTAACAAGACCGGCGCTCACGATTCGTGGATCGCAAGCGCCGGACATTCTGCATGTTGATTTTTCAGGGGTGAGTAAAAAAATCTGCTGGTGAGATGATTTTTGGATAATCTAGACCAATTGCATGAAAGTCTTTGTCCCCAGTGAGTACTACATCGACGTCCGAGTCTATTGCGGCTTGTAATATTGGTCGGTCGTCCTCATCGCGCATTGCAGGCGTGTCTGACCTGATATCCGGCGTAGAGCACAACTCGTATGCCAGACTTGAAAGAAAAGTATCAAGTTGCTGTACTTTATCCGGAAATTTCCGATCAAATACTTCTTGCAGTTCTTCAAGTATGTATGAGCAGATGACCAGTGTGTGCTCCTGCATAGCATCTGCGAGTGCAAGCGAAAACTTCGAGTCCGGAAACAGCGCAGCAGAGGTCAAAACGTTCGTGTCAGGCATTACCCGCATTGCGGTCACCACTTAACTCTTTCCTCACATCGCGGCACAACGCCACAACATCCTCCTCGGTAATCAGTCCTGCTCGCACTGCCTCGCCAGACATATCTTGCTGCAGCTGCTTGAGCGCTATCACAGAGGAGTTGAACATTAACACACCTTCACTGCTTTCAAGGAACAGCACCTTGTCGCCATCCTTGATTTTCAAAGCGCGGCGGATATCGGCAGGGATCGTGATCTGCCCATTTGAGGTTACTTTCGCGATTTCCATTTCAGCACCTTCTTTACCGTGAAATCTGTGAATACAGTTTAACACATCTAAAAGATAAATCAAGAGGAGCTGGATGTCAGGAGGAGCTGGATGTCAGGAGGAGCTGGATGTCAGGAGGAGCTGGATGCTAGCCGCCTCCTGCTCCGGTGTCCAACAGAAAATAAGAGTTTTGTGAGCGGCCAAAAAGCATAACGAAAATTGAAATAATATGTTGATATTCTACTGCAACTAATATATCCTGTAAGGACATAAAACACAGTAGCTATTCAGAGGCAGCCCGTAGCCGGCGTACCAAAGCGTAGACCTGAACAGTTACTAAACACACATTTAATGATGCTGTAAAGGAGTGCTCGCATGTATAGGTTAAACTACAATAGTCTCAAGCTGAAACAAGTTGAAAGCATTGTCGCAAAAGCCGCGGCGCCGGTGAGCGCATCGGGCTTCTGCACCCGCCTCGCTGGGAAAACGATGAAAATCGTATTGGACAAACAACCCGTCGCAGGCCCCACGCTCGAGTATTCGTTCGAAACGGAAACGAAACTCACGCTGAAAGAAAACGGCGGCGCGGCTGTATCGTGCAGCTACGGAGCCAAAACGCTCAAAGAGATCACTCTGTTTTCCCATATGATCCCGGGAACAATGCGCGGCTACAACGTCATCGTCAACTGGAAAACCACCGTCGTCTCAGTCTTTGAAGTATGGCTCATAGACTACGAAGGCGAGCCCATCGACACGAAAAAAGAGTTCATCCCGCTCACAGAATCCGCGCGTGTCAGCAAGCTCAAGCCATTTGTCAACCGCGAGGTACAGCGCCAGTGCTATTACGGATATTTTGAGGAGCCCGGCAAGACGCCTCCCGCAACGCGTGACTGCATTTCGCTCAGGCTGGAAAACACCATGATCAAGTGGAAGGAAGACCGCGGCAAGAAGAGGCTCACAACATACACCTCAAACCATTACACCACAGTCATCGACCTCGACACGCCGGACGGAGGCGACGTGCTCACATTCGCATCCGACTCCCTTCGCATAGACGAGTCGATGTATATCAACTGCTTCTGCGAGATCGAGTACTCCGGGCGGCTTTCGATTGAAGTGCTCGACCTGTATAGCATGAATAAAATCGGAGTGACTATAGGCATAGACGAGGACGACGCCTTTGAACATACGCTGTACAAGGGCCATGGGAAGTTCCTCGGGCGCATTGCCACATTCCAGGACTTCAACGACAGAGGCAACACATATTCCGCGCTCGCGCAGAGGCAGGTAGACTACTCGGTGAAGGGCGCGCGCGCGTCATTCCGCCCAAGCATAATGACGAAGAAGGTCACGCTGGAAGACGTCGAAAAAGCCGCTAAGACCCCGATGATCTTCGACAAAGAGAGAGCGAAGGAGCGGACTATGTCGTCGGCGCATGTTCCGGACGATTCCGACTACTGCGTAGGCAAGAAACTTGCGTTCCGCGGCGACGACGGCTACGCGGTCGAGCTCAACTTCAAGACGATAGAGGATCTCGAATACCGCATCCCCGGCGACAGCAAGTGGCACAAAGAGCGGTACTGCGCGTTTGAGCTGGACGAAGGCCTGATAATCCTTTCATTCTACCGCAGCGGCTCCCTCCCGCCCGCAAGCCTTTTCTTCGCGCTTGACTTCCACAACGGCCTCGCCACATGCATATCGACGATAATGGGCTCCAAGGATGCAAAGAACGACCTGCACGATCCGGAGCCGGCATACCATTTCGGCGTAATCGATATGAAGGGCTTGACGCCGGTCCGCATTTTCCGCCACGGGTTCACGGACGAACTGCTCGGGCGCGCGTTCACGCAGACTTACTCGGACGCCATGAGTTCCATACATATATACAACGCCCCGCACTCTTATTCATGGACCATCATCACCAACGACGAAGCCGGAGCGGTCGGAAACCGCGCTGCGAACGCCATCTGGAGTTCGCCCTGCGAGTATGTCAAACTGCGCGACGACGTGTATATCCTCAACTGGGTCGAACAGAAATGGGCGGGTCATATGGACACGCTCTGCAGGAACTTGCGCACAGGGCGCGACTGCGGTTTCGGCTACGGCATGTCGAACGACGGCGCGACCATTTACATGGACAGGACCGGCTCGATTTCCCGCGAAGCCGGCAGGGTCGACCTCTCAGGCATATTCTCGCTCAGAAGCTATAATGTAATGTCTTGACACTCCCCGCGCGTCTGAAGCTAGGGCTCTGCGGCACTCTTGGAAAATTTGAAAACCCGCTGTGCTTGCAAGTCATTCTGCCAGTTGGATTTCATCAGCACCCGTCTCAAATCAGAAAAAATAATCAAAAAAATCGCAAAAAAATGAAAAAAGATGTTGAAAACCCGCAAGCATTATGGTATAGTCACTTCAGGTATGTTTATTAAGGTCAGCCATAAAAGGAGCCAAAAACGTTGAGTAGACATAAGCAAGGCGCCGGCGGTAGCGCCGGGTATCTCACAGAAATGCTGCTGACAGAGCAAGAGTGCGAGCTTATTGAAACAGTCCGTAAGCTCGGCTCCGGCGAAGAGCGGGTCGTCGTCAAGGATTCAAGGATCGTCCAAATCGAAGAGGCAAAGCCGTCCGAAGACGTACTGCATGCGCTTTCAGCTCAGGAGCAAAAAATCATCGAGATCGTCCGCGGGCTCGACTACGGTGAAGAGCGGGTCGTTGTGAAAGACTCGGAAATAGTCCAGATCGAAGAGAAAAAATCGATAAAACTGTAAATCTGCAACTCAAATATATAACATTGTAAACGGCTTGCCGTTTATGCGCGAAAGCGGAAGAACCGGAGTGCGCTTTTACAACTGTAATCCCGGCGGGATTACGGATGTGAAGCAGCCTCCGGTTCTTGTTTTTGCTTTTTAAGCGCAAACGGCTGAGAAATAATACATATTTTTGAAAGGGGTACACAGCTATGGGTAACTTTAACGTAAATGATCGGGTCCTGATAGTCGCGGACAATGATTGGAACGGGATGATCGGGATCGTACGCGACATCTCTCAGAACATCATGCAAATCTTTTGCATAAAAAGGCCTGCGCATGTGTACTTCGTCGACGAAAGCAATATAAGCGATATTGAGTTGCTCGGCTCATATTGATCATATTGATGCTATTGTTTTTGTGAGCCGGCCTCCCAGAAAGCTCCCAGCGCATTATTAAGCTCACCTGTGCTGCGGATCGCGCGCCAATGGCCCCAGTGTTCCGGAAAGAGCGCTGTATAGAATCGCGCGGAATATCGGTCATCAATCAGCAGCACTATGCCTTTGTCCTGCTCGCTCCTAATAACGCGACCTGCAGCCTGCAGGACTTTATTCAAGCCCGGGTTGCGGTACGCAAAGTCGTAACCGCGGCCCGGGCCTCCGAAATAATCCCTGACAATATCGAGTTCCCTGTTTATCTGCGGGAGGCCTACTCCGACGATGACAGCTCCGATTAGCCTGTCACCCGCAAGGTCTACGCCTTCCGAAAAAATACCGCCAAGCACGCAAAACGCGACGAGCGATCCTGCCCCTGTCGCCCCTGTCGCCCCTGCATCCTGCGATCCCGCGCCCAACACCTCCGCACACGGCGCCCCTGCGCAAGGCGCCTTTGCACTTGTCTCAAACATCGCAAGAAATGCGTCGCGTTCGTCCTCCGGCATGCCGGGGGACTGGCGTGCGGTGGCGACCTCAGGGTACTTCTCGCAAAAAACATCGTAAACGCTGCTCAAATATGTATACGAAGGAAAATATGCAATATAGTTGCCCGGCTTGCCCGAAGCCGCGCAGAATATCAGGTCCGCGACATGCTCAAGGCTGGTCTCGCGGTCTTTGTATTTTGTGCTGACATTGTCGGCGGCAAGCAGCAGGAAGTTGCTCTGCGGGAACGGCGACGGCAGGGCGATGTACTTGCTTTCAGCGCCGCCTCCGAGTATCGTTTTGAAGTAACCGGCCGGAGTCAGCGTCGCGGAAAAGAGCACGCCCGCCCTGCCAAGCGAGAACCTCTCGTCAAGCAGCGCTGAAGGGTCTGCGCAAAACTGCTTGACGATGAGTTCTCCGCCGGGCCCGGTTTCGGCCAGCGTCGTATAGTTTTCAGCATTTTCATCATACAGCTCTGCTATTTTAAGGTAATTCAACACCTGAAAATATGGTTCAAGCAACTCCTGCCCGGCGTCGGCGTTCTCGCTCAGCCATTTTGAAAACTCATAGGAAAACAGTTCGAGCAGCTCCTTCAGCTTGCCGCGCGGCTCCTTGAACACCATATACCCGGTATCTTCGCACTCCCGCCTCATTTCAAGCAAATGCTTATTGACGTTTGTGAGTGCCGCACTTAACTCCTTATGCCGCTTACCGAGCGCTCTTTTCAAAGCCAGCAACTCACGCTTGCTTATCCCCGCAGAATACATCTCGCGGGCGCGGTCCGCCAGATTATGCGCTTCGTCCACAAGGAAAATGTACTCCCCCCTGTCGGAGAAAAACCGTTTCAGATATACCAGCGGGTCGAACAGATAATTATAATCGCAGATGATGACGTCGCACCAAAGCGTGAGGTCGAGCGCCAGCTCAAACGGGCAGACGCGGCGGCGCGCGGCATAGTCCGTCACGGTCGCGGCGGTTATGCTGTCGCAATGCTCCAGGACGTCCATCACAGCGTCGTTTATCCGATCGAAGTGGCCGTCCGCATACTCGCAAACCTCCGGCTTGCATGCGCGCTCGTCGAGAAAGCATATCTTATCTTTCGCCGTTATTATCACCGACTTCACGCGCAGCCCGCGCTCCCTCATTTTGTCGAGTGCCGCCTGCGCCGCCTGCCGGGTGACGGTTTTTGCGGTAAGATAGAATATCTTTTCCCCATACCCCTCGCCGACCGCCTTCAGCGCCGGAAAAATAGTAGATATAGTTTTACCGATCCCTGTCGGCGCCATCGCAAAAAGCCGCCCCCCGCCGGCTATCGTCTTATACACCGAAGCCGCTAGCCTGCGCTGCCCTTCGCGGTATGCAGCGAATGGAAATTCCAGCGCTTTCATCGACCCCGCCGCGGTACTTTTCCAGCCGTTCTCGAAGCGCACCCATACCGCGTATTTTTCGAGCAGACCGGTAAAGAACTCACTAAGCTCCTCCGCGCTGTATGTGCGTAAGAAACGCTTTATCCCGCCAGTGTCCATTTCGTAATATGTCAAGCGAATTCCAATGCTCCCGAGCCCGTTCTTCGCGCAGTATATATGCCCGTAGCACATCGCCTGAGCCCAATGCGTGGTCGAATGATCCTCTGCAATATAATCAAGCGGCGTGAGCGTCGACTTTATTTCGTCGATCGTCACGCCGTCTTCCGTTATTATCAGACCGTCCGCGCGGCCTTCCACAGTGAAAGAAATGCCCGACGCCGTCTGAGTCGCGGACAGGTGCACTTCCGCAAGATACCCTTCGTCCTTCTGCAGCTTCCTGTGTACCCGTGCGCCCTCCTCGAGTCTGTTTCGCCCTGTAAAGCGGCTGTCGATACTGCCCGAGCGCATGATGAACTCAACTAGATTCCTTACAGAAATCCGCTTTTCCAAGCTCACGCCTTCTTCATGAAGCGAATCTTCTGTCATGCAGCTGATTCTCCAACGTTTTAGTCAAGCAAAAATCGGACGAGGTCAAGCGGTCCGACGATGTCTCCGTCCTTGTAGACCCTCATATTGCCCGCCGACACTTCGTCTATCAAAACGACCGATCCATCCACACGGCCGAACTCCAGCTTGATGTCATATAGCTCCATGCCTTTGTCCGCAAGCGCTGCTTTTATGACCCCGGATATTTTCTTAGTTAGCTCCTTCAGCGTGTCGTACTCATCATTCGATAGTATGCCAAGCATGTCAAGCATGTCGCGCGTTATGGGCGGGTCGCCGCGCTCATCGTCCTTGAGGGTCACCTCCACCAGCGCGTCGAGCATCATTCCCTCTTGCGCATATGCGCCGTACCGCCTCAAAAAGCTGCCGACAGCGCGGTAACGGCATATCACCTCTAAACCTTTGCCGAACTGGGCCGCCGGCTTGACGGTCATTTCAGCCTTGTCAATATCTGCGCTGACAAAATGCGTAGGGAACCCGGCAGCGTTGATTTTCTCAAAGAAGAACTCCGTCAAGCGCAGCCCGCCGCGGCCCATGCCCTCTATCGTCAGTCCAACGGTGTTGGACCCCGGGTCAAACACCCCGTCCTCGCCCGTCGCATCGTCCTTAAACTTCAAAACATACGTGCCGTCTCCCGGGTCATACACATTCTTAGTCTTGCCCTCATACACCAGCTTCATTTCCGCACCCGCCCTTCATCTATCTTAGTTACTTGCAAGTATACCATGTTTGCGCAGAATCTGTACACAAGCAGCTCGTAATTTGTCATTGCGAGCCTGCCCCGCAATCTCATACCATTTCAAGAAACTCCGGCTCTCTGTGAGCAATTTATAGACCATGTCGCCTGTTGTGCCCATTTCGTCAGCAAGAGCTTCGATGCAAAACACCGCAAAGAACGACTGCTCCCCTGTCATCGCCGCTTGATTGTCCATTTGCCATGCACCTCCTGCTCTTCCAATGCTATCACAGCAGAAACGTTTTTTCAATTGACACTCATTCCATTAAGCCGTAAAATTAGCAAATCAATCGAGTTTGGCGGTAAAAAGTAACTTTATGGGTCTATTAGAGCTATTTCTTCTTGCGGTCGGGCTTTCCATGGACGCATTTGCGATTGCGGTGTGCATCGGCCTGACAACAAAAGTCTTTAGTATAAGAAACTCGCTTGTGGCCGGACTGTACTTCGGCATATCCCAGGCTGTTATGCCGCTCATCGGGTACTTGGCCGCGACTTTTTTTGCCGACCGGATAATCAGTTACGACCACTGGATAGCGTTTGCGCTCCTTTGTTTCCTCGGCGGTAAGATGGCGATCGGGAGTTTCAAGCGCGAGGGCTGCCCCGACAGGGAGTGCCCCTCCGAAACATGCGCGGACAGGACTTGCACGGACAGGACCTGCGCAGACAGGACTTGCCCGGGGGGAAAACGCCCGGACAACAGGGAGTATTCGCTAAGCCCTGCGAAGATGATCCCCTTCGCCCTTGCAACCAGCATCGACGCGCTTGCAGTCGGCGTATCGTTCGCGTTCCTGCGCGTTCGCATAGTGCCGGCTGTAATGTTTATCGGGGTCACGACGCTCGCATTGTCAATGCTGGGCGTAAAGATCGGCAGCGTCTTCGGCAAAAGGTTCAAGTCAAAAGCGGAGTTTGCCGGCGGAGTAATACTGATATTGATAGGGCTAAAAATACTTTTAGAGCATTTGGAAATAATGTGGTAGCTATTGTGACTAATATGACAAAATTCTTTGAATACGGCGATCAGGCGCGGCATGATGCGCCTATACGGGCTGAAGGCCTTGCCGAAAGACCGCTTCGAACGCTACGCCCGGCGCTACTCACCATTCGGCTCAGTGGCGTCATTATATTTATGGCACATCTCCGTGCCTGACTTTGTGATGTAAGCGGCTGAGTTATTTACTGCGGACAGTCACCATCAGGCGGACTAAATAATCCTTATCGTTCTGGTAACACAGCTCGTTGAGCGGGTATTCCTGATAGGCCGGCCCGCATATCTCGTAACCGTTCGCCTCGATAAAGGCGATGACCCGCTCATGCAGCGCCGCGCATTGACCGTACCCGCCCCGCGCATAACCGATAGCATAGTTCGCTGCGGGCTTTCTGTCGTAACCATCAGGATTGTAGAAATAGAAACGGTCGGGCCAGCTCGAAGCGCCCTCTTTGGCGCGCTCTTCCGAAAACATGCCCCAGACAGGATAGTTCAAGTTCAAATCCGGATACTTGTTTTCACACTCCTTATAAAACTGCGCCATCGCAGTATAGTCGCTTTCCCCGCCGGCGTAGTCATTGATGCTGCCCAGCACGATAGGCTCTGCAGGAACATACTCGACCGTGATCGCATACTCATCCACCTCCAGCATCGGGTGGATGATATTCTTCAGCGTTGTCAGCAGCTTGCGGGCCCTGATCCATTTATCGATCTCTTCGTCGATCTGCCCGATTTGGCGGCCTAAGAGCCCGTCCACCATTTCCGGCGTTCGTTCGCCCCCCAGCCGTTTAATCTCATCGAGCGACATCCCGAGCTCCTGGCATGTGCGAATCAGGTTGACCGTGGCTATCTGCGAGTGGAAATAATAGCGGTAGTTGTTGTCGTGGCGCGAAACCGGCTGCAGCAGCCCGATTTTATCATAATACAGCAATGTACTGCGGCTCGTCCTGGACAGCTTCGCAAAATCCGCGATTGAAAAGACTTCCCTTTTCAGCGTATCCGGCGTCTCATGTGTGTCCGAACTATCAAACACATCCAGTATTTCAGTCGTTTCCGTCATATCTGTTATCTCCTACCCAAATATAGAAAACTGTTCATTTAGAACTAAACTATTCAGAGGTAGACCGGAGTCGGCTACGAGCTACCGTGCGCAAAAAAGCATATTCCTGAATATTTACAGAATATTTTACAATAAAAATTTCGCCATGTAAAGGCGACAACTATGTAGCAGCTCTATAGTTGAACACTCGGCTCGCCCGAAAAACGGGCGATTCATTGTATATATTGCATATTTATTGGAAAATGCAAAATAATTATTTTATCTAAAATGACGTCACGCCCGCCTATTGACACTAATCTTGCTTCATAGCCTATTTTGGTTTTGCGGAAAAAAACGGCACTGAACACTCCGCAGAAAAAAAACTAAAATAGGAGGAACGAAAGATGAAGAAGCTAAGAATGAGAATATCCCGCAGGACGCAAATTGCGGTGAGCCTGCTGCTGGCAGCGATGATGATCTGGTCGGGTATCGCGCTTGCGGCACACCCGGACAGCAATGAACCGAAACACGACGGACAAGAGCCTGCGGACTTGCACTATGCAGATGATGCGCTTGCTGACGAGTCCGAAGAAGCCCCGGAAGAAACCCCTGAAAAAACCCCTGAAGACATCCCGGAAGCCCCCCCTGAGGGAGAATCAGAAAAAGACCCGGATAAAGAACCAGAGGAAGACCCGGAGGAAGACCCGGATAAAGAACCGGAGGAAGACCCTGAAGAAGAGCCGGAGGAAGAGTCCGGGCCGGTGAGAATACTGGAGACAGGAGAATCATTCCTCACTCTGGAAGCAGCGGTTGCCGAAGCAAGCACCATGGGCTCCGCAGCGACAATAGAAGTCAGCGGCGACGTGACCGTAGCCAGCGACTTGATCATTACCACAGACGTCAAGATAATCGGCGCACGGGGCGCGCACACAATCGTGCTATCGCGCTGCTACATAAAGGTGCAGGGCGGCAGCCTCACCCTTGGCGGCGGCACTGACGCAAACCCGCTGACGATCAGCGGCGCCCTGCGCGTCACAGCCGGAACTATCAATATCCAAAGCGGCATATCGATAATCAACAGCAGCACATATTCAACATCATACGCGCTGCACCTCAACGGGCCGAATGTGAACTGCTCGATAAGCGGCGGGTATATTGAAGGGAATGTCGCTTTGAATATTGAAAGAGGCGCGCAGATAAGCGAAATCAGCGGCGGCGTGTTCGCCGGTATTCAGGACGTAGTGCATTTATCCGACGCCGGCTCAAAGATCCACCGCATTTCCGGCGGCGAGTTTTACCAGACAGCCTCCAGCGTCAGCCTCCACGGCCATTGTGTTTTCGTGCAGAACAACTCTCAAATCGGCGAAATATCCGGCGGATATTTTGAGGCGACACTTGGCTGCGCAATGGTAATGATACGCGGCGGCTGGGTAGGACAGATCAGCGGCGGGATATTTGCGGTCACGCGCGTCGGCAGCATCGGCGCCACCGACAACAGAAACGCGGCGATCCGCATCCAGTCCGACGGTTCCTCAAAAACAGGAATCGGCACTTTCTCCGGAGGCGAAGTCAGAGGCACAAACTTCGGAATACTGTCTCTTGTAAACGGTTCCCAAATAAATTACATAACCGGCGGCGAAATTAAGGGAACAGTCGCTCTGCAAAACGACTTCGGCAGCGCTATCATCAGCATTACCGGCGGCACGTTCACAGGCTCGCAAGGGCTACTCAATGTGGGACGCATCGGAGAGATCGGCGGGAATGCAGTAATGACAGGCTCCGGCACATATGGCATCTTCAACTACTCCGGAGCTCTTATCGAAGAGATAAGCGGCGCAAAGATAATTTCCGAAAAGAACAGCGCCATCGCAAATGGCGGGACGATCAAGCATATTTCCGGCGGAACGATAATCGGAAGGTATTCCGCTATAGACTGCGACGGCATCAACAAAGGAAGCGTCGAGCGCATAACCGGCGGTGTTTTTCAAGGAACGGTCAGTCAGACAATCGTCCTTGCGAAGGGTTATCCCCTGACGCTCGAGCCGGATTTGAGCGCCGAAAAGGGGTTTGGCCGCTACAATGGAAAAAACGGCGCGATATTCAACGATGACAATAGAGTGATATTCCCTGGTGAATACAGGATGAGCACCCGTACAGAGCCGGTTGCGGGCATCGAAGGTATTGCATTTAAATACTTGACCCTTTTCCCCGAACCCGACTATACAGTGACCTTCGACGCAAACGGCGGCAGCTTTGACGGCGATGAACCGGAAGCTGTGACACGTCTGATAAACCCGCCGGATGTAACGCTTGGCGCTGCGAACATGCCGCCCGACCCTGCGCGCAAAGGCTACTCTTTCCTTGAATGGAACACGGAAATAGATGGTTCCGGCGATGTATTTACCGCCGTTACGGCTGTTGCGGGCGACGTCACAGTATACGCCCTGTGGGAAGCGCTGCCGCCAGTCATAGAAGTCATCTTGCCGCCCGAGGTTGAAAGTCCGCCGCCAGAGGTTGAGAGTCCGCCTCCCGAGGTTGAGAGTCCGCCTCCCCCTGGTGTAGCGCCGCCGGTCCTCGTAGTGTGCCCGCCTCCCTCTGGTAAAGAGCTGCCGACCCTCGTAGTGTGCCCACCTCCTGAGGAAGTGACGCCGCCCCCTGTCGTTACCACAACGCCTCCGGGCAATAAAACGACGCCTCCTGAAGTAATTGCGCCACCCCCTGTAGTAACTGTTGAGCCTCCTGATGTGACTGATGAGACTGATGAGTCTGGTGAGACCGGTGAGACCGATGAGACTGATGATACAGCAGAGCCTCCCGAAGAGACAGCAGAGCCTCCCGAAGAGACAGCGCAGCCTCCCGAAGAGACAGCGCAGCCTCCCGAAAATACCTCATCGCCGCCCGACGGGAACGCAGAAGCGCCCGAAGGAAACTCCGCGCCGCAGATAAAGAGAAATCTGCCTCTCGAACGGAGGGTTCCTTCCCACGAATGGACAGCCCCGTATGCAGACAGAACCGCATTGTCCGCCGAAACACCGCTCTCCGGGTATGGAGAAACGCAGGACATGGCAGACGATGACAGCCTGCCGCTCATAACGATAGGCGAAACGGAAATACCGCTTCACGGCAAGTTTGGCAGCCAGTCATGGGCGCTTGCAAACCTGATCCTGTGTGCGGCAGGAGCCGTACTTGCAGTAATCACGATCATTCGCGCCTCAAAGAAAAAAGAGCAGCAGCGCAGCGATGCGAATGGCAAACATAATAGAGACACTGAAAAGGCACATAAGAAGAACAGCGCAATATGGGGCGCCATGACGCTGATCTTAGGAATTGTTGGGATCATCGTGTTCATTCTCACAGAGGACACTCGCAAACCAATGGTCCTGACAGACGCCTGGACGATCATAAACGCCGCGATCTTCATCGCCGAGTTCGTGTTCTCAAGGATATAACCCCAAAACCCCCCGGAACCCCCGGAACCCTCGAACCCCCCCAAACTGCAGCCGGCGCTCGAATTGCACTTAACGCAATTTGAACGCCGGCTTCAGCTAGCTGAAAGCTATCTATGTATAAGTTACCTCTTGATTTGCATGAACAGCTCGTCGCCCGCGGTGGGGTTCTTTATCGTCGACTCGTCGTCGTATACGAGCACCGGCTTGCCGTCCACCATCTTGCGCGTTATCTTATACCGCGGCTTTGTGTGCGGATACCAGGGCATGAAGCAAATCGGCTTGCTCGCTCTCTTGACGGTTATCGCGCCGCGCCACATACCCGGAGCAATAGCTATGACGCCCGGCTCGCTGAATGTGACGGGTTTCATATTATCGGGGTCGTCCCCAACCATCACTTCGATCTCAGCGTCAAACGTCGCCCATGAATCGGTCGTGTCCGTTCCCGAGAACCACAGGAACTCAGCCACCTGCCCGTTGCTGACAGGCTCGTCGTCGCCGAGCTTGCACGGCGCTGTGATGATATTAAAGCTGAACTGGTACTCCGCCTCGTCAAGCTCCTGCCTGCCTTTGAATGCGAGCCTGGGGTTCATCACGGCGTCGCCGAGCTTGTGGTAGTCCTTCTTAAGCTCGTAAACATACTTCTTGAACTTTTCGGTTTTCACGACCTTTGCGTGAACAGGCGCCATTTTGTCGATGCAGTCCTGCTCGGTCTCGTTCGGGTCGGTGAAGCAAAGCCCGCAGAATGTACACAGCTTTGAAGGGTCTTTTATACATGCCGTCACATTCTCTTTGGCGACCTTTTCAACCTCTTTGCCGTCCTCGTCGACGTCGCTGTATATCCTCCGTGAGTTATGCCCGCTATACTGGATCATGGAGTTGAAGCCTTTGACGACCTTCTTGAAATAGATCGGGCTATGGTACACGCCCGGAGGCGCGATGATAAACGTGGGTTTCGAAAAAGAATACTGCTCAAGCTCCTGCCCGTTCTCTCCAAGGAAGAACTCCGCTTCAAACGGGGCGTCGAAGATGTTTTCCAGGTCCGCGCCGGTGAAGATGAAGAAGTTGTATGCGCCGTCGTGGACATGCGGGAGGTCCATGACTCCATACCTGTTTGCCACCAGGAAGCCTGTGCCGAAGCTGACGTCCGGGATATCCATGTTGAAAAACCCCATGCGGGGGCTCACATAGCCCGCCCAGTTGTCTTTGTTGTGTGTTTTGATGAATGGATAGAATACTTTCTCCGGATTGCCCATTGTATAACCTTCCTCCTTTTTACTTTATCTTTATATCTTATCTTTTTATCTGCAAATACAGCTCGTCACCGGCGGTGGGGTTCTTTATCGTCTTCTCGTCATTGTAGACAAGGAGCTTTTCGCCGTCCGCGACTTTTTGTGTTATCCTGTAGCGCTCCTTCGTGCTTGGATAATACGGCATGAAGCAAACAGGCTTACCCGCCTTTTTAACAGTCACGGCGCCGCGCCACATCCCGGGCGGTATTGCTACGACCCCGGGCTTGTCGAATGTCACCTTCTGCATATTATCCGCAGTCTCGCCGAGCATTATTTCTATTTCAGCGTCGAAGCATCCGAACGCGTCGACAGTGTCCACCCCGGAAAACCACAGAAACTCAGCCACTTGCCCGTTGGAAACCGGTTCGTCGTCTCCGAGCTTGCATGGCGCCGTTATAATGTTGAAGCTGAGCTGCATGTCTGTCTTCGCCATGTCGCTCACGCCCTTGAACACCGCCCGCGGGCTGATCACCGCGTCGCCGAGCTTGTGGTAGTCTTTTTTGAGTTCCATGAAACAATCTTTGTACTTCGTCGTTGTGGCGGCATTGTCGAAAAAGGGCTTCATATACGCGTTGACTTCGTCCTCAGGCTGGTCGAAGCACAGCCCGCACCATGTGCATTGTTTTTCAGGGTCTCTTACGCATTGCCGCACCCAGTTGTCCTTCTCGTAGCCGAACCCTTCTTTCCCGTCGGCATCCACGACCGGATAGACCCTGCCTGTAGAGACTCCGCCGTACCACAGCATGTTGTTCAGCCCGCCCCTCACGACTTTCTTGTAGAAAATGGGGCAGTGATACACGCCGGCAGGAACGCGGACAAATGTCGGCGTCGTAATTTTGTACATCTCCATCGAGACGCCGGAATCACCTATGAAGAAGTTGACCTCAAACTCCGATTCAAAGATCCTGTCAAGGTCCGCGCCTGTGAAAATGAAGTAACTGTCGCATCCGTCGTGGATATGCGGTATGTCCATGTACCCTACCTGGGCGGCAACGAGGAATCCCGCCATGAAATCGACCCCGGGAATGTCGTCCCTGTTAAAATACCCCATGCGCGGGCTTGTCCAGCTTTTCCAATTGTCTTTGTCATGCGTTGCGATGAATGGGTGGAACAGTTTGTCCATGTTGCTCATTATACTCCTCCTTTATTTACCTGCATCGCCATTGCGAACCACAGATGGCGGCGTCCTCGCATCCCCCGTCTACTAGCAACTAGCCACTAGCCACTAGCCACTAGCCACTAGCCACTCGTATGACTCCTAAATCCTAAATCCTAACTCCTAACCCCTTCGCGCTTTAGCGCGTCGAGCTGCTGTACCGCTCTCTTGAGCGCTTATACAGTTCCTCCCTGTAAGCGGGCGTGAGCAGCACAGCCCCGGCATAGTTCAGGGTAGACGGTTTTTCCGGGTCGCAATACTTGTCTGCGTACGCTCTCGCGGCAGCGCGCTGCTCCTCTTCTGATACAGCCGCAGGATCGAACAAGTCGGGAATGACGCCGATGATTATCTTGTCGCCATGCATCTCGTATATGCTCTGCGTGTCATTCATATCCTGGCCCACCCATGAATCCCAGCCTGCGTCTATCATGTTCGGCACCTGCTTGAGTATCTGCCCGCAGCTGTGGAAATCGCAGAACTTTCCGCGCGAATGAATAAAGTCCGTGACTTTCCTCATGTACGGTACGATCATTTCCGCAGGTATCGCCGGGGAGAAGAACGTCTCCTTCTGGCTTCCCCAGTCGTCATGTATCACAAATGCGTCTATCTTCGGGAAAAACGTCATGTACTTGTCGAAAATCTTTATATACAGGTCGGATAGTTTTTCAAACAGTTCTTTCACGGCGTCCTTCTGGTCTTCATCAACAAGCGCCATTATCGCGCCTTCAAAATCCATGAACGAGATCAAGCGCTCGAACCAACCTGTCTGGAACCAGCATGCATTGAAAAATTCAGTCGCCAGATATTCTTCATTGTTCGCCTTCGCCGAACCTTCCCAGTCCCATGAATCGACGTCCGGCCACACTAGTTTCTCGCGCCACTCGTTGGCGTCCGTGAGAAACGGTTTGCCGGGGCGCACCATCGAGCCGAAAGCCGATGGAACATACTCCCACTCTATCCCGAACATATCCTTGCCGCCGCCCTCGTTGAAATCAAACGGCTGCGCTTCAATAACGAACGCCCGCGCTACGTTGTCCGGCAACAGCTTTGGCGCGAAAATGCGCGTCTCAAAGCCCATGCTTTGCCAGACCGGTTCTTTTTTATAGAGCGATATGACCGCTTCTTTCGGCGTCATCGGGAAACTGTAGAGCGGAGTGGGCGGCCTTCCGAAATTGCCCGGTAACTCTTTCGCAATCACCAATTCTTTCTGGTCGAATGCTGGTACTGCCATGAATACTTCCTCCTATAGCGTTTACTATTCTTTTTTATCCCAACTGAACGTGAGACATTTTTTGCAGACGTCGCAATGCTTTTCAGGATCGATTATGCATTCTATCTGCCCGTTGTATGCCAGCTCCTTCTCGCCATCCGGCATAAGGTACGTCCCGCTGAACAA
>Ga0082212_10003243_pt1 | contig 23194 bp, 20 predicted proteins | sample TergutNt197P3_FD_71548 | JGI IMG/M metagenome (GOLD analysis project Ga0082212, IMG submission 71548) | Neocapritermes taracua P3 segment gut microbial communities from Petit-Saut dam, French Guiana - Nt197 P3 | ecosystem: Host-associated > Arthropoda: Insects > Digestive system > Gut ...
AAAAGTTCGTATCTTTGCGTTTGGAAAAAATAAAAAAGCTTTTCGGGAGAAGGGGTAAATTTACCTCTTCTCTGAAAAGGAAAATTTAAAAATTATTGTCTAACAATCCTTAACCCGCTGTACAAATTTTGGGGGGCAGAATACCGAACAACTTTTTTTTAAATGTTTTTTCTCCGGCTTTTTCACCTTATTTCCTGAATCTTATTGTAGGACGCTATGCGGATTATCATATTATATAAAATGTTCGTCTTCCATTTCGCCAATCTCTTTTACGCAATTTGAGAGGAAAAGTTTCCAATCGTCGGTGACGCCTTCGGTAAATTCGGCTTCAAGCCACGCATCAAGCATCAGGCAGGCATGTTTGGCGGGCGTCAGCCATTCGCCAAAAACCAACACGTTGCAATTGTTGACGGCTTTGGCTTGTTGTGCCATGTAAGTGTTTGTTGCATGTACCGGATAGACGCCACAAAATTTGGCTGCTACAATCACACTTCCAGCGCCGGTTCCGCAAATAATAATGCCCTTGTCGTACCTTTTTTCCGAAATACCACGAGCAACTGCCGCTGCCGCTTTGTGGTAAGGTACAAAGTCGCCATCGGCCTTCATCCCGACATCATCCACTTGAAATCCTTTACTTTCCAAATGCGCTATCAACTCTTTTTTTAATGTTAACCCTGCTCGGGTACTTCCAATGATAATTTTTTCCATGTTATTTTATATTTTTATAATTTTATCCAGCCTTTTATCTAACTGTTTTGTTTTGTAATAGACATGTTCGTCAAAGTAATCAAATTCATCAGCAATTTTGGGAGAAAATCGGTTGATAAAAAAATATCTAAACGTTTTAACAATTGAAAAATATCATCTCCCATGCTAAATTATTGTACTATTTTATGCCGAATGAAAGGTAAACCAGGCCAATTAAGCCTGAAGGCAATAAGGGAGTTTCCGGGGTGAATTTCACTACGTTGGTTTTCGTGCGACGTTGGTTTTCGGGCAAGAACAGGTCGCCAATCAAACGGTTCGGCCAAAGATTGACAACTGTTATTTCTAACGTATTCTCACCTGCCTGTACAAAATCGGAGATGTCGTCGGCATAAGGTTTTTTCCACCATACGCCTGCATTTTTACCATTGATATGTACTTCGGCTAAGTTATGCAGTTCGCCGAGGTTGAGCCTGACACGGAAACTTTTCAAAATATCCTCGCTTATCGTAAATGCTTGATGATAAACGGCAGCGCCCGAATAATACCGGATATCGGGATGGGTATGTTCCGTCCATGAAACAAGTTTTGGAAACGTGACGTCATCTGTAACACCCCAGCGAGGATCGAATGATACCCGCCACGCGCCTTTTATTTCCTGGACAGCTGGGGACGAAACCGGTTTTTCAGTTATTTTACCTCCCTGTTGAAGTGTGAATGTACCGGTGCGAAAGAAAGCAAGTTTACCGTCAGACAAGTATTCAAAGATGGGAGCGTCGAGCCGGTCAAGCTCCGAAGGCTCAGGAAACAGTTCTTTCCCATCTAACCAAATGGCTGTGATGGGCGCTTGCTGTGGCGCACGACGGAACACGACAAACACCGATCCAAACGAGTCTAAATGCAATGGGAGACAGGTATGTCCGTCTTTTTGAATGTAAACGTTCACCGGAACCATTTTTCCATTTTCGGGGTACCATAATTCAGGTTGCATGTTGGTGACACGAAAGCTGCATTGTAGAAATTCGGGACGTTCCAAACGATTGACCACATAATAAATTTGGATGCTGTCGTTGCCGCCTGTATCGTGAATTGTACGGTGGATGTAATCAATAAAGGTAGTTTGCGGTATTTGTACATGGTTTTTTGGCCGTTGCGAACGCGTGTTCTGTTTCAGTAAGTCGTCGCTGCTGAGATATGTGAAATCGGCGACAACGCCTTTGTTTTCTAACGTTTCGCGAATGGTCTTTCCCCAAACGACCTTCCCTTTACCGTATCCATTTTCAACGACAAAGTCTCCCTTTGGGGAATTTAAGGGGCTTCTTTGCCAGAGTGCATCAGCCACTTTTTTCAACCGTTTTTCGGCGTTGGGCATGTTACGTAGTCCTACGGTTGTTTCGGGCTTGGGGCCAATGATAGTAGCGCCAGCTTTGACTAACCGTTCGATTTTTTCGAGTACTTCCAAGCTCATTGCGCTTCGTTCGGGCAATACCAAGACATGGTAACTCATACCATCGGGGAGAAAGATTTTCCCGTTGCGGACTGTCATCCGGTTGAGAATCACATCGGAGTTGACGATATCATAATCATACCCTTCGCCCAGACGCGGGTCGATATGCTTGAGCGGTACTTGATTAGGGACATTGTCGCCATAATAATAAGCCACATCTGCCACGAAAAGCCCTTGCGAAAGCATAAATGAATTACGCGCCGACCAGTCGAAGAACGCTTTTCCCTGTTTCCACCAGGTGATGTTCGGGTTTAAGTGTGTACCTGCAAAATATTCGTTTCCGGGAATACCCGCTTCCTTAGGCGAATGTGTAAACGTATGTATGACAAAGCGATTAAGACCTTCGCAATACACTCTATCCATAGTAGGTTTCAGCATCCATGGATCGCGTTCCCAATGGGGGCCGATAGTTGTAGGCCCTTCGGCTTGCATGAAGCGTTTACCGTAGATATGCGCGGCAGAAGCGCCCTGTTTAATGAACAGACGATGCTGCGGCGCTACGCGATGCGTGTTGGCTATTCCCCAAAACTCACCCATCGGTATATCGCTTTGACCTAAGTTTTTCAGCGCATCAATAGGCGCTGGATGCGGTCCTCCCGATTCGGGGTGCAATCCAATCCCCTGTTCGTGCGATAATTCTTTAAATCGCCTATAATGATTCTTCTCAATCAAGTCGGCAATGGTACGGCGGAAATCGTACAGAAATCGCTCGCTCACATCGTGGCTTTCAATAATCTTACCTGCTATCACGGGCAGATACTTCCGGATGCTATAACCGTTGATTCTGGAAAAATCCTTCTCCATAAGCGGTGTCCAATTGGCAGCTCCTAATTCCCAGCTATCGTCGTGAAGATAGCGCAAACTTCCGGCGCCCATCTTTTTAATGTCTTCGAGCAAAGGCGTCACTGCGTGACGAAACTGTAAATTCATGGCAGACGCGCTCAAATAGTCGATAGCCAGCCCTCCGGCGCCGGGACTATGGGTCGATACTCTTACACCTGTTCCGGTATGGCCAAAACGTAAGATGATATATTGCCCTTTTGGCACATTCCACCGGATACGCCCATCTTCATCCACATACTTGCTTACATCCGTTACATCATCCAATCGAGCATGAAAACCGGTTAAACTATCGGCCAACGGTTGGACAAAGGTTTCCCAATCGAACCCTAATCCGTCGATTTGGGGGATGGATATGTTATGTACAGCCTTGATGTTGAAGTTTGGCAAAGGTTTTACCGTTTCGGCTTCAGCGGCCATTTTTAATGCCAAGACAGCTACCGGTTTAAAATACGGTTTGTTTGCGCCTTCGTAGGTGAGTAGTTTTTCGGGTAAAGGCAGCTGCATATCCAAATGTTGAGCGCCTTTGACCGGCGTTTCGCTCCATACCAATTTCTGCGAAGCATATTCAGGCGTTACCCAAGGCCCGCCAGTATTCCATCCACTGGTGATGTTCATGCTTACTTCCATGCCGAGACTGTCGGCCACACGACAGGCATACGTGAATAGGTCGCGCCATTCGGGCGACATAAAACCTGGACCCGGCTCCGTGCGAATGACAGCATTGTGGCCTGACGGCTCGCCACCACTGTAGTAACCTGAGCTGCCGGCATCAAAGACAATAGCGCCCAGAATACCGGCTTTTTTCATCGCGGTCAGGTCATCTAAAATGCCTTGTTTCGTGATGAACCCTTCGAGCCACCACCAGTAATCCCGCGTACGGGCATAGTCGGGTGGATTCTGAAAATCGGCTTCAAGATTCTTGCTGGGCGTAAACGGAACGATAAACCCCTTGTCAATAGGCAATTGGTTGCTATAATGACATCGCATAAGCGACATAATAAGCGCAAGTAGTACAATTTTTTTCATTTATCATTTTTTTTGCAAAATTACAAACAAAACTTCAAATGCATCTTAAAAAGAAAATCTTCAGAGCAACAGCGCCAAAACACTGTAGCGCTTCGCTTACACGGGATTATTTGCAACCTTTACAATATGTTCGGCTGTTAGGCCGAAATGTTCTTGTAGGTATTCCTGAGTACCTACTTCGCCAAACTCGTCTTCTACGCCGATGCGTTTTAATCGACAGAGGTATTTTTCGGAAAGCGTCTCTGCTACTGCCGAACCTAAGCCGTTGATTATCTGATGATTTTCGATTGTGATAATCAGCCTTGTTTTTTGTGCATATCGTACGATTACATCGGTGTCGATGGGTTTTACGGTGTGCATGTCGATGACAGCCGCCGAGACGCCTTTGTTGTTCAACATATCGGCGGCTTTAAGCGCTTCGTGTACCATGACAGCGCCTATGGCGATGATCGTGACATCGGCTCCGTCTCTCAGGACTTTGCCCTTACCGAGTTCGAAAGGTTCGTTTTCGGAATAAAGAGCGTCAATCGGTTTGCGGTAGAGTCGCATGTAGGTACACCCATAATGATAAGCCGCTTGCTGCACTAATTTTTTAAGCGACACAGGATCGCAGGGTTCGAAAACCGTCAGTTTGGGGATGTTGCGCATGATGCCAAGGTCTTCAAACGGCATGTGCGTCCCGCCGTTGTAAGTGGCCGAGATGCCTGGGTCGGTACCAACAAGTTTGACGTTCAGCCGCGCGTAATTGGCCGATATAAAAAACTGGTCGTAGGTACGTCGAGCGGCAAAACATCCGAAGGTGTCGGCAAAAGGTATCTTCCCCCCTGCGGATAGACCGGCAGCTATACCTACCATGTTAGCTTCGGCTACGCCCACGTTGAACGTTCTTTCGGGAAATCTGTTCCTGAAAACTGTCGTACCCGATGCTTTCATCAGATCAGCTTCTAGTAAAACAATCCTTTCGTCCTTCTCTGCAAGTTCTATCAGTGTCTGGGCATATACAGCCCTCATTTCTATCTGTGACATAAAAAAAATGAAAAATGTAAATTATTTATTGATAACTAATCCAAACGGCGGCAGGCTTCTTGGGCGGTTGCGTAGTCTATGATCATGTTGTGGTTGTCTAAGCGACGTTCGGCGAAGAAGGCGCCTTTTCCTTTGATTGTGTCTAAGATGATCATGGAGGGGCGATACAGTTCTTTTTTTGCACGTTCGATGGCTAAATCCATATCTAAGAAGTCGTGCCCGTTTACCCGTTGTACGAACCAACCGAAGGCTGTCCACTTTGCGCCTACGTCTTCGATGTTCATGGTTTCATGGACGTATCCATCGATCTGCATCTTATTATTGTCGGTGAAGGCTATCAGGTTGTTCAGCTTGAAATGAGGGGCGGCCATCGCGCCTTCCCATATCTGCCCCTCGTTGGATTCACCATCGCCGATGATGAGATACACTTTTTTATCAATGCCGTCTAAGCGGTTGGCCAGAGCGATGCCAATGGCTGCCGAGATACCTTGTCCCAACGAGCCAGTGGACATATCAATGCCCGGCGTGCGGTTCATGTCGCAGTGACTGGGCAGGTTGGTACTTCCTTTGTTGAGGGTGTGTAGCCATTCTTTTGGGAAAAACCCCTTGTCGGCCAACACGCTGTATAACGTCGGGCCTGCATGTCCTTTGGATAAGACTAATTTATCGCGGTACTTCTTTTTGGGGTCGTCGGGCGATACGTCTAAATGCTTGTAATACAGCAAGGTTAGTATCTCCACTACCGACAATGCGCCGCCGATATGGCCTACGCCTAGATAACCAATTGCATCAATAGTCATCTTGCGTATTTCTTTTGCTTTCGCTTCAAACTGTTTTAACTCTTCTACTTCCATTATTATATCTGTATGTTTAAAATTTTGTAAACGGTATATCCAAAAACGCACAAACATGCCGTAGTTCCTCCACGACATCGCCATAAGCAACCACAAAATGCGGTTCCCATCCGTCAACCACCAAGGTTTTCACCTTCTCAAGCGCCGTTCCTGAAATAGGTTTAAACGTCAACGAGGTTCCCCAAAACCTTTGCGGTACATCCAGCGCTTCCCCTCTCATTGCCATGACACGCAGCCCTTCCCGACACTGCCCTAATCGCAGCATAGTAACAACCCCTTTCTTCAACCCAAACTCCATCGTTGGACCAATCTTCCGGTTAGGATGTACCCCTACCCGGGCTCCTTCACTATGACGTGCTAACGACGGAGCTCCAGCGCCACAATGCCAGAAGACGATACCGCCACAGCTGTCGTCGATGGCCACCGGGTCGCCAAAGAAGGTTGCGCTGCCAGTCAAGGCCGCGCCGATGAACATGCTGATAGCCCCTCCCATATCGGTTTCGCAAGATGTCGCCACACCGCAATCGTTCAGAAAAGACAACACCGAACACACCGGAACACCATACTCCGTAAAAAAATCAGGCCAGCATCGCGAAGCCAGCGCCTTGATCCCATTCGTGTCCGTGAACTCCTTATAGGCAGTACGTAGCCGCGCATGTTTGTCAACATTTTCGGCAGGCAGTGTTTCCCAGCCTTTGGTACGTTCTATCAGTTCTTCCACTGCCGCTGTGCAAGCATCCGGAGGGTATGCAAGCGCTGTTTTCATCAGGCTTGAGGCCTCTGTACGCACTATTCGGACGCCCAATTTGTCGGCCAGCATTGCCTCGTCCATGTCGCCAAAGCCAAACCCCGCAGGCGGAGCGCCTACCACCCCGATAACCAATGAGTGTAGTTGGCAAACGACATCAATGGCCTTCAATGTCTGCCTGAACGCCTGCATCACCTCCGAAACATCCGGGCTACCAAAGACAAACCGGTAGCTACGCCCTTGCATGTACAGATTGTTGCCCGCCGAAAAAGCGCCTGTCAACGAGTTGAGCTTCAGGCGACCGCCATCAATCGTTGGTTCGCATAACGACCAGATTATTATCGGACAGTCGAAACGTCGTGTGATCTCTGTCACAAAATCGCCACCTACAAACGTGGTACACTGGTAAATCACTAAGTCGGGCGTAGGTACAGTAGCCAGATAATCGGCGAGCATCTCTGGTGAAGTGAGCATCTCCTGCGGTCGTTGCAGGTTGTCGGTAAGTCCTTCCAGCATTCGACAGGATTTATTGAAGTTGTCGTCAGCGTCAGGTATCGAAAACGTGAGCCGCGCCAATGGGAGAAACACAATATTCATAATGATTAATGATTAATGATTAATGATTATTTCGCCAATTCAGCTACAATCTCTTTGAAACGTTTATCGGTGAGCTTATAACAGAACGACATCAGTAGAAAAGTGAAGACCGCCATCGCGCCGGGATAGATGAACATCAACCCACGGATGCCGCTAAGCGCTGTTTCGGTTTGTACTACATTGGGTACATATCCCACCCAGGCAAGAACAATGCCCGGCACAAAACCGGCCACAGCTTGCGAAAACTTCCTAAAAAAGAGGAAGAAGGAATAAACTACGCCTTCCGAGCGGATACCGGTCTTCCATTCGCCATATTCCACAGCATCGGAGATCAGCGCCCAGTTCAATGTGTTTGTAAATGCTGAACCGAAGAACGCAATACCTGAAAAAATGATGAACGTGACAAGGTTACCTGCAAAGAATATCGCGAAAAGCTCCGCAAAACCCCAGATTGCAGCCCCAGCTGCGTACGTGGCTTTTTTACCATAACGACGCACTAACGGACGGACACAAAAAATACCCAGAAAAATACAGCCTACCTGAAAGACGCCCGCATACGGAACGAATGAAATATCATTCAATACATATTGACAGTAATACGCCAGAACGGCTAATTTCACGTTGAACGCTGAAAAGGTAAAAAGGTTGATCAGGCTGAGTATCAGCAGGGGATAGTTTTTCAGGATTGCCTGAAAACTTGTCAGGATAGCGCTTTTCACTTCTTTGGTTTTGCGTTCTACATATCGCTCTTTGATGTTGAGCGTACAAAGCATCTGCATCATACATCCTAAAACAGCAAAAACTGACGTGGCAGCAAAGAACCCATATTTCGAGCCGAATTTGTCGGTGAAGAACGACACTAAAGGAATGAAGGCAACCATCGTAACCCCCAGACCCAGCTTAGCGCCAAACTCGCGGAACGATGCCATGCTGGCACGCTCCAAAGGGTCTTTGGTCATCGCCGGAAGTAAAGAGCCGTATGGCACGTTGAACATCGTATAGGCAAGACCGAAGGCCGCATAAGTGCAGTAGGCCCAGATGATTTTGCCTGACACTTCAAAGTCGGGATTGTAAAAGCTGATAGCCGTACACAAGGCCAGTGGCGGGACAGCATAGAACATGAACGAGCGGAATTTTCCTAATCTGCCCCATTTTCTCCTATTGTCCACCCAGGCACCGACACCTACATCGGTAAATCCGTCTAATATCTTACAGACTAGGAAGAGGGTGGCCGCAGCAGCAGGCGGGATACCTAAGGAATCGGTATGAAATTTCAGTAAATAAATCTGCCCTAAGTCGAACAAAAAGTTGTTCCCCACATCGCCCAACCCGTAGGCGAATTTTTCTTTTAATGGGATAATCATCGTTTACAACTCCTTGATTTTGATATTTTTCCACCGGCACATAGCGCCCTCTTTCCACGAACTAGTACCGCCATGCACCTGAAAAGCAATATGTCCTTCACGTCCAAGCTCTTCGGCTAACTGTTCCTTTCGGTATATCGGACTGGGGCAAGTTTCGCCGTCAAACTCCATGATCTTCACATTGTTCATCCATGTCGTCACACGGGGATATTTGCCTGTACAGAGAATACGCAAGGTGTTCCATTTGCCGATCTTCCACGCTTTTTTCCACGCTTCGGGCGTACAATGATACTGCAAAAAATCCGGCTTCCAGGCTTCAGGGCGACTGTCGGGTTTGGTAATAAACCCAGTCAGATTACCTTTTGTATCAAGAACGCCGTCGATGCAGAATGGCCGAATGTACATCCGGTCTTTACCTTCCGTCGAGATAAAAGCTATCAATCCGTTATCGTGGTAATCAAGATAAATCTGAAAACACGCTCCATTATTGTTGGTACGGAAGAAGATACCGCTATCGACGCCCCAATCAGGCAATACGTCGAGAACCAGTTCGAAGTCGCCATATTTCTTGTCGGTCATAAACATGCCGCCATTACCTGAACCCGGAGGGTCTTGTTGGCAGACAATTACACCCTTTTCAACCTGCCACAAACCGCCTGTGCCGTGCCCTATCTTCTCTGGGTTGGCATGCCAGCCTGTCAGGCTTTTACCGTCGAACAGGCTGACCCATTTATTATTACTTCCCGACAAAGCGTTGCCCGACGAAGGACTGCCCGATGAAAGGCTTCCCGATGAGGCAGCGTCTCTAAGTCCGCTTCCCCACAATTGTTTCCCCAAAAGCGCTCTCGGAGCAGCTAAAAAAAACGGCGTCAAGACAAAGCGTTTCAGTGTTTCTCTGCGGGTATATTGATGTTTCGTCATCATTTAAAATCTGATTAACCTAATTCCCTGACGTCAATAACCCTTCTAGCCACCGATGCAACGATAGAACCATGCATGATCTGAACGCATTTACGTGCGGTGTATGCATCTGGATACGGTTTCTCGGTATCGTCCATCACCTTGATAAAATAGCGTAATTGTTCCACAGCGCCGTCGCCTTCGCGGTTAAGATCGCTCAGAGATATTTCTTCCGGCTCAGGGATATTGGTCGGCCTCGGAAAGCCGGGAGGAAAGCCGTAGCGGAGAAAGAGTTTACTGTCGCCCATTTGTAGCGTGCCGTTGACGCAGAAGAAGGTATCATAAACCTTTGCGCCATAGTTATATACGTTGCCGCCATAGTTCATCACGGAGCCATTGGCATATTGTACTACGACGCCTGCATGGTCGCTCGAATCGCGTTTACGAAGCGTGAAGTTGTTCACTCCCTGAATGCTGCATATTGATACAGGCTCGCTGTCGAACACCCAATTGTTCACATCAATGATATGGGCGCCCATCTCATAAACTACGCCGCCGCTCCGTTTCTGGTTTAACCGCCAATAAGCCGTTCCTGCCGGATATTCGTCTGCATCGGGCACGCGCCAGTCGCCCCGAAAATCGAACAGACTGGATTGTAACACGTTACCTAACGGTTTAGTACGCAGCGTGTTGATTAAAGCCTTATAAGCGGGGGAGTGCCGGCGCTGGTGGCCAATCTGCAACTTTTTGCCTGTACGTTCCATAGCGCCGATAATGTCGTTACATTCGGCCACCGTCATAGCTAACGGCTTTTCACACCAAACGTCTTTATCTGCTTCGAGCGAGGCGATCACAATATCGCGATGCGTGTCGTTAGGCGTAATGACGGCGATACAATCCAACTCTTTCATTTTTAGCAGTTCGTCTAAACTGTTGATAAATTTTGGCTTGATGCCGGTTTTGACTAATTCAGCCCGCTGTCCCATCTTATGAGGGACGATGTCGCAAAAAGCGGTCATCTCGAGTTCGGGGACTTTGTTCAAAGCGTCAATGATAGCTTTGCTGCGGTTGCCGCATCCGATAAGCCCCATTTTGTACGTCTTACCGACAAAAGCTGCCGGACGTAGCGGCTCAGACGCTTTCAAAAGATTACCCGAAAGGGCTAAGCCTGCGCCAGCAAGCCCAGTAAGGCCAATAAAATTACGTCTTGAAAAATTTTGATTACTCATAATACTGTATTTTTTAAATTATATCTGCATCGAAGCTTTATTACTCTTTTTTACGCATACACAGGTTTTAGTTTCGACTCAATATACTTCATACTTAGCGTAGCCGATTCTTTGGGTGTCAAGACTGTAAAATCCTGTTCTACATTCATCCACCCTTTGTATCCAATTTCTTGTAATAAAGACATAATACCCGGAAAATCAATTTCACCTTGACCTAATTCGCGAATATTCGGCCCAAAATTCGGTCGCTCGAAAACGCCCAAGGTGTCCTTGATGTGAAAATAGTTGATTCGGCTGCTATATCTTCGAATAAACACCTTCGGGTCGCCGCCACCCAAATGAATATGCCCCGTATCAGGCGCCATTCCAACATACCGGGGATCGGTCATCTCCATGATCATGTCTATCTCATCGGGCTTTTCGACGATGGTGTTGACATGCGGATGCAGGCCTATCTCCATGCCGGCATCCATAGCCATTCGCCCTAGTTCGTTGAGAAAAGGCGCCATCGCACGGATTTTATCCGGAATACTCATCTCGCTATCATCGCTAGCGCGATGTTGAAAGTCGCTCCAATTACCCCGTCCTGGAGGGCCTATCACCACATTTTTCGCGCCATAGAATTGTAAATTTTCCAGCGTGTTTTTGAATGCCGTCCGAAGGTCGTCGCGTTTATCCGGGTCATGAAAGTCGCCCCCAAAATAATTGCCCGCTATCGAAAGTTTTTTTGCCTTTAGCAAGTCCCTGAAGCCCTCGCGCGTAAAGCCGAATTTAGTGAGTTCGTCTTTGCGTGGCGTAAACTCAACCCCGTGCAACTTCAGCGCTGCCATATTCTCAATAGCCTCGCTAAGCGGTATGCTTTCATTTTTAAAATCGCGCCAGAGAATCCACCCCATCGCCCAGCGTAGGTTTATCGGCGGCTTTGCACAACCGAACCCTGTACATCCCGCTCCTGCAATGATGACTGACGCCCCTGCTGCTCTTTTTATAAATAGTCTCCTGTCCACCTTTTTTTTTAATTGAAAATAACTATTTCATACGTACATTTTTTATTTTTTATATTTCGGTCGTATGGAACTCGCATGTTCATTTACTTGGGTGTATTAAGGTACATGCTCGTTTCATAAATCATTAATCATTATTTTGGATCGACTTCGCGATAGGCTTGGATAATTGCCAATTCGCCTTCCTTACCGGGTTTACTTTGTCCATGTTCCATTGAGAGTACCTCGTTGTATTTCCTGTCGTAAAACAACTGGAAAATTTTCTTGTAATTGATTTCGCCGGAGGTAGGTTCGTTGCGTCCCGGATTATCTCCCAGATGTATGGAACCGATATGCTCCCAGCACTTTTCGAGGTTGGGTATCAGATTTCCTTCGGTAACCTGCTGGTGATACAAGTCGTTCACCATTTTGCAACAGGGATGGTTGACCGCAACGCACAGCATCATCGCCTGTGTGGTACGTGTTAGAAACACACCGGGGTGGTTCACTAAGGTGTTGAGTGGTTCCATCACCAATACTAACCCGGTTTTTTCAACAATCTCGCAGCACATCCGGAGGTTTTCGATCACATTAACTGTCTGATATTCGACATGCAGTTTCGGGTCGGCATTTCCCAGAACAATCAATCCTGTATTTATACCGGTACGTTTTTGCACTTCTAAAGCGTCCTTCATCTTCACTTTGAGTTCTTCCTTGCTTGTCGTTGTGTTCAGCACAAAGTGCGGCCCGTTGCCTGTTTTCACCGAAAACTGACCCCACTCCAGCCCAAGTTTGCGACCTTCATTGACAATTCTTTCCTGTTCATCGGGCGGACGACCAATCATACCAAGGTCATAAACCGCTCTAAAACCCTGGTTAGCAATAAATTTGAGATTGTCTATTGGGTCGCTTCCTGCGTTTTTGCTAAACATCCCCAAAGTAGGCGCATACTTCAAAGTGAATTTTGCCGCATTTTTTGTAAAATTTACCGACGATCCGGAAGCCTCAGCCGATGCGGCAGAAGCCATACCCATCCCTCCAATTCCGGCCACAGCCAAACCGCTATAGGCGTTTTTAATAAAATCCCTTCTTTCCATCGTAATATCATAGTATTAATATCTATTTTAAATTATTGGGGTTAAAATTAATTGTTTTTTCAATCGCCACAAAGATAATGTAAAAAATTGTTGTTTTCAATTTTTTGACTATTTTTGTGTCAAATTTCTACAGTATTACGCTTAAATATTACAAAAATGAAAAACAGAGTACTACATTTTTCGCTACTATTCGCCGCCATGACGTTACTTGCTTGTGGGGGCGGAGAAAATTTTTTTGAGATAAAGAATGGAGTGAACATCAGCCATTGGCTGTCGCAAAGCGGACAACGCGGCGAAGCGCGTAAGACCTTTTTTACACGCGCCGACGTGGAGCATATCGCGCAATTAGGTTACGACCACATCCGCATCCCGATCGATGAAGAACAGATGTTTACAGAAAACGGACAGAAAGAACCGGAAGCATTCGCCCTGTTACACAACGCCTTGGGCTGGTGCGCCGAATTTAACTTACGCGCAGTGGTCGATCTCCATATTTTACGCTCGCATCATTTTAATGAGGCAGATAAACCATTGTTTACCGACCTCAAAGCGCAGGAACAATTCTATGAATGTTGGCGACAATTGTCAGGGGAATTGAAAAAATATTCAGTCGATAAAATCGCATACGAGCCTATGAACGAACCTGTTGCCGATGATCCTGAAACATGGAATGTCATTGTTAACCGTTGTGCAGAAGTCATCCGTAAGATGGAACCGAGGCGAACTATCATCATCGGTTCAAATCGCTGGCAGAGTTTTAATACTGTTAAAGACTTGCGACTGCCTACCAATGATCCCAATATCATCATCAGCTTTCATTATTATGAGCCATTTTTACTTACGCACTTTCAAGCGTCTTGGACGCATACGAAAGACCTGGCCGTTCCGGTTCACTACCCCGGACAATTAGTTGCCGAAGCCGACTTGGATGCTGCCGGAAGCCATGCCTCCGCCGGTAAAAAAACGTGGAACATCGACGTCATGGAACGCGATTTTTTACAGGTGGTGGAAGTAGCAAAAAAATATCAATTAAAGCTGTATTGCGGCGAATATGGCTGTATCAACGCAGCGCCTGAAGAAGATAAAATACGCTGGTACAAAGACTTATATACACTTTTTGAAAGACACGGAATAGCGCGAGCCAACTGGGATTATAAAGGAGGTTTCGGTATCATTCGCCGCGGCGAACCGCAAACAGCCATGACGAATGCCATCTTAGGTAAAAAGTAATCTTAGGTGTACACTTTATTCGGCCGTTGTTCGGAGAAGCGTCCCGCTTCGCCGGATATAAAAGCAAAAATCCAGCTTTGTATACCGGCATGGTGAAAACTTGCTTTTATTACTGGCTTTAATACAATTACTACAATATTATTATGAAATATCTCACATTTAAACATTTATCAGTAATCATTTTGATTTTGCATCTAAGCGTCCTTTCCCTTTCGGCCAACGAATATGCGTATCAAATATCTTCGTTTGTAGAGGGAGTCAAGCAACCAGTCATTTCGCTCAACGGCGCTTGGCAGTTTAGATTTGCGCCTTCGGGCAAGTGGGCGACGGTACAGGTCCCCTGCGAATTAGCCATGCAGGGATATGCTATCGAGCATGATAAGCCCTACACTTACCTGAAAACCTTTACTGTACCTGTCGATTTTACCGGTAAAAGGGTTATTCTTCGCTTCGATGGCGTTTACAGTCAGGCGCGCCTCAGCATCAACGGGAATTTTGTGCGCGAACATTTTGGAGGCTTTACGCGGTGGGAAACCGATGTCACCGATTACATAAAAACAGGTAAAAAGAATGAGATACAAGTAGAAATAACCGACCGGTTGGACGAGATTTCTTACGCCTCAGGGTATGCGCATCATCCGGTAGGGGGTATCCTGCGCAATGTGACGCTTTTTGCACTGCCGCAAATACACCTGCTTGATTTCCACATTGAAACGTTGATGGATACGCTCTATCGAGACGCTAAACTGAAAATAGACTATACAATAGAAAATGATGGGTTGGCAAATAGTACAACGGTAAATGGCGTCAATGATACCGAAATTTTTTACACCCTTATCAATAATACCGACGGGACGCAAATCACCTATTCTTCTACCATGAAGCAGCAGGATATTTTTGATGTCAAAAATCCTTTGAAATGGGACGCCGAACATCCGAACCTCTATACATTAAACGTTTCGGTGCAGCTAAATGGCAAACCCATCAGTCAGTTCGCCTGCCAGGTAGGATTTCGCGAAATAAAGATTGTTGGCAATCTTCTTTTAGTCAACGGAAAACCCGTGAAGCTGCGCGGCGCTAACCGGCACGACCTCCATCCCTCGTTAGGGCGTAGTACAACAGCCGAAATGGATAGTCTGGATGTACAGTTGTTTAAGGAGGCCAACATGAATTTTGTTCGTACTTCCCATTATCCGCCTTCGGAAGCGTTCATCGAATATTGCGATCGCTACGGTATTTATGTAGAGTGTGAAACGGCCGTTTGCTTTGTCGATACCCACCGCCAAAAGAACTATGCCCCCGCCAAATCACAGGACGATACAGGGTTAACCGACCGCTATCTGTCGCAATGTCGCGAGATGGTAAAATCATTCCGGTCGCATCCGGCTGTTCTCCTCTGGTCGATAGGCAATGAGAACGTTTATGGGTCGAACTTCCAGCAATGCTGGGAATGGGTTAAAACGACAGACGTCACACGCCCTGTCATCTACAGCTACCCCGGTACGGTGAAAGCGGACGAAAAGGTCTATGATGTTTTAAGCATGCATTATCCTTATATTGACGGAAACCTGACGCAATACGACATGACCACCGTCCGTTTTCAGGGACACAACATACCGGCGTTATTCGACGAATGGGCGCATCCTGCCTGTTATGTTTACCAAACTTTACAAGACGACCCTAACATCCGCGATTTTTGGGGTATGTCGATTGATATGATGTGGAGCAATCTGTTCGATTCGCCCGGCGGCTTGGGCGGCGCTATATGGGGTTATATCGACGAAATATTTATGCTCCCGCCGCCTAAGGCAGGCGCTCCGTGGTGGAAAGAGTTCGCGCGAACAGCTAAACCCGAAGGTTTTCAAGGAAACTGTATCGGTTATGGCGAATGGGGTATTGTAGATATCTGGCGACGAAAAAAACCGGAGTTCTGGTCCACCCAGAAAGCCTATTCGCCCGTAAAACTTATGCAGGAAAAAGTAGAAGAATTTACGCCCGGGCAACGCATAATCCTGCCTGTATATAACCGGTTCGACCATACCTGCCTCGACGAGATCAAAGCATACACAATATACAAAGGGGTACGTAATACGTTAAAAATGCCGAACATCGAACCCCGCCGTAAAGGAATGTTGGATATTAGCGGCGACCATTGGGAATCAGGTGAAAAACTGACAATCGCCTTCACAACCGCCGAAGACCGGATCATTGACATTTATAACATCACATTAGGACGCGAAAAAGTTGAACTCCCTAGCCCTGCTTTTCAAGGCGCTTTACAGGTCGAAGAAACAGGCGACAAGGTGATTGTCAAGGGCAACGGTTTTGAAATACCCTTCTGCAAAGAAACCGGACTGATATGTAACGCCCGATCCGGCGGTCGGGTGTTAATTGAAAAAGGGCCTTTCCTCAATATGGATGTGAACCTGAACCACCTGACAGACGCTGAAGTACGCAACAATGCAAGGAAATACATATCCTCCGACGCTAATTGGCGTAAAACCGATTTTTCATTCCTGCGCAAAGACGGCGATGTATGGGTAACAATTGTCGGCGTATATGGAATTGTACGCCTCGATATGGAAGTTATTATTACCCCCGAGGGGAAAATCACCTTCGACTATGCTACCACCGGCGAACCCAACGGCTACCTGCGTGAAAGCGGCCTGAAATTTTACCTTGCCGACGCTATCGAACATCTGCAATGGAAGCGCAAGGGTTATTGGAGTTACTATCCGGCTGATAATTTTGCAGGAAACGAAGGAGAAACTCCCTTCTATAAAGACGGGCAGGCGCCGTATGCAACATCACCAACGCAAGCATGGCATTCGGATACGCGCAACTATTTTTATTGGGCTGACGTCGGCGCCGGAAGTTCTAAACCGCTCACGCAAACCGCCAAAGGGATGAAGGAAAATATATATTCCTACACCTTATCAACAAACGACAAGCACGGTTTTTCAATCGTATCAGCCGACGCCTCGATAGCCTGCCGAACCGACCGACTGACAACCGAACAGTTGACATTATACGCCAATAACCGTTGGGATTACCCCGAAATAGGCTGGGGCAACTATTGCAAAACATTAGAAAACACCCCCTGTTACGGACGAATCACATTTTATCTTTGCATTGATTAAAGCTAAGAGTTTTGTTATGAAACGAGCATGTACCATAATACGCCCATGTAAATGAACATGTGAGTTCCATACGACCGAAATATAAAAAATAAAAAATGTACGTATGAAAAAAACGAAGTGTATTTTATTGATTTTATGCCTGTTGAGTATAGAGGCATGGTATATGGCTTCACTGAGTGCACAAACGTTGAGCGCATTGGAGATCGTGAAACGTGCCGACGACAACCGACGCGGCAACAGCTCGTACTCCGAAATCACGATGACGATAGTTCGTCCCACATGGACGCGGGATATTGGGATAAAATCGTGGTCGAAAGGTACTGATTATTCGTTGACGCTCATCACAGCGCCGGCAAGAGATAAGGGACAGGCGTTCCTGAAACGAGGCAAAGACCTGTGGAACTGGCAACCTAACATCAATCGGATGATTAAAATGTCGTCGTCGGTCATGGGTCAATCGTGGATGGGCAGCGACTTTACGAATGATGACATGGTGCGCGAGTCGTCGGTAGTGAACGACTATACACACCAATTGGAACCAACAGAAAAAGTGCGCGAATACGATTGTTACAAGGTGATACTCACGCCAAAAACGGATGCGGCCATCGTATGGGGGAAAGTCATCACATGGATTTCGACAACGGATTTCATCGAAATGAAATCTGAATTTTATGATGAAGATAACGTATTGGTCAACACCATGAACGCCTACGACGTCAAAACGTATGGCAATCGTAAAACGGCTTCACGCATAGAAATCATCCCCGCCGACAAACCGAATCAGAAAACCAGTATGGTTATTGAGACATTTGACTTCAACATTTCTATTGAGGAAAGTTTTTTTTCACAACAAAATATGCAGCGGGTCAAATGAAATTAATATGGCGTAATATATGGCGTAATCGGCGCAGGGCTTTCATTACCATAGCATCGGTCTTTTTTGCCGTCTTTTTCGTTGTCGTGATGAAAAGTTTTATGGACGGCGTTTGGGAACGAATGAATGACAATATGCTCCGAACGCAGACAGGGCATATTCAGATACATGCAAAAGGCTATTGGGAGGATAAGGTGATTGATAATTTCTTATTCATGGATACGGCGATGATTACCCAAATCGAAAATATCGACGGTATTGATAATGTGTCGCCGCGTGTGGAGACGTTTGCTATGGCTGCATCGAGCATCGTTAGTAAGGGAATTCTTCTTGTCGGGGCGTCGCCCGAAAAAGAAGCACAGAAGTCGAACCTGCCATCCCGACTTGTTTCAGGCGAATATCTAACAGAAATGGATGATGGTATCTTGATCGGCGAAGGACTTGCCAAATATCTCAATGTATCTCTCGACGACACGCTTGTGCTTATCGGACAGGGCTATCACGGAGCGAGCGCCGCTGGGCTGTTCCCCGTACGCGGGATACTAAAACTGATGACCTCAGAAATGGATAATGCAATGGCATACATTACACTGCCTTCAGCACAGCAGTTTATTGATATGCCCGACGGTTACAGTGGTTTGTTAATTTCGATAAACAACAATAAGCGGTTGGATGAAATCATGGGAGTTATCAGTGGACAGTTTGAAGATTATGAAGTTCTCCCCTGGCATTTCACGATGGAGCGATTACTGCAACAGGCTGAAAGCGACAAGGCATTTGGTGTTGTTCTGATGGCTATACTCTATATTATTGTAGGGTTCGGTATGTTGGGTACCGTCATTATGATGACTAATGAACGTAAACGCGAATTTAGTATGATGATATGTCTGGGCATGTCGCGTGGAAAACTAACATCATTAATTGTATTTGAGATGCTGATTATGAGCCTGATAGGTTTAGTTTTGGCTTTTTGTATAACATTGCCTTTTACCCACTGGTTTAATGTGCATCCAATACCGGTTACGGGCGAGATGGCTAACACATATATCCAATTTGGCATGGAGCCTGTTTTGCCAATGTCGGTTGAAGCGTCGATTTTTACGAACCAAATGACAACAATACTTGTGATTGCCGCCTTGACGGTAATATATCCGATAAGAAAAATTTTCAAGTTGAAAATCAATGAAAATAAGTGAAATGAAAACCAAAAGCGCCTCATCCCTGTTTCTGTTTCGTCTAACTATTCTCGCATGGAAAAACATTTGGCGAAATAAGGTTCGTAGTGGCGTTATTCTCGGCGCTATTACGACAGGGCTTTTTTCGGGTACCTTTTTGTTAGCTTTTCTTTGTGGTTGGATGGTAGGTACTGTGAACAATGACGTCGAAACACAACTGTCACATTTTCAGATACATGACACTGCTTTTATGGCTAATAACGACATAAAGGCCTGCTTCATGAGGGATGCGGTGGAAGAAAAACTATGGAGTATCCCTGCCGAAGTAACTTTCCGCCTGAATCTCAGCGGCATGTTGGCGTCGCCGCATAATGCTGTCGGGGTAACGGCCAAAGCTATTCAGGCTGAAGAAGAAATGAAAGTCACGACAGTATGGAAACAAATCCCTGACACGTTGGGCGTTTTCCTGACTGATGACACGCGAAACGCCATTGTCATCAGCAAAAAAAACGCCGATAAACTGAAAGTACGGCTCGCTTCGAAGATTGTATTCACCTTCCAAAATGTACATGGCGACATGCAAAGCATTGCTTTCCGCGTTGGCGGTATTTATAAAACCGACAATGGCATGTTCGACGAAACTTCTGTATTTGTGCGTTACGACGATGTGTTCGATTGTACAGGGTTACCTGTCGGAGCCGTACATGAAGCGGGTATTCTGCTGCCGGATTTAGACGCGTGCAAAGTCGTCGCACCTCAACTGAAAAACATGTTTCCTGACATGGATGTGCAGGAATGGACTTCACTTAATCCGATGCTAGCGTTTTATTTGTCTTACACCGACTTCATGGCTGTTATCATTCTGGGCGTCTTTTTGTTTGCGCTCTCGTTTGGCATCATCAACACCATGCTGATGGCCGTACTCGAACGCACCCGCGAGTTGGGCATGTTGGGCGCAATTGGGATGAATAAAAGTAAGATTTTCGGTATGATTATGCTCGAAACGGTTTTTCTCACTTTGCTGGGCAGTGTTGTTGGGATAATTCTCGGAATAGCGATTATTTTACCTGCCATGAAAACCGGTATTGACCTGACGCCTTTCATGGGCGACCAGTTCGAGGATTTTGGTTTCAGCTCGATCGTCTATCCCATCCTCACCGGTAATATGTTTGTACAAACAATCGTATTAGTAGTACTTGCAGGTCTGTTATCAGCCATTTATCCGGCACGGAAAGCCCTGAAGTTGAAATCATTAGAAGCAATAAGACTATGAACACAATCATTGAAGCCAAAGATTTGGTGAAAATTTTTAAAGATTCGGCGCAGGAGGTTTGTGCTGTGAACAATGTTACCATGAAAATTTGTGAAAGCGAATTTACGGCTATTGTCGGGCCTTCGGGTTCGGGAAAAACTACGCTGCTAAACCTGATAGGAGGTTTAGATACCCCTACTTCCGGCAGCCTGATAGTTGAAGGAAAGGACATAGCGCTATTGAAGGAAAAGGAGATGACGTCGTTTCGACTGCATCATATAGGTTTCGTTTTCCAAGCCTATAACCTGATACCGGTATTGACAGCAAAAGAAAATGTTGCCTTTGTAATGGAATTGCAGGGCAGAAAAAGAGACGATATAGAGAAACGAACTGTCGAGCTGTTAGAGGCTGTCGGCTTGGGCGACCGCATGAATAGCCGCCCTGCCAAACTATCAGGCGGACAGCAACAACGTGTTGCCGTAGCACGGGCGCTTGCTTCAAAACCGAAGTTTGTTCTCGCTGACGAGCCAACTGCCAACTTAGACAGTAAGTCGGCCGAAAATCTGTTAGATATCATGGAGCGTCTGAATGAGCAGGAGGGCGTAACGTTTGTCTTTTCCACCCACGACCCGCGGATCGTTGCCAAAGCGAGGCGAATCATCACGCTTGAAGACGGGAAAGTGGTAAGCGATGCAAGAAAATAAATGATCATAAAAGGAGGAATAAATCATGGTTTTTGAATATCGTATCTCTGCCCCGCGTGCAGATTTTTACAACATCACGGCGAATGTGCGTGACGCTATCTCCAAGAGCGGAACAATGGAAGGCATTGCCGTTGTTTTCTGTCAGCATACTACTGCCGGCATTACAATCAATGAGAACGCAGACCCGGATGTAGTACGCGACTTGTTATTGGGTTTGGACAAAGCTTTTCCCGACCGATCCGACTTTCGGCACGCCGAAGGCAATAGTACGGCGCATCTGAAAGCAAGCGCCATCGGATCAAACGCGACGATAATTGTGCATGGAGGCAAACCCGTTCTCGGAATATGGCAAGGCATTTATTTTTGCGAATTTGATCCGCCCCGCGAAAGAACTTTTTTTGTAAAAGTGATGAACGGATGATTAAAAAAATAATTCTAATATGTATAATACTTAGGAGTCAGGCGCTTTCAAGTCAGGAATTGTCGGGATATATCAACGGAATGCCTTCGGTCGTCGTTCAGCAGCCGGGTAGCGATACATGGTGGCAGATGCTCGTTCACAACCGCCTCAATTTCGGCTGGCAGATGACCGAACACCTGCGTGTGGACGCCGGTATACGCAACCGTTTTATTTCCGGCAGTCAGGACATGATCAACCCAGCAAGCATCAGTAGCGACCCAGGTTGGGCGAAAATGTCGTGGAACTGGGCGAAAAATAAAAGCGCCGTAGGCAATACCGCTCTCGACCGGCTATTTATTACCTATGAAAAAGGTAAATGGAAGGTGCAAGCAGGCCGGCAGCGCGTCAACTGGGGTCAAACCTTCGTATGGAACGCCAATGACCTTTTCAACACCTATTCCTTTTTTGACTTCGACTATCCGGAACGTCCGGGTTGCGATGCGTTGCGCGCTACGTATTATCACAACGCCACCGCATCATCCGAACTGGCTGTTTCGGTCAATCACGACGGTAAAGTCACCGCAGCAATGATGAACCGATGGAACAAAAAAGGAATTGATTACCAAATCATTGTCGGTCAACAAGCCGAAACAGACCTTGTTGTCGGCGGCGCAATGACAGGCGATTTCAGCGGATTGAACCTGAGAGGCGAAATGTCGTATTTTCACCCTGTCAAAAACTGTGTCGACACAAGCGGAATAGTGGCTATCTCTGTGGGGGCCGACTATATCTTTTCCAATTCGTTGATGTTGCAAACCGAAATCCTGTACAACAACGTCGGTAAAGGGCGCAGCTTGATGGATATCTATGCCGCGCCATTATCCGCTAAACGTATGTCGATATGCGAATGGAACCTCTTTGTCAACGCCACTTACCCCGTCGCTCCACGACTAAACGCCTCGCTATCAAGCATGTATTTTGTAAACATACAATCCTGTTATGCAGGTATATCGTTAGACTATTCCTTAGTTACCAATTTAGATTTCTCCTTTATCGCCCAGTATTTTTCCACCCTCAGCAATTCAGATAGAGAAAACATACAAATATTACTGGCATTTGCCCGATTAAAATATTCATTTTAAACGGGCGTAAATTGAGAATTATTTTAGTCAAAAAAAATGAAATTCAGATATACACAAAAGTGGTTGATGAAAAGTATAATGTCCCCAAAAATTTGTACAGCGAGTTAAGATAAAAAAAGTATTAATTTTGCAGTATGAAAAGCAGGAGAAAATTTACAGCCGCCTTTAAGGCGAAAGTGGCATTGAAAGCCATACGTGAGCGCGAGTCGCTGAGTGCATTGGGTTCAAGATACGAGCTGACGCAGGAGCAGATATCAAAGTGGAAGCATGAGTTTCTTGCGAAGTCTGAATTGTTGTTTACGCTTGAACAGCCTGAGCGTAAAGCCGAAAAAGAGATTCATCGATGGTTATTGAGCGTGTCGAAATATTGAAAGAGATCATTGGTGATTTACATTATC
>Ga0082212_10003244_pt1 | contig 23193 bp, 18 predicted proteins | sample TergutNt197P3_FD_71548 | JGI IMG/M metagenome (GOLD analysis project Ga0082212, IMG submission 71548) | Neocapritermes taracua P3 segment gut microbial communities from Petit-Saut dam, French Guiana - Nt197 P3 | ecosystem: Host-associated > Arthropoda: Insects > Digestive system > Gut ...
CATCCTGTCCGGGTTGTTGAACAGCAGTGAAAAAAGGCTGTCTTTGTATTTCCTGTTGGTACCCATCGGTATTCCCCTTCTCTTTGTTTTCCGTCCGTGGACGTAATGATCTTCTTGCCTCTATAATACCCGGAAATCCTGATGTTTTCAAGTAACTTGCCTTGTTTATTACGTGTATGGCGGCTTAACCTCGCTATTATTTTTGCTATCATTGGCGATCCCTCCCACGAGTCATAACAAAAGGTAGAATGCCTTCGCAGCATGAATACGAGAATACATAATAACAGTATCACTCTAATTATATCGAAAAATGAGATCGGATTATATAGAAAAGTTTTGCCGCTTTTACAGGTTGTGGCAAAACCTAATGCGTTGACGTACTTTTTACAGAATCATTGCTTTTTCGCACGAATATGATATATTTGACACATATCCATAAAGGGGGAGTCATTTCTATGAGAAAAATTGCGTATCTGGTTTTGACGGGCATTCTGTTGGTCGGGACGCTGTTTCTTTTCACAGCCTGCGGCAACACCAATGATGCGGAAAAGCTTGTCTGCGGTGTTACCAAGGCGGAACCCATGAATTACTTGGATGCCAACGGAAACTGGACCGGCTTCGACACAGAATTCGCTCTGCTTGTGGGCGAAAAACTGAACATGGAAGTGGTTTTCCAGGAAATCGACTGGAATAAGAAGTTTATCGAGCTTGAAGCCGGTACCATCAACTGCATCTGGAACGGGTTCACCGCCAATATTGTTGACTCAGTCACCAATAAGCCCCGGTATGAGAGTGTGGATTTCAGCTACAGCTACATGCTTAACCAGCAATGTGTCGTCATAAAAAAAGACAGAGCTGAGGAGTTTACGTCTGAAGAGGATCTTTCCGGCAAAACAGCAGCGGCTGAAAAAGGTTCCGCGGGAGAGACTTTCGCCCAAGACGCTGTTGGGGATAACGGAACGCTGATCAGTCCCACAGCCCAGATCAATACTTTTGTCGAAGTCAAGTCGGGCGCCGTTGATTTCGCGGTGGTGGACATTCTGCTGGCTCAAAGCCTGATTGGTTCCGGGGATTATGCCGATTTGGTTATAGCGGACATCATCTTGGAGTCTGAGGTGTATGCCATTGGTTTCAAAAAAGGAAGCGAGATGACCCAGAAGGTTAACGACGCCATCATGGAATTGTACAACGATGGAACCCTTGGGGAGCTGGCCAAAAAGTATGGTTTGGAAAACTCCCTTAAAATCGATACAACCCCTATAAGATAAGACAATGACTGATTTTTGGAAAATCTCATTCGATCTGCTGAATGGATTTCAAACAACGTTTTTGATCTGGGCACTGACCCTTTTGTTCGCGTTGCCGTTAGGCTTGGTGATTTCCTTTGGATCCATGTCGAAGTTCTCACCGTTACGTTATCTGGTTAAGACTTTTGTCTGGATCATCAGGGGGATTCCCCTGATGCTCCAGATTTTTATTATTTTCTATGTGCCGGGGTTTATATTTGGCGCGCCGGTGGCCTCCCGGTTTACGTCGGCAATTATAGCTTTTACGATCAATTATGCCTGCTATTTCAGTGAGATTTACCGCGGGGGCATTGAGAGCATTTCCCGCAGCCAGTACGAAGCGGGCCAGGTGTTGGGGATGACGAAACCTCAGGTATTCTTCCGTGTTATCCTGTTGCAGGTGATCAAACGGATTACCGCGCCTATGTCCAACGAGGTGATTACCCTGGTGAAAGATACCGCCCTGGTACGTGTCATCATGGTGGTGGAAATCATTAAGGTGGCTGAGGATATCGCGACGACGGGATTGATCTGGCCGTTGTTCTATACCGGGTTGTATTATTTGATGTTTGTGGGGATGCTGACGCTGCTGTTTGGCTATATTGAAAGGCGATTGGACTATTTTAAGGCGTAGGTCGAAGGGCGAAGGATAGTAACTTATAGACGCGAAGCGTCAATAAAAAACAAGAATATCCACATTCTAAATACTGAATACTGATTACTGAATACTGAATACTGGATACTTGCGGGCAGAGCCCGCGTTAGAAGGACGTAGGGATCGGATGACTGAGAGGCAGAAGTAATGGCTATTTTGGAAGTCCAGAATGTTGGCAAATGGTTTGGCGCAACTGAGGTGTTAAGAGACATCAGTTTCGTGCTGGAAAAAGGGGAGACGCTGGCTGTTATCGGTTCTTCGGGCAGCGGGAAAACGACGCTGCTGCGCGGCCTTAACTTTCTGGAACGGCTGGACACAGGGCGTATTATCCTGAGGGGCGAAACCTTGTTTGATGCTGCCCGGAGCCGGGATGACGAGCAGAGTCTCCGGGAAAAGAGGTTGCATTTTGGCCTTGTGTTCCAAGCCTTCAACCTGTTTCCTCAGTATACCGCCCTGGAGAACATTGTACTGGCCCGGGAACTGGCGGCTCGTAAACTGCAAAGTTACAAGAAAAATAAAAAGAATGTCCTGGATGAGATACGCCGGGAAGGGATGGAGCTGCTGGATCAGATGGGGCTGTCCGCCAAGCGGGATTATTATCCGCACCAGTTGTCCGGAGGTCAGCAACAGCGCGTGGCGATTGCCAGAGCCTTGGCGTTGAAACCGGATATTCTGTGTTTTGACGAACCGACTTCCGCCCTTGATCCCGAGCTGACAGGAGAAGTGCTGAATGTGATTCGCGGACTGTCGGAGAAAAACACCACCATGATCATTGTAACCCACGAGATGCCTTTCGCGCGCAAGGTAGCTGATACCGTCCTGTTTATGGACGACGGTGTGGTGGTGGAATACGGATCGCCCCAAGATGTCTTGGGGAACCCGTCAAATGAACGAACGAGGCGTTTTCTTGAACGGTATGCCCAGGAGTGACCCCGGGTTCTATTGACAGTATTGACGATCTTATGGCATCATATGGAGTACAAGGACTCGAAGCAGCGTCTATCGAGAACAGGATCAATGAGCCGGAGGAATTCCGGCCGGAGGAACCCCCTGCTATGATACGAACTTCCCTTGAGCCCAGCATGAATAAAGCGGTGTACGTTGTGCTGTTGCGCAGCAAATCTTTTTTATCCGGCGCGATTCGCTTGATAAAAAGTGACCGATACACCCATGCAGCGATTGCCTTGGACGCAGAGCTCCAGTACATGTTCAGTTTTGGACGGCGGCGGGCGTGGAATCCTTTTGTGGGGTGTTTTAAACGCGAGCGTTTGGACAGCGCTTTCTATATCAAACATCGCCAACTACCGGGAGTGGTTTTGAGAATCCCCCTTGACGAAGAACAATACGCCGGGATTGCGTCGGATATATGGCGGTTTTTGTTGGATGGGCATTCGTACGGATTTAATGTTTTCGGGATGATTCGCGCTTCTCTGGGGCACGAGTGGAAAGCCTTTGATAAAAAATTCTTTTGTTCTGAGTTTGTATATTATATTCTTCATAAAAACGGGGTCTGTGATTTAGGGCAGTCAAGGACGGTTGTGCGTCCGCAGATGTTGCTGACGGTGGCTGCAGAAAAAATCTATGAAGGGGATCTTCTGAAATACAGTGTGACGTCGTGCCACAAAGCGGGCGCCGAACCGTTTGCGGGGGTGTTGCCGGAAGCGTTTCGTAAGTCGGTATATGTGTCACGTTGAAGCGAGAGGAAAAGCCTAATGCGGGCTTTGCCCGCAAGTATCCAGTATTCAGTAACCTAAGCGACTCATTCGACTCTGGGTAAAAATGGTGTATAATACCATCATATGAACTACGTTAATAAGAGGTGAGCACCATGTTGGATCTAAAAGGTATCCGAGCCAACCCGGAGATTCTCAAGCAAGCTCTGGAAAATCGCCGGGCCCAAGTAGATTTGGAGAGGTTTCTGGATTTCGACGCTGAGTACCGCAAGACATTGTTTGAGGTAGAGAATCTGAAAGCGCAACGCAACAAAGCCTCCGACGAGATTGCCCGGCGCAAAAGGCAAGGGGAACCGGCGGAACAGCTCATCGCCGAAATGCGCGGGATCGGCGACGTTATCAGACAAGGTGAAGGAACCTTATCCGAAATCGAAGAACAGATGAACGCCGTGCTCTATGAGATTCCCAACATACCTCACGATTCCGTGCCTGTGGGGGCTGACGAACATGATAACGTTGTTGTGAGAACCTGGGGAAAACCGCCGGATTTTTCTTTCGCGCCACAAGCCCATTTTGATCTGGGGGAACAGCTCGGCATTCTGGATTTTCAGCGCGGGGCCAAAGTTTCCGGTGCCCGTTTCACCTTCTACCGGGGATTGGGAGCGCGCCTGGAAAGAGCGTTAATCAGCTTCATGCTTAACCGCCATATTGAACGGGGGTATGAGGAGATTATGCCGCCTTATATCGTCAACCGAGCTGCCATGACCGGGACAGGCAATTTGCCCAAATTTGAGGAGGATGCTTTCAAGCTGGAAAACACCGAATATTTCCTTATCCCCACAGCGGAAGTCCCGGTAACCAATCTCTACCGGGAAGAGATTCTGAGCGCGGCGGCGCTGCCCATCCATCACTGTGCCTACAGCGCTTGTTTCCGGGCTGAAGCCGGTGCCGCCGGCCGGGATACCCGGGGACTGATTCGGCAACACCAGTTTAACAAGGTGGAGCTCGTCCATTTTTCGACCCCGGAGAAATCCTATGAGGAGCTGGAAGCGTTGACGGCTGAAGCCGAATCTATCCTCCAAGCGCTGGCGTTGCCCTATCGAACGGTGTTGCTCTGCACCGGCGACATGGGGTTCGCTTCTGCCAAAACCTATGATCTTGAGGTATGGATGCCCAGCTTCAACACCTATCGGGAGATTTCTTCCTGCAGCAATTGTGAGGATTTTCAGGCGCGCCGTGCCAACATTCGGTTCCGCAGAGATCCGAAAGCCAAGCCGGAGTTCCTCCATACGCTGAACGGCAGCGGTGTGGCGGTGGGCCGGACTGTGGCGGCGATATTGGAGAATTATCAGCTGGAGGATGGGAGCATCGTAGTACCGGAAGCGTTGCGGCATTATATGGGATGTGAGAGAATTCAGGGGACGTGAGAGAATTCAGGGGACTTGAGGGGACGTGAGGACGTGAGAGAATTCTTGCGGCCGGAGGCCGCGACATGCTATAATCCTTAGGTGACTTTGGGTAAGGGATCTGTGACGACCTTTGGGTTAGGGTTCAAAACCACCTTTGGTTTGGAACCCTGGCAAGGGAGTGAGGAGAGGTGTCCGAGTGGTCGATGGTGCAGCACTCGAAATGCTGTGAACCGCAAGGTTCCGTGGGTTCGAATCCCACCCTCTCCGCCAAAAATAAAACGCACCGAAAGGGCGTTTTCTATAATGAAAGAGAGGGTGGGATTCGAAGGGCCGTAAAGAAACCGTCCGGTGGACGGTTTTAGGCCCCGGCCCGTAGGGGAATCCCACCCTCTCCGCCAAAAACAAAACGCACCGAGTATAATAGCTCCAGTAAAGATTCCGGACGCCGCGTTAGCCTGCCTTTCTCTTAACAACGCTTGACGTGCCCCCTGTTTAACATGCCTTATATTCCGCGAGGGTGCTACCTTCCGCTTGCGACCGGCAGGCATTGTGCCAACCGGGTGCGCAGCGCCGGAATGTCGCCTGCTCTGCATAGGACGTTCTCGATGGTTATCAAACCTTCCTGAGCGTAGACATTCAAGAAAACATTGTTGTTCGGAGATGCCTCCGCAACCATGTCCGGCGGGATGTCCGGTACAAGTATCTGGGGTCCGTATAAAACGAGCAGGTTCAGAGCTTGGACATCCAACTGTTCCAAGAGCAAAGATTCGTTGAGCAAAGCCGTGGCACGGGGGTAGCGTTCGCGCAGCTCCATACTATGCAGCAAAGCGCAAATGTTGACGCGATGTTGGCGGACATAATGCAGAACGCGTTGCCGGGCAGCGGCGAAGGACTCGTCTTCTTGCCACACAATCGGCACGAGATCAATGAATTCACCGATACTGTCTGAGAAATTGCACCCCTTATAGTTCCGGGCGGAGCTGACAAGGAGCAGAGGTATCGGCCCGGCCGCTTGGGAGAAGCGAAGGGCTTCCGCGCACAGCTTTTCTCCCAGCGTCAAAAGGGTGTCGGGAGATGTTGCCGGTGCATTTATACCCTGACTGAGGGGGAAGGAGAATGAGGTGTAAGTCCAGGTGCTGTCCGCTGCCTGGCGCGCCGAGCGTAGAGTCGACACGCAATCGCGGAAGCGTTCCAAGCCAAGCTCGCACACAAGATCAGCATCGGATACGCTGTCCGGCCCCTGCAGAACAAAAGCTTCGTAATCTGCCGACCCGCCGAAGTCGCCGGGACCGCCGGTGCCGCCAGGCGTTGTGTCCGCTTCCCCATACAGCGCCCGAATCCGCCGCGCGAAGACTTCGTTAGAAAACCCGTCAAAAACAAGGTGAGAAACCGGCATGAGCACAAAAAACCGATCCGGATCCGTTTTGGCGCAAAGAAGGTGGTGGACACTAAGAAATTTGTCTGTGTAGGCATCCGCTGTCGCGTAAGCTGCCGCCGCACGGGAGGCCAGCTGACCCAGCGACGCGGTTCGTTCATCGGGGTCAAGCATAGAAAGATCCACAAAAGGAACAGATGTCGGTGTCCCTCGCCTTTCGCGTTGCCGGCCTGTGGGTAGAGAGGGGGATGCGTTACTGTCCAAGCGAATCTCGCTACACAAGACCGGGAATTCGTTCAAGAGCCGCCGCCACGCCTTCAGAAAGCGGTGGGCGTCCCAAGGGGCCTGGATTTCCGTTGTCCCCAACGAACCGAGGATGCCCATACGAACGGAAGCACACTGGCTCACAGTGAGGGGTTTTTCTCCTGTGAGAGATCCGTGGATTTCGTAAGCCGCCCAAGCCTCCCCTAAGGAGGTCAAGGGGTTCGAGGTTCCCCCTAAGGGGCTCAGGGGTTGGGGCTGAGGCTGGGGCTGGGGCTGAGGTTGGGGCTGAGGCTGAGGCTGGGATTGGCGCGCTAAGGCATCGGCCACAATCCTTTCAACAGTTCTCAGGCCGAAAATATCCCGAACGGAGACGACGAGATCCAGGGCACCAAGTTGTGAAGAGATCCGGATCGCTTTGATCGAGTCTCCGCCGACTTCAAAGAAATCCTGATCTATGCTCATATGGGTTAACCCAAGTGTTTTAATAAAGATGTCGAGGGCCTGAGCTTCCAACGCATTTCGAGGAGGTTTTATGGCGGTTGTCTGCGGGGTGATGGCCGGCAGCAACCCTTTGTCCACTTTACCGTTGCGGTTCATAGGGATGGCGTCAATTTGCGCAAACAAGGCCGGAACCATATACGACGGGAGCTTATGCAGGAGCGCCGAACGCAGGGTTTCCATATCCAGCGTTGCCCTGCCGGTGACATAGGCGTGCAGAGCCAGACTGCCTACCGCGTCCGGGCGGGCGACGACGACTGCGTCCACGACTTGGGGCAAGGTTCGCAGCGCGTTTTCAATGTCGCCAAGTTCCATGCGGAAGCCGCGCACCTTGACTTGTTCGTCCATCCGTCCCAGATATTCGACGTTGCCGTCCGGCAGCCAGCGGGCCAGATCACCCGTCCGGTAAAGCCGTCCGGGGGCAAAAGGGTTGTCGATAAAGCGTTCCCGTGTGAGCTCCGGGCGGTTCAGATATTCCCGCGCCAGGCCGATGCCGCCGAGACAGAGCTCCCCGGGGATACCCGGGCCGCAAAGACGGGTTCCTTGCAAGATATAGTTCTGGGTGTTGGAGATCGGTTTGCCGATCGGGATGGTTCCCGGTATGGTTGTGCCCGGCTCATATCGCCAAAAGTGGCTCGCGACAGTTGCTTCTGTGGGCCCGTACGCGTTCCAATAAGCGCCCCGACGGGTTGCCCGCGTCACAATGTCAGAGGTTGCCGGGCTGCCGCCGGTGATCATCAGTTTCAGCCCTTCCAGTCGGCTTTGGCGATAATAATGGGGTGGCAGCAGCGCGGCGGTTACCCTCTGGTTTTCCACATAGGCCAGGAATCGGTCGTTGTCCAGAATCACATCCTGCTCAACCATAACCAAAGCCGCGCCGTTGAGCAGGGAACAGAAAACTTCCCACAAAGTCACATCAAAAGTATAGTTGGTAAACTGTAGCAGGCGATCCTCCGGGCCGATGCCGAGGTCGACGGCAGCATGAGAAACGAGATTGAGCAGGCTTCTGTGCTCGATCAGCGCGCCTTTGGGTCGGCCGGTTGTTCCGGAAGTGTAGATACAGTAGGCAAGATCCGTTGGTTTGTTCACAAGGGTCAAAGGGTCGGCCTCGTCCGCGTAGACCGCTTGATCCAAAAGATCCAGACAGGGCACCTCCGGTAAGGATATCGAGGCTTTACCTACAGACAGCATAACCTTAGGCGCACTGTCCTCGCAGACAAAGCGTATACGTTCTTCGGGGGTGTCCGGGTCAATGGGCAGATAGGTGCCGCCCGCTTTCATAATAGCGAGTATACCAACGATGCACTCAGGCAGGCGGCGGCAGAACAGCGCGACAAAGGAATCCGGAACCACACCCAACCCGCGCAACGTTCGTGCGAGCCGGTTGGATTGTCGGTCTAGAACGGCATAAGTCATAGATGTGTCGTTGAGATGTATCGCCGTTTTCTCCGGGTATGCCGCCGCAATTTCGCTGAAGACGGAGGGGACTGTCGCCTCAAAAGGGGTTACCTCAGAAGGGGGTGTCGCGGAAGGTGTCGCGGAAGGGGGTGTCGCGGAACCCGCTGTCGCAGGATCGACAAACCGGCGGAAAAGTTCCGTAACGTCTTCACTGTCCAAACAGGATAGCCGGTCAACAGGTTGATCCAACCCGGCGGTAAAATTCAGAAGAAGCGTTTTGTACCGCCGAAGCAACGTCCGCATATCCTCATCGGCGAATTGGGACGGGTTATACAGGACTTCGGCGCGGACTGTTCCGTCGAAAGAGACGCGCAGGGATACCGGGTAATTGGTTTGTTCCCGGCCTTGCAACTGGGACAGCTCAACGCCGGGAAGTGTTAAACCGCTGCCGGCCGTGTCGCCGGTGAAATAGTTCTCAAAAGCAAACAGAGTGGCAAACAACTCGGAACCCTTGCCGGGAGCGCACAACCGTTGAATGTCAGCCAGAGCGCAGTGGCTGTGTTCGTCGCTTGCCAGGGACTGAGCCTGCTGTTCGCGCAACATGGATCGGGCCGTCTGTCCGGGTTGTGTTCGTACGCGTGCGGGGATGGTATTGATGAACAGTCCCACCATGGTTTCAACGCCTGCCAAAGGAACGTCCCGACCGGAAACGACTTTGCCGAACACCACATCATCCGCATTATTATAGTGCTGCAACAGAAGACCCCAAACCGTCGCGAGCAGGGTGCCGGATGTGGATCCCTCCGAGGCTGCCGCCGCAGCCAGACGCACACTGTCCTGTTCGGACAGCGTTACGGTCTGCACACCCACAACCGGTCCGTCCGATGCGGGAGTGGGGGTGCGCAGGGGGAGGATCTCCGCGGTATCTTTTTGTTCCGCCAATAAGGTCTGCCAATAAGACAGATCTGCCGCAGGATCCTGTTCGTTTAACCACCGGATATAATGGGCGTAACGTGTACAAGAACGGTTTTCCGCCACAGCGGCAGCCTCAAGGGATTCCATGTCCTGAGTCCTCATCAGCGCAGCCCCATACCCGGCAAAATCCCTCATAATGACAGGCATACTCCAACCGTCGAGGATGATATGGTGCGCGGTCAGAATGAGTGTGCTCCTGTCCTCCGCGAGACGCACAAGAGTCAAACGCAGAAGGGGATCGCGCTCCAGGTCGAAGCCACGGGCAATATCTTCTTTCTCTAATTGAGCCAAGTATCGCAGCTGCGTGTCCGCAGGCTGACCCATCAGATCTTTGGCACAGAATTCAGCCTGGCGGTCCGCCAGCAACACCTGACGTGGTCTCCCACTGGCCTTGGGTACGACAAAAGCTGTGCGCAAGACATCATGACGCAAGGAGAGCAACTTGAGAGCGCCGCAGAGAGCCTCATCCGGCAGGGTTCCCCGAAGGGCAAAAGTCTGCCGGAGAATGTATTGCCCGCTGTGGGGTTCAGCAAGGTGATGATACAATATACCCTGTTGGGTTGGTGTTAAGCCGTAAATGCTTTCGATTGCTGGTTTCGCAGACATGTGAATAATCCTTTCGCGGATCTTTTCGGCTAATTGGTGTGCACCTTCGGCTTTGCCTTCGGTCTTAGTCGCTTAGGTTGAAACAACATCAAAAAAGAACAAGAAAATCCACATTCTGAATACTGAATCCTGAATACTGAATACTTGCGGTCGAAGACCGCATTAGCCTGTTGATGAGGCGTTATCTTTGTTTGGCGTCCTCTTCAACCTTTTTCAACGCTGTGTCTAAGTCATACCCTTTTTTAATCAATTCGACTATTTGGTGTGCACCTTCGGCTTTGCCTTCGGCTTTGCCTTCAGCTTTGCCTTCGGTCTTCGCAGTAGAGATACGCTCCTTTTCATCCATACATTCCATGAGATATCCATAATAAGCGTAAAGGGTTTCGGGATCATTGACGTTCCACTGATATTGCTGAGCAAACCGGTATAACCCCTGATCCATCTGGAACACCTCCTTCACAACGGGGTTGTCAGGATCTTGATAACCAACATCGAGATAGTATAGCCACCGATGCAACGCATTATCAAAATCCGGCGTAATCTGACGAAATTTGGGAATCTCGATCATGTGATAGTCGAATGTCCCGGTAACTCGTTCAGGATCCTTTTCGTAATACAACCCAAAAGGCTGATGGAAATCCGGATGCGTATGACGATAGGAAAAGTTCAGAAAGGAAATCACCGTAATATTGGGAAGTTTATCGTATGTTGTCCCTTCTCCTTGGTCTTATGACCATTATATTCGATGTTCATGTGGTGTTCAAGGATAAGTTCAAACGCACTTCCACTGAAGAGCGTTCGGCGTTCAGACGAACACCCTTTCCTTAATATGAGTTTTCCATATGCCTACCTCGTACGGAAAACCAATGTCACGCGCATGAGATCCCCGTCTTGAAAAGCATAAGCTTCCCCGCCCATCTTCACACACAACCGCCTGGCGATGAACAATCCCAGACCGTTGCCCGGCTTACCCTGAGCGTTTGAACCACGCCAGAAACTCTGAAATATATGCACCGATTCTTCCGAGGATAGACTGTTGCCGCTGTTGGCGACAGTAACCAGCTGGCAGTCTTCCTCCCGAGACAATTCGATGGATATGAGCTCGCCGTCCCCATATTTCATAGCGTTTTCTAACAGATTGCACAGGGCCTGAAACGCTCTGTCAGCATCTCCTCTCAAAAGGAGATTGGGATGGGAGTCTATCCGGAATTGGGTTCTGGTCAATTTCATGCGCCAACGATAGGCTTCATCCGCACGGTGAATAATCTCGTCAAGATAGAACTCACCGTCTTCCACAGGGAGATCAGGCACAATCTCAGAAGCACCGGCTTGCAGACTGACAACAAGGGCCTGAATTTCCCAAGAATGTTTCACGATCTTGGTGAGCAGTTCATTTCTCCTTTCAGCACCTTGAAAGAGATCCTCCTGAAGAGCTTTGGCGCACAGCATAATGGCACCGAGAGGGGTTTTGATTTCATGGGACAGAGAAAGAGCCGTTTGAGCCTTTTCCTTTTCAATAGCCAGAACCCGTTGACGTTCCGAGAGCAGAGTTTCCCGCAGCATATCAAGGCCCCAGAAAAACTTGTTAAAAAAACGACCGTTGCGCTCATGGAAAGGGGTTATCAGGTCTCCCTTGGCTAAAGCCTCCGGGAACGCGTTGATGGCATTCAAGGGTTTGATAACAGTATATTTGAGGTAAAACAAAACGCCCATACACAACGTGAACATAAGAAGAAAAACAGCGTTTTGCAGAGGCGCGAAACTTCGTACAGAAGTCTTGTCATCCGTGTAAAAGAATTTAACGTACCCTTTGAGTTGGCCGTTATAATACAGCGGTCGAACGAAAGACCTGTTGTCATAGCCGCTGTCGTCGATAAACCGCTGCATATCAGATGGCAGCAAGGATGTAAGCTCCTCGATACCCTTGATACGCTGACAGGAAGCAATGTCAGCCGCCGTGATTTCTCCTGTGGCGCTATATTTGTCAATCAGACGATTGGCCTCCACATGATAGAATCTGTCGCTGTCGTCAGGCCAAATCAAGAACACGAAATTGGCGAGGACTATTCCTGCCGCGAAGACACTACTCACGAATACTATCAGCCGATTGTAGCTGCGCAGATCGCCTTTAGGCTTCATACTTATACCCGATACCCCACACCGTGATAATGTGGGAAGGGTTGGCGCTGTCTCTCTCGATTTTATCCCGGAGCCGCTTGATGTGCACTGTCAAAGTGGAAGATTCCGAATAGCAGGCGCTGCCCCACACCGCGGTCAGCAGAGTCTCTTTGCGCAACGCCTTACCACGGTGCTCAACAAGATAGTTCAGAAGATCGAACTCCATATTGCATAGGATCAAAGGATTGCCGGCAAAAGAGGCCGACCTAGAGTCGATATCCAGCTCCAGTTCACCCACAATGAGCCGGTTGCCAATCGGGGTGTCGCTGTGATGCCGCCGATAAAGGGCGCCGATTTTTGCCCTGAGAATATCCATATCGAAAGGCTTCTCTATGTAATCATCGGCACCAAGCCTCAAGCCGGCGAGTTTGTTATCTTTGCCGTCACAGGCGCTGACAATGATCAACGGGGTATTGAATTTCTGATGGATTTCGTTGCAGACAGAGAAGCCATCCAGACCGGGCAGCATAATGTCGAGCAAAACAAGACGGGTGGGATGTTCCTGCAAGAATTCGAGCCCGGACTCGCCGCTGGACCGGATCTCGCAAGAATAACCATCCTTGTGCAAAAATCCACATATCAGCTCAGCTGTTTCCCGGTCATCCTCAATGATCAATATATCTGTCATATTGTCACACCCCTTTTTGATAATAGGGTTATTATATCACCAGGTCTTTGAAGGCGTCAAAATTAAGACACACATCTGAATTGGATATGCGCGACTTCATGACGACTTCGACTTAGAGACCAGGGAGTGAATCACTAAGGATATACGAACTGAAAGCAATGCCCATCAAGACAATGAAGATAGGTATGAGAATTGCTGAGGCGATAATCAAAGTTCTGGCGAAATACTTTGCGCTATATTTTTCGGGGTCCTTCTTGTTTAAACGGCGAAAATAATGCAACGTTCCCCCGGTTCCTAATACAATCGCAAACATAATCCACAAAACAGTACTTAGGATGATAACCACCGCCCTTTTTTATTGATGTTTTTCGTGGTGCCGATCATAGTCCATAATACCATATCAATTATTAACAAATCCTTAACAACCTATGAAATAAGTATTAACCTTTCAGACCTCCTAAGATTATCTTTGCCTGTGACTGCTTCTATTGTGATCCAGCGGATTTTGCAAAAGTTAATACTTTATTAATAATTGATATGGTATTCTAAGAGAGAGGAGAAAAATGGAGGTGCCAATATATCGTGTACTGGAAAGCCCTCAAAAAAGACTTGAAACGCAAGAAGACGATGAATGTTATTCTATTCGCGTTTAGTGTGCTTAGCGCACTGTTCATTGTCAGCAGCATTAATACCTTCATTATGACCAACCGGGCACTGACAAAGTTCGCCGAAATGTCGGGAACAGCAGATTATTACATGTATGCGGCTGGTGATGCTGATGTCGGTGGCTGGGCGCGAGAAAGCGCATGGGTGACAGGTTATGAGGAAAGCCGTTTTCTGCGTCTGCATAAGGGGGATATCTGGGTTAACGGGAATATCTATTGGAATGATACAAAAGAACCTTTGTTGGCCATGCCAGGGAAAAATTACAATCATGTCTTCGATGAGGATAATAATATGATAACGTCCGTCAACGACGGTGAATGCTGTATCCCTCGCGCTGCCGCAGACAGAAACGATGTTACCGCAGGGGATATCCTGGAGGTGACAATCGGCGCCACCAGCAGGAGCCTAACCGTTGCGCACATCACCAAAGACTATGCCTTCGGTTCGGAATACATGAAGTTTGACCAGATCTTGGTTGGAGAGAATGATTATGAGGCTTTTGTGGCAGAAGAAGAGAGGATGAGTTTCCGGCTTTTATGCTTTGACACAATCAATATGAACCAGCATATAGATGAAATGGACCAGAGTATACTAGTCTTGGCGCAATGGCCCGGTAATAAATTTGCAGAAGGGTATTATTTAGAAAACAGTATCCTGCAGGCGATCCCCATTATTTCTATTCTATTGATAGTCATCTCTTTTGGACTGTTCCGTTTCAGCATTCGAGCCGTCATTGAGGGCGACTACAGGGAGATTGGGGTCATGAAGGCCATTGGCGTCGGAAATTCCGGTGTTCGCAAGGTGTATAGTTTCAAATACTTGGCCATATCTCTTTCGGGTACTGCAATTGGCGCCGTCCTGTCATTACCCATTGGCAATCTGTTAGGCAATTTGATGACAGAAAAGCTCAGACAGAACATTGTGATGAATGCCAACGATCAGCCTTGGGTAACAGTGATATGCGCGGTTGTCATTTTCATGATAACAACCCTGTTTATCCGCCTTGCTTCTGATAGGATTAAACGAATCAGCCCCATTCAGGCCATCCGTCGGAGTTCATATGACGGACGATCCGGACATAAGAGGAGGCTTCATCTCAGAGGCAACAGGCACAAGGGTATGCCCGCGCCATTATTCATGGCGTACAATGATATCAGATCCTCTCTGCGGGGTTATGCGATTATATTTATCGCTATGGAAGCGGGGCTACTATTGACAATCTTGTCCTACAATGTGCTTACAACAATAACTGATGATAAGAGAATGTTACCTTATTTAGGAATAGGATCTGGGGATGCTTACGCAAACATCGCAGAATTGTACAGTGTCGACAATGGAATGTATGATTATAGCATGGTGATTGATTATATGGAGAGTCTGGAAAGCCGATGCAGAGATAATGATGTGAGCATAAAAGCAAATGGGAAGATCTTGTTTACAACGAAAGTTTACAATGTGAATGAATCTGACTCAATTACCGTCATGGCTTGGAAACAGACCACCAACGAGGCTTCTGAAGTCATCTATCTCAAGGGTATACCTCCTGTACTGCCCAATGAAATTGCGATAACAGAGCTCTTGATGAAACGATTAAGCGTCCGAATTGGCGACACAATACACATGTGTTTTGGTGAAGAGGACAAAGAATATATGATTACCGCCTCTTTTGAACTTCTAAGAAATACAAGTGACGGCGTAATACTTTCTCCAGGAGTTTATCCTGACATGAACTTTTGTAGTGGTCTTAACTATCTCGGGTTAACATTTGATAATCATAGCGATATTAACGGGCAGATCATCAAACTGAAAGAAGCGCTGCCTGAGCTGGACATCATCTCATCGGAGGAGATTATGTACCAATTGATGGGCAACACCATCGATTCCGTGAATTGGATGGTGGGAATATGTGTCGTCATTGGGTTGACCACGACGCTCTTGGTGGTTTCCTTAATCAGCCATACTCTGTTGACACAGGACAGAGGCGCGATAGCCCTGCTGAAATCCATGGGATTCTCCGTGTGGTCGCTGCGCATATGGCAAACAGCCAGAATTGCGATAACCGCCCTATCATCCGTACTCTTCGCGGTAACGTTGTCGTTTCCACTGAACCCGATGATGAGCAGAATGATATTTGGCGCGATTGGAGCGGAGAAATTGCCCCTCACAATCAGATTACCCTATGTCATCGGGTTGTTCCCCGGCATATTGGTTTTCATCGCCGTTGTGACAGCCTGGCTCGTATCCCGAGGCGTCAAAAGGATTGATACACGCAAAGTCAGAGCGTCCTGATCTTGATTTATGTTTATGATTATAATTATGATTACAATAGGAGGCGAGGAACATGGCAGAAGCACTTGTGACAAAAGATTTGTGCAAATCATTCGAGGTTAACAAACGGCAGAATCATGTGTTGAAAAACATCAATCTGACTATTGAGCAGGGCGAAATGGCCGTGATAATGGGTCCGTCCGGGTCAGGCAAAACCACGCTGCTCCATACGGTTTCCGGTATCGAGAAAATGACCGCCGGGGAGGTCATTTTCTTTGAAAGAAAACTTGCCAACATGAAAGACAAAGAACTTGCCGAAATGCGCCTCAATGATATGGGATTCGTCTTCCAGCAGATGTATATGCTCGAGAATCTTTCTGTGGAAGATAACATCCTGTTGCCCGCTTACCAAGCGAAGAGGAAAGAGGGGGCGATAACTCGCCGGAACAAGGACGCCTATTGCCGTGAACTGATGCAAAAGATGGGCATCAGAGATATTGCGTCCCATGACATTATCGAAACTTCCGGCGGGCAATTGCAGCGGGCGTGTGTCTGCCGTAGCCTTATCAACAACCCCAAGATGATTTTTGCCGATGAACCCACCGGCAACCTGAACAAGAAAGCTTCCACAGAAGTGATGAATGAATTGCTCAGAATCAACCGTGAAGGAACAACCATCATGCTGGTAACCCACGATGTTCGTGTGGCCGCTGTGTGCGACAGGGTCCTGTATATTATTGACGGACAGATTCATGTTGACTATGTGCTGGGCAAGTGCAAGGAGGATCATAAGCTCCGTGACCGTGAGAGGGTGCTGAATAACTGGTTGTTGGATCTGGGGTGGTAAGGGGGGTACGTTTTAATGAGAAAAATTCTATTCTTATGGTTGTTATTAGTCTGTGTTATATCTATATTTCCGGGATGCTCTTGGTTGAGCTCTTTACTGGTTGCTGACGAGCGGGTTATGTATGATGGAAGAGTCTATACAGTTGTTGAGAATGTCGAAGTTGATTTGAAAAAAGGAACTGACAGCATTATGACTCCGATCGGTTCTCTTCGTAGCGGAAATACTGTATTCAAGATAGATGGGTTGCCGGTTAATGACTGGATTTATATATCTTGGGAACCGAATGGGCTATACAGATTAGGGTTATATAAGTGTGAGGAACTGAGAATGGATTCGCTAGAAGGATTCAACCCAACGAAAGTGGAGATAGATGGTGAACGATGCTGCGAAATCGACGATCAAGGAGTTATCACTGAGCTTGTTAACAGTATAGAACATGGAATCGAGGTTCTTGATAGTGAAATAGCTTTTATAACACCCATGTATGTATATAAGGCCTCGTTTTATTCAAACAATTTCCCTAATCTTGTCTATGAATATACATTATCAGTGAATGATAAACAAGAGTATTACGTTTCCGCCCGTCATCGAGGAGGTTATACTAAAATAGATAATGTGTTCGAGGAATATGTGAAATAAAAACTTCGGGAGGTGTGCGCTAATTGGCGTGTGGGCAGAAAAGGAGTATTGTATGGATTTTATCAGAAGAGGGTTTGCCGGTGGTGTTGTCAGAAAACCGACGAATACATGCTACCGAAACTTGGCTTAGGAAGGAGGGTTATAATTGATGAAACAGTTCATACAGCACCAAAGGGCAGGTCAACGGCGACTACTATTACAAATTTGATAGCCGTGGCTTTAAGGACGCTTCAGCGAGCTGGTGGTCAAACTATGTTTGTATGTCCAGTTCGTAATACAATGTTAATTTAAGGGTGCGAAGGGGGACATGCCGCCGACAGTGGGAATTCCCACTGTCGGCATATACTTAATTCATACTTTCGAAATATATATTGCGAACTATAAAGAAGGGACATAACTTATGGAATTGCAACGCATTACAAAAAAATATGGTGATATTGTTGTGAACAAGGATATTTCTCTCAATTTGGAGATGGGAAAGTTTTATGTTATCAGAGGTCATTCCGGAGCCGGCAAAACCACTCTATTAAATATTATGGGATTGCTGGACGTCCCCACTCAGGGTAAAGTGCTGCTTGATAATCAGGAAGTGAACAAGTTGCCTGAAAGGGATAAGGCCGATATGCGCATGAAGAATATTGGGTTCATCTTCCAGGAGTTTTATTTGAACGAAGCGTTAAAAGCCTATGAGAATGTGATGATTCCCATGATCATCAACCCTTCCTTGCATAAAACAGATATCAAGGCAAAATCATGTGGGATTTTGGACGAGCTGGGGTTGGGGCAGCGTGTTCACCATTATCCGGGTGAGTTATCAGGGGGGGAGAAACAGCGGGTAGCCATAGGCAGAGCATTGGCGAACGACCCTCGCTATCTTTTGGCTGATGAACCGACAGGGAATTTGGACAGGAAGAATGAAGTGAAAATACTTGAAATCCTCAAAAACATTGCTGAAAGAGAAAAGACGGTTGTTGTCGTCACACACAGCGAAGGCGTACTTGAATATGCAGACCATGTCTATATGATGGATGAAGGGAGCCTGATGAGCTATGGAACAGAAATATAGATGGCTTCTGGTTAGGCGTAACCTTAGGGCGAAGCGAAGGACATGGTTGAAAAACATGCTTCTTATGTTGGTTGCCTGTGTGCTGATACTTGTTACAGGAGGATTAGCTTACTCAATAGACCTATTCATGACGGATTATCTTTTGGGAGCACCTTGGTTGAGGGATCTTCGGGTTGATGCTTTTATTGAAGACAAAGACAGAGTGCTTGAAGCGCTGAATGGGTTGGCGGAGGAGAACAGCCACATTAAGGATATCTTTGAGCAGAATCCGGGCGCGACATGCGAGGTCGCAGATGCGGAGAAATATGGCAAGATGGGATTTGACATGTCGGATCCATGGTATGGATACATTGTGCCGGAGTCGGACGGATACTTGGATGACCGTTACCTCAGCGGAGGAAGATGGATAGAAAGAGGGGAAAGGAATGTCGGACTGCTGCCGGAATATTTTACAATGAATTTGACGGGTGATATGCAGGACTGGAACACAAGGCTCACTTATGTTGATGGGGAAAAGCTAATTGGTGAGAGGATTTCTCTGCGATATTATACTTATCGCATAATGGGAGATGAATTGGTTAAGGATAGGGAGTTCACTTATGAGTTTGATGTTATTGGAACATATCATAATCTCAAAGCGGGGCAGGATTCTGGTACTGTGATATTTCCCGATGACGATATCCGTGAAATGACAGAGAATGTTGAGCGAAATACAGAAGGCATCACAAAAGATTTAGGTGTCCATTATCATGTGATGGTTGACGCAGTTGAAAATATGGAAAGCGTGAAACAACAACTTCTGGAAATAGCCCGGGACATTTCCAACGCCCGTGTTACGCCGGTAGGCGGGCCGGGTTCTCTGGAAATACTCTCTGATCTTCTTAAATCTGTGGGTATAGTGATTGGAATCGCGCTATTTGTTATTGAAGGACTGATTTTGGCAACAACATTTTACCATCAAATCCATGACAGGACAAAAGAAATTGGTGTCTATAAAGCAGTAGGATATAGAAATCATCATATCATTTCGATAGTTTCCGGCGAGATTATGGCGGCTGGAATCATCACCTTTGCCTTATCTGTTATGATAAGCGGGGGGTTCATGTTATGTCTTTCTATGATCTTGAAATGGAAAGCCACTTTGCTTTTGACGCAGATTCAATTTGCGTTGTCCGGCAGCCACCTCTTGTTAGGCTTGGTTCTAAGTGCTACAGTTATGGTGCTGGGGAGCGCGGGAGGACTTATTCAAGCGCTTCGTTTGGAAGCGAAGGAAGCGCTTGTGGTGAGGAGAAAATAGAATGACTCTTGGCAAATTTCTTATTCTGTTGGGGATGAGTATGCGTACTTCGCGCAAGAGACTGCTGCTCAATTTGTTTATGCTGACAGTGGCTTTGGTTTTTTTGTTCGCGATCGCGTTGTCTTATGAGGGGATTATTGGTTCTGTTGATTCGGCGCTCAATAAGGCAGAAGACATGGTAGTCTATCGTACTTTTATATTCAAAGGCGATATTGAGCGGATAAGCGATGCTCCGGAAATCAGCGAGATTCAAGTATTGGACAAAGATGATGGCGAATACAAAATCATAGTGGCTGATTATAAACGGCTTGAGAATTTTGTGGAAAAGATCTACACGAACAGGCTTGGAAGCGTTACTGTGGACGGTGACGATATCATGAAACTTGAAGCGATCATCAAGGTGAGACAAGTCATTCAAGCGATTCTGGTATTGATCTTCGTCGGAACGGTTGGCACCTTATATGTTCTTGTGCGCAAGCTTATTCAAGACAGGTGGTATGAGATATCCTTATATAAGTCGGTAGGCTATCGCCAAGCACATCTGTTACCGCTAATATGGGCAGAGGTCATCGTACTCTTGCTAGCCGGTTCAGCAGTGGCAATTGGAGGCGGGTGGGCAATATACCTTCTTGTCAATAAAAAATGGAGTGAATTGATGGCACAGGGTCTTTTCGATTATGGAGAGACGGGAAGCATTGGCGGCAGTATAGGATTGGTAACTCTGATTATTGTCTTGTTAGCAACTATTTCCGCGTGGAATATAAGGGGGGAGATCAAAAAAATAAATGCGCGAGAGATAAGGAATTAGTGAACATTGTTACGGAAACGGGGCTGCCGGCTGAATTCGCCACAAAAGCCCACGCAAATGCCTTCCGGATCGGAGTTGTCATCAGGATATGAATTTTGTGAAAAGCTTGACATATTTTTAATAATTTTTTGACAACTTGGCATTTCGGTGTGGTAAAATTGGAAAGGCCATCTTGGTTAATACACGTCGAAGAAGAGGAGCATAAAACCATGAAGAAACTCATTTCAGTAGTGGCCATTGCAGTTGTGTTTTTATTCTCTGGCTGCGGAACAGATGAAACGGTTGATCAGAAAGACCCAGATTATGGAGAAACCGGCTCTGGTTACCCCGGAGCCTATTCACAGGATGAAGGATATTATTACCTGCGGGACAAAAAAATATTTTCGGAATTGTACAGTGGAATTGAAGTTACTAAAGGCATGATTGATGCTAGAGATTCGTCGGGACGGCTAATTTCTATTATCTTAATAGATAATGACTATAATGGTTATCATTTCAGGGATTCAGAGAATGGGGTAAAAGGCGAGATTGGGATGTACAATTTGGACACAGAAGAATACACAAAGCTGCTGGTGGTTCCCTTAGGTAGCCAAGTCGCTCTAAATACAGTTAATGAAAAATATCTTATTTGGACAGAAAGTATGGATGATTCGGAATGGTATAAGACCCGGCTTCATCTATACGACAAAATGAAAAAAGAGGATATTGTTTTTTATACACATTCCACGGATCCGGTAACGGGAATGGTTTACTCATGGAATTGGAGCAATCCTGTTATCGTTGGAGACAAGATTTATTTTGATGATTATACCGAAGAGATAAAGATGGGTCAAGTAAAAGTTGATATGTTTTGTTACAGCATAGTTGATGGAAAAGTTATAAAAGTCCAAGAGATGGCTAAGTGGCCGACAAAGTTCAGAGGCAATGTTGCATGGAATGAAATGAGCGAGAAAGAATATTATAGCAATATTTACTCATATAATGGGGTGTCAAAAACATTGTTGACATCAATAAAGAGTACAGGGTCAATGTCGACCATGAATTCTGGCGGGGAGATCCTGGTTCTCTCAAATGGATTGAGTTCCCGAGCCATGAAATTGGAGAATCCGTTTGTATCCCCACAGGATGAACAAACTATCGATTGCAATGGGGTGCAAATTTTTAAAGATGGAAAATTTTTACCTATCATCATTTCGCGAGCAGCATACACTTATTTGGAGTGGCCGAAGACAAACGGGCAGGTTGTGGTTTTTGGAGCTTACGAGATATATAAGAAACCTGTCTTCTATGATGTCGAGCGTGATGTAATTGTTGAAATGGATGCTGCTGAAAGCGGATTCCTTTATGGGACCCACCTTAGCGACACACTTCTCATGTATACGAGGCGGGAAAACCCTGAAGATGAAAAATCCCGGCTTTGTTACTACATGATCGATTTAGAGAAATTGAAGTAAGGGAGGCTACTTATGAACTTCGCAAAAAGGGCCCTCGCCGGAACTATCAGAAAACCCGGAAGAGCCATGATACTATTGGCGCTGATCTTCATCTTGGGCAATATTATTGCCGGCGCCGTTTCCGTCCGGCAGGCGGTGGAAAGCACAGAGCTTAGTCTTCGAACTAAGATGAGCCCGGTCGCGACCATTGGTACTGACGCAGAAGGATTCTCGGAAATGTACAGGGAGTCACCGAACTTTAATCCGGAACAGGTTTCGGTCGAAGCTATTGAGAAAATTGGCGCGTTGCCTTATGTGAAATACTTCGATTATTCCTATACAATGTATCTGACATGTCCGTCATTGGTCTCATATTCTGAAAATGAAGAATCTTATGTGCCCATCACCTTTACAGGCGTTAACGACCCGGACATCCTGGACAGGAAGGAGAGGAGAATCGACATTGTTTCCGGTCGTGTCTTCCAAGAGCAGGAAATAACGAATCTGACTTATGTGGCGATAATTTCGCAGAAATTTGCCAACGTCAACAACCTATCAGTGGGATCCCATATCACGGCTGAGATGTCTGTTTATGATATTCGGGTTGAACCGGAAGCTATGGTAGCGACCCAAAGATATGATTTCCAGGTCATTGGGTTGTTTGAACCGGCCAAACGGGTAAGGACAGGAAACGAGAATTTAGATTATCAGTTGAGGCAGATGGAGGAAGAATGGGAGAACAAAATCTATGTTTCTAACAGGGTTTTGAACGAGGCAGCAACCTTTAGTAAAGATGCCGCTATAGAGATGAATCCCGAGATGGCGGAAGATTATCCAGCACCCTCTTACACCACCTTATTCGTGCTGAATGATCCAGATGATGCGGGATCCTTCTCCAGAGAAGCTGCCGTCTTTCTTCCGAGCTACTATAAGATGGAGATCAGTAGCTCCTTTAATCAGGTGGAAGCCCCTATGGAATCCATGCGGGGAATCGCGGATAATGTGTTGTACATTGGTGTAGGCGCCGCTATCGTAACGATAAGATTGGTGATCACATTGTTCTTAAGGGACAGAAGGCATGAAATCGGCATCTATCTTTCTCTAGCGTGACTTTCAGACTTTCCACAGGTTGAATTGTCCAACCCGTTGATAATTCAATCTTTTTCGCGTCCATTATGTAGTGATAACTCATTTGCTAATAAAATCGCGTTAACTATTGACATG